>OGFG01002687.1_pt1 | contig 14144 bp, 10 predicted proteins | sample 1570761 | NCBI WGS metagenome assembly OGFG01 (sample SAMEA2581938, study PRJEB24529) | metagenome | biome: Human gut stool | place: China | collected 2011 | reverse complement strand
AAGCTTTTCTCTTGATTTTTTAGAAAGAGGAACATTTACTGAATATCCCGAATTAATTTCTTTCTTATTCCCATTCTATGGTCGAATTGGGTTTCGGTGACATATCATAGCAGACACGATTTACATTCTTCACTTCTTTCAGAATTCGGTCTGTAATTTTCATTAGAATAGGCCAATCTATCGGTTCGATGGTAGCTGTCATAGCATCTACCGTATTGACTGCACGAATAATTACCGGCCAATCAAAAGAGCGAGCATTATCACGCACACCCACGGATTTGAAATCAGGAACTACTGTAAAGTATTGCCATACTTTCTTGTCCAATCCTGCAATTCGGAATTCTTCACGCAGAATAGCGTCAGATTCACGCACAGCCTCCAGACGGTCACGTGTAATAGCTCCCAAACAACGCACTCCCAAACCTGGTCCCGGGAAAGGCTGACGATAAACCATTTCGTACGGTAAGCCCAACTCTAGTCCACAAGCACGAACTTCATCCTTGAACAATTGACGCAACGGTTCTACCAATTCAAACTTGAGGTCCTCCGGCAAACCACCTACATTATGGTGCGACTTCACCATTTTGGCAGTCTTCGTTCCACTTTCCACAATATCCGGGTAAATAGTACCCTGCCCCAAGAAATCGATACCGTCCAACTTACGTGCTTCTTCTTCGAACACACGAATAAATTCACCACCGATGATTTTACGTTTTTGTTCAGGGTCCGCCACTCCTGCTAATTTATTCAGGAAACGGTCTGTAGCATCCACATAAATAAGATTTGCCTTTAACTGATTGCTGAAAACTTCAACCACATCCTCAGATTCCCCTTTACGCATCAAACCATGATTGACATGCACGCACACCAAGTTATCACCAATTGCTTTCAGAAGCAAAGCAGCAACCACAGAGCTGTCAACACCACCTGACAAAGCCAACAATACCTTTTTATCGCCAACCTGACGCTTAATCAGTTCTATCTGGTCGTTCACAAAGTTTGTCATATTCCAGTTAGCTTCCGCTTTGCAGGTATCAAATACGAAAGACTTTACAGCCTCCTTAATAGCCTCGATATCATCTGTAAATTCCGGCAATTTCACAGTGCAAATCGCTTTATCATGACCGGCAGCCATAACAGGAAGTCCCATTGTATAAATAGCCGGATTTACGTCAATGGCAACGCCATCAATCACATTATTCGGTCCGCCATTAATAATAATACCCTTTACGTTGGGCAATGCTTTCAGTTCTTCTACGGTGATGTCGTGAGGATAAATCTCACTATAAACTCCTAATGCACGGATGGCGCGAGCCAATACCGTATTCTCGTGACTACCCAAGTCAAGGATAACAATCATGTCCTGTTTCATCTGATTCTGGTTCTTTTAAGTTTTTATATAGCCAATAGTTTGACCTTAGTTTCAATTCACCTGCAAATATAAATATTTTAAAAGACGCTACAATATATTGATTCGCCAAAAAGACATTTATTTTTATGCTTTCAGCCTTATCACAAACCGACTACCTTTTCCCAATTCACTCTCTACGGTCAGCGTACCGCCGTGCGCTTCCACAAAATCACGGGAAATAGACAATCCGAGTCCGCTACCCTGCACTTTCGTTCCGGGAACACGGAAGTAGCGGTCGAAAATACTTTTATGATAACGCGGGTCGATACCTTTACCAAAATCCTGAACATATAGTTCGATCATATTATCCTCTTGCCTGGCTCCGATCACAACATGACTGTTTTCTTTCGAATAACGGATTGCATTGCTCAATAAATTAGTCAGCACCCAAGCGATCTTCTCGCTATCTACAAATAGTTTGCCGATTTTCTCTTCCGGGTATTCCACTTCTATCTGAATGTTGAACTTATCCGCCTGCACCTGATTTGCCTTAATTGCATATTCTATCAATTCAATCGGTTTCGTTATTTTCGGCATCATCTGAAGTTTTCCGGCTTCCACTTGTGTCATGTTAAGCAACTCTCCCGTAATACTTAACAAACGCTCACTATTCTCCTTGATGCTCTTCGACAGTTGCTCCTGTTCATCGTTCAACTCACCAACCCGCTTATCTTCCAGCAGTTGCAAGCTCATCATAATAGCAGCAATCGGAGTTTTCAGTTCATGAGAAATTGTCGAGATAAATGTAGTCTTGGCAGAATCCAATTCTTTAAATTCCGTGATATTTTTCAGCAATATCACATCCCCCAGTTTATGAGGTTCTCCTTTCCCGGCTTCTGTATTGATGATTGAAACATAAGACGCTTTAAAATAGCTCTCTTTATTATCAGCATAAATCTTCAGAGGTTCCTTCTGCTCACTCGGTGTCACCAATTCGCGAACCAACCGGCGGAGAAGATCGTTTTTCAAAGCAAGCTCTTCTGCCGATTTACGAATCACGGATTCACGTTTCAGGTTCAGAACATTCAGCGCTTCCTCATTGATAAACAGAATTTCGCGTTCCATATTCAAGCCGATCACCGGATCATCTATACTATTCACAATCGCTTCTATGAACTTTTTCGCAGAAAGAATATCCGACAAAGTACTTGCACGATATTCCGTCAACCGTTCTGCCATCCGGTTAAAACTATCCGCCACTTCCCTGAATTCCTCGTTTCCACTCATATCCAGACGCTTCTCATAGTTATGATTGGCTATTTCAAGAATACCTTCTTTCAGTTCTTTTATTGGTTTGCTGATTGAGCGGGGAAGCCAGTACAATAGCGCCAGTCCGGTCAAGATACAGATTCCTCCCGTTACAGAAATCCATAACAAAGCACGTTCCAATCCGGGCATAGCAGCAGGACTATCAGGTTCTGTCGCAGTCAGAATTTGAAGATTCACAACTGAAAGTGTTACCAGCAAAATAATCATTCCGGCCAGCATTCCGATGCCAAGAATCAGTTTCGTTTTAATATTCATAACGTTCATACGATTAATATTATGCAAGTATAATCAAATCTACATTAGCTTGCGACAAATTATTTAAAAACTTTCTATATCCCAGTATAGAACAAATAGCGTATGGCAACCTTAAATTAGGAGTTCCCATACACACTGTCGATATCTGTTTCTCTTTACAAACCTTGACGATGCTCCCCAAAATGTCTTTCGACTGTACCTGGACAACTTCTCCCCCAAGTTCCGCCACCAGTTTAAAATGATTCAACAAATACCGTTGACTGGCCAAATCAATTCGATCCATACTCTCTTTCGGAGTCTGAACATACAAAGCTATAAAAGTAGTATTATACCGGGTTGCCAACTTTGCCGCCTTTCTGATAATTCGTCGGGGTGTTTTCTCGTGACTACTGATACAAGCCATAAACTTCTCATGCCGAAGTCCGACGGCTACTCCCATCACCACTTCATTCTCCACCTTTTTTTCTACCCGCAACGCCACTTCCTTTAGAGCCAACTCACGCAATTGAAGAATATTCTCGGTTCTAAAGAAATTATCCAATGCTGTCTGAATCTTTTCCGGACGATAGATCTTTCCTGCTTTCAAACGGGCAATCAGTTCTTCTGCCGTCAAGTCAATATTCACCACCTCATCCGCTTCCTGAAGCACACTGTCGGGCACTCGTTCTTTCACTTCAATCCCCGTAATCTCCTGCACTTCTTCATTCACGCTTTCGATGTGCTGAATATTGATTGCCGAAATCACATTGATTCCCTCATCCAGCAGAGTTATCACATCTTGCCAACGTTTCTCATTCAGGCTGCCTTCTACATTGGTATGCGCCAGTTCGTCCACAATTACTATTTCCGGATGGATACGGATAATCGCATCCACATCCATTTCTTCCAACTCTTTCCCCTTATAGAAGATTTTGCGACGCGGAATGACAGGGAGCCCTTGCAGTAACGCCTCGGTCCCGGCACGTCCATGAGTTTCGATATAGCCGATTTGCACGTCCACACCGTTCTCCAGCAGTTCATGCGCCTCCTGAAGCATACGATATGACTTTCCCACACCGGCTATCATACCGATATAGACCTTAAACTTACCCCGGTGGGATCTCTTTATCAGATCCAAAAAATACTGTACACTTTGTTCTCTATCATCCATTATGTCAATCTGTTATTTTAAACATCCTAACCCGTAGCAATCATCACGATCACCACGGGTTCACAAAAATTCATGAGTTTATTTTATGGCCTTAAAGTTACGCCAAATACTAGATGGGCATCTTCCAAACGCGGATTCCATATAGCTTGCACAAATATAGGCAATGAAAACTTCTCATTAAAATTGATAGCTTTCGTTGCTTTCAAAGCAAGGTTCGTCACTGCAAAACCATTCACATTATACTGCGGAGTTTCATAAGGAACCACTCCGCAGGTAGCATTCAAGTCTACCCCTTTTACGCTGAACGGATAATTCAGTTCTACGTAAGAAGAATATGCCTGTTTTTCTTCCCCCTTGTCAGTCATCTTTCTGTCGGCACCGGCAAACATGGTATACCATGCGATGGACAATGGGAATTTTTCAATAGGAAGCGTGTAAGCTAATCCTGCTTCAAAATGATGTCCGGTGTCGCCACTCTTAAAATGGAAATAATCATTTGTTAGTTCTCCATTGGCTACATCAGCTTGTCCGTTCCACCAAAGACTGGCTACTGAAAGTGTCGGTCCTGCTTCACCAAACTTATAAGCCGCAGTGAGGTCAATTTCTTTATTACTTTCACTCAAACTGGTTGAGCCCCATGCAGTAAGTGAGAAATTACCTACGCTAAATCCCAAAGTCGGTTGAAAAGAAGCGGAACCACCCTGATAAATACCACGCCATACATACGAACTTACCAAATCACCTTGTATAGTAAACTCTTGTGCTTGTGCATTGCCAGTTCCCAACATACATACAGCTGCTACAGCCATTGTTCCTAAAATACTCTTTTTACTAAAAAAACTTTTCATACTTTTCATCTAATTCTATTTTATGTTCCTGTAAAAAAGCAGCGCCCCATCCAACCCTGTTTATTTGAACCGCTGGTATCACCCAAACGATTCGGACAGGAACGCTGCTCCTGATCTTCATCTACTTATTACTTTCTTCAAGAGCTATATTCAATTTCAGCACATTCACCTTTTCTGTTCCCAACAATCCCAGGAACGGTTTTTCGATGCTTTTATCAACAATCGCTCTTACTTGTTCTTCTGTTAATCCGCGTGCTTGCGCTACTCTCTTCACTTGTACATACGCACATTGAGGAGTGATGTTAGGATCCAGTCCCGAAGCACTGCCCGTAACCATTTCGGCAGGTACATCCGCACGGTTCAAATAAGGATGATGTACAAGGAAAGTATCGATACGTGCTTTCACTTCATCCAAATATTCCTGATTCGTAGGGCCTTTGTTGCTACCGGAAGAACTACTAGCGTCATATCCGTCTCCGGCAGAAGAAGGACGTCCCCAGAAATAAATATCTTTTGTAAACATCTGCCCCACATTAGCTGCTCCCACTACTTTTCCATCCAGCGTAGCTACCTCTGCATTTCCCTTATTAGGACCTGCAACCTGCGCAAACAGCCACAGGATAAGGATATAGAACACGGAGAAAAAGACACAAAAAGCAAGTGTTATTTTTAATGACTTCAATAAAGTTTTCATTGCTATTGTTTTTTAATTAAAAGAATAAACCTACCAATAAATCTATCAACTTGATTCCCACAAAAGGAACAATCACACCACCCAAACCATAGATCAACAGATTACGGCGAAGTAAAGCACTCGCACCTATCGGTTTGTATTGCACTCCACGCAAAGCCAGCGGAATCAGAATCGGAATAATAATCGCATTAAAAATAACCGCTGAAAGAATGGCGCTTTCAGGACTATGCAGATGCATGATATTCAGAGCTGCCAATTCGGGAATAGCAATCATAAACAAGGCCGGAACGATAGCAAAATACTTCGCAACGTCATTGGCGATAGAGAAAGTGGTCAGTGTACCGCGTGTCATCAGCAATTGTTTACCGATTTCCACAATCTCGATCAGTTTCGTCGGATCGTTATCCAGATCGACCATATTACCGGCTTCCTTCGCAGCCTGTGTACCACTATTCATGGCTACACCTACATTGGCTTGTGCCAGAGCAGGAGCATCGTTCGTTCCGTCTCCCATCATTGCAACCAATTTACCAGCCTGCTGTTCCTTCTTGATATATTCCATCTTATCTTCCGGTTTAGCTTCAGCGATAAAATCATCCACACCGGCTTTTTCGGCAATATATTTTGCAGTTAATGGGTTATCTCCTGTAACCATGACCGTCTTCACTCCCATCTTACGCAGACGTTCGAAACGTTCCTGAATACCCGGTTTGATAATATCCTGCAACTCAATGACACCGGTCACTTTCTTGTTTACACATACTACCAATGGCGTACCACCATTGCTGGAGATAGAAGAGATAATCTCTTCCACTTTTTTCGGGAATTCATTTCCTGCACCTTCCACCATCTTACGGATAGCGTCGAAAGCACCTTTACGAATTTGCGTTCCATCTGCCAGATCTACTCCCGAACATTTGGTTTCAGCCGTAAACTTAATCATTCGTGCTCCCGTTGTATTCAGGTTACGCATACGGATGCCCGACTCGCGTCCCAGTTCTACGATAGACTTACCTTCCGGCGTTTCATCGGACAAGGAAGACAGCAGACAAGTCTCTACAAAATCGTGTAAATTGACACCCGGAGCCGTATGGAAATGAGTTGCTTTACGGTTACCGATGGTGATAGTACCCGTTTTATCCAGCAGCAACGTATCAATATCACCGGCAGTCTCTACCGCTTTACCGGATTTAGTAATCACGTTGGCACGGAGCGCGCGGTCCATACCGGCAATACCGATGGCAGAGAGAAGTCCACCGATAGTTGTCGGAATCAGACACACAAACAAAGAAATAAGCGAAGCAATGGTGATGACCGTATGACTATAGTCGGCAAACGGTTTCAAGGTAACACAAACTATGACGAAAACAAGCGTAAAACCTGCCAGCAGAATAGTCAACGCAATCTCGTTCGGGGTTTTCTGACGGGAAGCACCTTCCACCAATGCAATCATCTTATCAAGGAAACTTTCTCCCGGTTGAGTAGTCACCATTACTTTTATATGATCGGACAATACCTTCGTACCACCCGTTACGGAACTCTTGTCGCCACCTGCCTCACGAATAACCGGAGCAGACTCGCCAGTGATAGCACTTTCATCAATAGAAGCCAAGCCTTCAATAATCTCACCATCGGAAGGAATCACGTCTCCCGCCTCACAAACAAACACATCTCCTTTCTTCAACTGCGAAGAACTGACGGTAACGATTTTATTACCTTCCACTTTCTTTGCCGGTGTCTCTTCACGAGTCTTACGCAAGCTGTCGGCCTGTGCTTTACCACGTGCTTCGGCAATAGCTTCGGCAAAATTGGCAAACAACAAGGTTACAAACAGAATGATAAACACGGCAATATTGTAAGCAAACGAACCTTGTGAAGAATTTACAATGGAGTAGAGTGTTACGAGCAGCATGACCACTGTAGCCACTTCTACTGTAAACATAATCGGGTTCTTTATCATCATCCGTGGGTTCAGTTTCACGAATGACTGTTTCAAACTTTCTATAACTTGCTCCTTTGGAAACAAAGAAGCTGATTTATTATCTTTCATATCTTCTCTAATTCAGTATTACAAACTTAAATGTTCAGCAATTGTGCTCAATGCATGTACCGGGAAGAATGACAGCGCAGCAATAATGAAGATAACCACAAATGTCATGACTCCGAAAGTCAAAGTATCGGTCTTCAATGTGCCGGCACTTTCCGGAATGAATTTTTTCTGTGCCAGTAACCCGGCAATGGCAACCTGTCCGACGATAGGAATAAAACGGCTCAAAATCAGAACGATACCACACGTGTAATTCCAGAAATAAGTATTATCTCCCAAACCTTCAAAACCGGAACCGTTATTGGCAGCACAAGAAGTGTACTCGTAAAGTTGCTCACTTAAACCGTGGAATCCCAAATTGTTCAACCATCCACCTTCACTTTCCACAAAATCAGGGTGGTGCACATAAATATAACTTGAGAGTGCTGTAAATACCAAAATTACAAACGGATGAAGCAGAGCTACAATCGTAGCGATTTTCATTTCGCGGGCTTCCACTTTCTTGCCGAGAAATTCCGGCGTACGTCCTACCATCAAACCGCTGATAAACACTGTAATGATAATAAATGTATAGTAATTCATCCATCCTACACCTACACCGCCAAACCAGGTGTTAATCTGCATATTCAGCATCTCCATCATTCCGGACAGCGGCATAGTAGAATCATGCATACCATTCACAGAGCCATTAGAGGTTACAGTAGTTACAATACTCCATAATGCCGTTGCTCCGGCCCCCAAACGAACTTCTTTACCTTCCATCGCACCATTATCCTGCGCAATTCCCAATTCATCAATGCGTGGATTACCGCCCATTTCCTGACTGACATTAATACATACATCTACCAGAAAAGCGAAAAGCATTACTCCGAATATACTGTAAGCCAACTTCTTTCTGCGGGTATAGAAACCCAGCGCAAATACCATTGCCATCGGGATAATCAGGATAGACCAACATTCTGCCATATTAGTAAGATAAGTCGGGTTTTCCAACGGATGAGAAGAGTTTACACCAAAGTAACCACCACCATTCGTTCCTAATTGCTTGATAGGAACAATTGCAGCCGTAGGACCTTGAGAAACCATTTGTTCCTGGCCTTCCATCGTAGTCACTTTCATCTTACCATCAAATCCCATCGGGGTTCCCTGAAGAATCAGGATAAAACCTACAATCAGAGAAAGAGGCAATAAAATACGTGTACAGCTTATTACCAGAAATTGCCAGAAGTTACCAATCGTTTTGGTTGTTTTTGCAGCAATACTCTTCATAATACCTGCCATAGCAGCCATACCTGTTGCTGCGGTAATAAACTGGAATAGCATGATGACGAACAGTTGAGTAAAATAAGTCAGTCCGCTTTCACCGCTATAGTGCTGCAAGTTACAGTTCACCATAAAACTAATACAGGTATTAAATGCCTGATCCGGAGTCTGCGGTCCGTTGCCGTCCGGATTTAAGGGCAACCATCCTTGTGAAACCAAGAGTACCATTCCCCAGAAAAACCAGAAAGCATTCAAAATCAACAATGCTTTCAGGAATTGTTTCCAGTTCATTTCTTCATTGGGGTCGATTCCACAAACTTTATAAATGACTCTTTCGATAGGAGCCATAAAATCAGACCAGGTCTTTTCTCCTCTGTAGACCTTAGCAATGTATTTTCCCAGTGGATAAGCCAGAATCACCATCAAGGCTATCTGAACAACCACGCCTAAAATTTCTGTATTCATATACTTTTTACCTTAAACTGTGTGTGTTACTTTAAAACTTTTCGGGTTTGACGAGCACGTACATCAAATAACCGAAGATCGCAATACCTAATACGAATAATGCTGTGTACATAATCAATTCTCCTTTTTCTTTAAATATTTTCAAACCAGTCTACACATTTCCAAAATAGCCAGAAACAAGCGAAACCGCTTAACAGGCAGAAAATAAATGATAGTGTTATTCCCATGTTTTTACCTTTTAAATGATTACTATTATTTTTTACTCGCCACCCTTCATGCCAAATGCGTGCCACAAAAAACACACAACAGATAACAGACTAATATTCAACAAAATACACATCACAAGAAACTTTCTATCCATCCAACATACCCTTCCATTTTGAAAAAAGGATTCTATTTTGAAAAGCTTTGTACTTTTCCAGAATTTCAGAAGAGAAAAAATAAGCAAATTATCACTTTGAAAGGGGGATTTTCATTTTGAAAAGGCAAGAGAAGGAAACATAATACTTATAATACACTGATAATAAGAGATTAACAACTAATATAGGTCTATTGGTATATGCTTTGCAAAGAGATAGATATGAAACTTTATATTATTGCAAACAGATTACCTGTCAAAGTAGCCGGCACAAACGGTAAATTCGCATTTTCGCGTAGCGAAGGCGGACTGGCAACAGGTTTGGATTCTCTTCAGACTTCTTATGAGAAGCACTGGATAGGTTGGCCCGGAATATGTGCCAATGAAGAAAAGGACCAACAGGAGATTAACGAGAAACTACAGGGAATGAATTTTCATCCGGTCTTCTTGTCGGAAAAGCAAATTGAAAATTACTACGAAGGATACAGTAACAGTACTATCTGGCCTTTATGCCATTACTTTTATGCTTATACCTTATATAAGAACTGTTTTTGGCAATCCTACCAGCAAGTCAACCGTCTTTTCTGTGAGGAGATTTGCCGACTGGTACGTCCCGGCGACAAAGTATGGATACAGGATTATCAGTTGATGCTACTTCCGGGAATGTTGAGGAAAATATATCCGGAACTCTGTATCGGATATTTCCATCATATCCCGTTCCCTTCCTACGAACTTTTTCGTATTCTGCCGGAGCGCGCCGAGATACTGAAAGGCTTATTAGGAGCCGACTTCATTGCTTTCCACACCCACGACTATATGCGTCATTTCATCAGTGCTGTAGAACGTGTATTACATCTCGATTTTAAATTGGATGAAGTACAGATCAACAACCGGGTGACCAGAGTAGAGGCATTACCAATGGGAATCAACTATGAATCTTATCATAAGGCCTCGGAAAATAAAGAAGTGCACCAAGCTATTGAACGTACCCGGAAACTTTTCGGCGAGCATAAACTGATCCTGTCAGTAGACAGACTGGATTACAGCAAAGGCATATTGCACCGTCTTCGTGGCTTTGCCACCTTCCTCGAACATCATGCTGAATATCACGGTAAAGTTACATTGGCAATGGTCATTGTCCCTTCACGCGACCATGTAGGCAGTTATGCGGAACTAAAAACAAAAATTGACGAAGAAATCGGCTCAATCAACGGACGTTACTCCACAATGAACTGGACTCCCGTCTGTTATTTCTATCATGGCTTTTCACTGGAAGAACTGACTGCCATGTACTATGTGGCCGACATAGCCCTCGTCACTCCACTTCGGGACGGAATGAACCTGGTAGCCAAAGAATACGTAGCTACCAAATGCGACAATCCCGGTGTACTTATCCTTAGCGAAATGGCAGGTGCCGCCGTAGAATTGACGGACGCTATCCAAATCAACCCGAACGATACAGAACAAATAGAAAATGCTATTTGCCAGGCACTTGAAATGCCCGAAGAGGAACAAAAACAACGCCTGCAACGTATGCAAAGCATTCTGTCCGTACAGACAGTCAACAAATGGGCAGCCGACTTTGTCAATGAACTGAACGCGACATGTATGAAAAATGATATGTTACGGAAAAAACGCATCGTAGCTGCCACCATCGCACAAATCAAGCTCAAGTATAACCAAGCCAAACAACGCCTGATTCTGCTGGACTATGATGGTACACTGACGGCTCTCAAACCACGTCCCGAGGATGCACAACCTACACCGGAACTCATTTCTATTCTACAACAACTGGCTAGCGATCCCGCCAATCATATTGTTATCAATAGCGGGCGGGATCACTTTACATTAGAAAAATGGCTTGGCTCCCTTCCTGTGTCTATGGCTGCCGAACATGGGGCTTTCTACAAAGAGAACGGGGTTTGGCATAAAAACATAAAGAAGAAAGAATGGGGAGCAGGTATTCTCTCTATTCTTCAAATGTTTGTAGACCGTACTCCCCGTTCCCATCTGGAAGTGAAGGAAACTGCCCTGGCATGGCATTATCGTGAAAGTGACGCATGGCTCGGCACATTAAGAGCCTAACAACTCGTCAACACACTGATTTCGCTCTGTACCCGGCAGAAACTACAAATTCTACAAGGAAATAAAGTGATCGAAATCAAATCACCGGATTGCAATAAAGGTTCCGAGGTGGGTCGTCTGCTAGCCAACAGACGTTATGATTTTGTTATAGCGATGGGAGACGACACTACAGATGAAGATATGTTTCAGGCATTACCGAAGAGCGCTATCGCCATTAAAATAGGTAGCGTATCCGAAGCCGCCAACTATCACCTGTCTGCCCAATCTGACGTACTTCCTTTCTTACGGTCTTTACTAGGCAAACAAAAAACTGCCACAAAAAAAGGAAGTATTAAGAATCGCCTGACTTTCGCTTTCGACTTTCTCAAAGATCTATTAAAAACTCAATAAAAAGCAATCAATATGAATAATTTAAATTATGGAGTGATAGGTAACTGCCGTACAGCAGCCCTCATTTCGCAGAACGGAAATATCGAATGGCTCTGTTTTCCTGATTTCGATTCTCCTTCTATTTTTGCCAGTCTGCTAGACCGGGAGAAAGGGGGAGCTTTTGGATTCGAAGTTGCCGGAGACTATCGCATCACACAAAGTTATGTTCCGCACACCAATATCCTTTCTACCCAGTTCTCCTCTGATGAAGGAGAATTTGTAGTGCTCGACTATATGCCCTGTTATCGTTCCAAAGATGAAACAGGACATTATTTGCCTGCCGAATTATATCGCTACATACATTGGATAAAAGGAAAACCGCGTTTCAAGATCAACTACCATCCGGCTCCAAACTATGCACAGGGACAAGTGATCCTAAATATAACTCCGCAGTATATAGAGTCCTACTGTTCCTCTGAAAATAAGGACAGACAATATTTATACGCTTCCCTGTCTCTTCAAGACATCAAAGAGAAAAAAGAAATCATTCTTGAGAAAGACGAATTTCTCTTGCTTTCCTATAATGAGAAAGTAATTCCAATTGACATAGAAAGGGAAAAAATAGAATATTGCCGTACGCTAGTATATTGGCTGAACTGGACAGACAGAAGTAAGAAATACATTCTATATAATGACGTAATCGAACGAAGTTTGTTGGTTCTGAAACTAATGTCCTATCACAACGGAGCCGTATTAGCAGCACTAACCACAAGTCTTCCGGAAGCTGTAGGAGAAGTCCGCAACTGGGATTATCGTTTTTGCTGGCTCCGGGATGCTTCTATGTCCATCGAAACCATGTTCCAGATCGGACACACTGGTGCAGCTAAACGTTTTATGAAATTTATCCAATCTACATTCGTTTCCAAACATGATTATCAAATTATGTATGGCATCCGGGGCGAGCACCAACTAACTGAAGTGATACTCGACCATTTATCCGGCTACAAACACTCCAAACCTGTACGAATAGGCAATGATGCGTACCACCAGAAACAAAACGACTCTTTTGGTTACCTGATGGACTTGATTTACCAATATTATCGTCTCATGCCCGGTACATTGGACGAAATTGAAGATATGTGGGAGATGGTAAAGAGCATTTTAGCAACCGTAGTAGAAAACTGGAAAAAACCAGATAAAGGGATTTGGGAAATTAGAGGGGAGGGACAACACTTTGTTTCTTCTAAAGTTATGTGCTGGGTAGCCCTAGATCGCGGAGCGAAAATTGCTCAAATGCTTAATAAATACAATTATAGCGAACGTTGGCAACTGGAAGCTGAAAAAATAAAGAAAGACGTAATGAAATACGGCTGGAATAAAGAACTTCAAAGTTTCACACAAACGTACGACAACCAAGCAATGGATTCTTCATTACTATTGATGGAACCTTATGGGTTTATAGAAGCTGATGATATACGCTATCATCAAACAGTTGAAGCTGTCAGGAAAGCTCTTTTTCATAAAGGACTTATGTATCGCTACAACAGCAAAGATGATTTCGGGTTGCCTACTTCTGCTTTTACGATTTGTACATTCTGGCTTATACGATCACTGTTTGTCACCGGACATAAAGAAGAAGCGCGTTGTCTGTTTGACGAGGTTCTGAAATATTCCAATCACCTCGGATTGTTCAGTGAGGATATTGATTTCGAAACCAAAGAACAGTTGGGAAATTTCCCGCAGGCATATTCACATTTGGCATTAGTGAATACTGCTATCCTATTTGCGGAAGAAGAGAAGAGGTTATCTTTTATCCGCCCTTAAAAACAGCCCCTCTTGATTCATTGATGGATCTTTTTGCAAAGTACCAAACAACAGAAAGCCCCTTGATTCGTTGCTGAATCAAGGGGCTTCTCTAAAAACGGCGGCT
>OGFG01002684.1_pt1 | contig 14155 bp, 14 predicted proteins | sample 1570761 | NCBI WGS metagenome assembly OGFG01 (sample SAMEA2581938, study PRJEB24529) | metagenome | biome: Human gut stool | place: China | collected 2011 | reverse complement strand
GTGGAGTTTCGCCATGTGCGATTCGGCTACACGCCCGACAAGTGCCTGATGCAGGATGTGAGCTTTCGTGCGCTGCCGGGGCAGAAAATCGCCGTGGTGGGCAGCACCGGCGCGGGCAAGACGACGCTGGTCAACCTGCTGATGCGCTTCTACGACACGGACGGCGGCGAGATTCTGCTCGACGGCAGGGACACCCGCGAAATGACCCGCGCCGACCTGCGCCGCGTCTTCGGCATGGTGCTGCAGGACGCGCGCCTCTTTGAGGGTACCATCGCCGACAACATCGCCTACGGCCGCCCCGACGCGACGCGCGCGGAGATCGTCGCCGCGGCAAAGGCGGCGCGCGCGGATTTCTTCATCCGCACCCTGCCGGGCGGCTACGACACCCCGCTCGACAGCGACGCCGAAAACATCTCGGTCGGCCAGCGACAGTTGCTCACCATCGCGCGCGTCTTTCTCTGCAACCCCGCCGTGCTGATCCTCGACGAGGCGACCTCCTCGGTCGACACCCGCACCGAGATCGAGATCGGCAAAGCGGTGAAGACGCTGCTGCGCGGACGGACATCGTTTGTCATCGCGCACCGCCTGTCCACCGTGACCGACGCCGACCTCATCCTCTATATGGAGGAGGGCAACATCGTGGAATCCGGCAGTCACGAGGCGCTGCTCAAAAAAGGGGGGCATTATGCCACCCTCTACAACAGCCAGTTTGCCTGAAGTCCGACAAAAGCAAAAAATGCGCCACCCGCAGGTGGCGCATTTTTCTGTTCGTTCACTTTTGCAAAAGCATACCGGCGAGTTTTGCAATGTCGCCCGCGCCCATGGTGAGGATGAGGTCGCCCGCGTGCGCGGTCTGCCGCAGGTATGCGGCGACCTTGTCAAAGCTCTCCATATAAAGCGCGCCGCGCGTCGCCTTTGCCAGCAGCTCGCTCGACACGCCGAGCGTGTCGGTCTCGCGCGCCGCATAAATATCACAGAGAATCGGCAAATCCGCCTTGCCGAGGGCGGCGGCAAATTCGTCAAACAGCCCTTTCGTGCGCGAATAGGTGTGCGGCTGGTACACGCAGATGATGCGCTCGTAGCCCATCTGCCGCGCCGCATCCAGCGTTGCCGCGATCTCGGTGGGATGATGCGCATAATCGTCGTACACATCCGCGCCGCAGAGCTTGCCCTTGAACTCCAGCCGCCGCTTTGCCCCGCGGAAGTTGCCGAGCCCGGTGACCACTGCGCCCGAGGGAATGCCGCAGAGGATAGCGCATGCCGCAGCCGCCAGCGCGTTGTACACATTGTGCTCCCCGCAGACCGCGAGGTGCACGCGCTTTTTCATGCTGCCGTGGCAGAGGTCAAACGAGGCTCTGCCCTGCTCGTAGACAATGTTTTTCGCCATGACATCCGCCGAGCGCTTGATACCGAAGGTCAGCATGCTGCCGCCGAAGCCCGCCGCCATGTCGCGCACATTGTCATCGTCGGCATTCAGCACGGCGCAGCCGCAGCCGACCGTCTTGCTGATGTAGGCGCGGAAGGAGCGCTTGATTTGTGCCATGCTCCCAAAATAGTCCACATGATCCATCTCAATATTCAGCACCGCGGCGACCGTGGGATAGAAATCGAGGAAGGAATCCATATACTCGCAGGCTTCAAAGATGAAGTTTTCGCGGCCGCCGACGCGGTACGCGCCGTCGATGGAGGACAGCTCCGCCCCCGAAATGACCGTGGGGTCGGCGCCCGCCGCAAGGAAGATCTCGGTGGTCATGGAGGTGGTCGTGCTCTTGCCGTGCATGCCGGAGAGCCCGACGCGATGCGTGTAGCCGCGCATCAGATAGCCGAGGTAATCGGCGCGCGAAATGACCGGCAGCCCCTCGGCGCGCGCGCGGACAAGCTCGGGCGTATCGTCGCGCACGGCGACGGTGTAGACCAATGCGTCATAGCCGTCGAGATGCGCCGCATCGTGCCCGCAGAAGATCTCGATGCCCTCCTTTGCCAGCCGCTCGGTCAGCGGCGAGAGCGTGCGATCCGAGCCGCCGACGCGAAAGCCCTGCGTTTTTGTGATATGCGCCAGCGACGACATGGTGATGCCGCCGATGCCGAGAAAATAGACCGCCTGTTTGCCGTCCAGCATGCGCGCGATTTTTTCCGCGCCGTAATGTGTGTTTGATACTGACATATGCGTCCCTCGTTTTCAGCCCGCTGCGGGCTGTTCTCATTATATGTATAAAATGCGCGATTCAGTCAAATAATCTAAGCGTCCCAATCACCGCTGTGCGGCAAATTCGGGAGAAAGGAAGCTTTCGCCGCGGCGAAAGCATGGTGTACACGATGGAAATTACCGATGTCAAAATCAGACGAACCTTTGAGACTGCGCCGCTCCGCGCCGTCGCATCGGTCACATTCGACGACCAGTTTGCCGTGCACGACATCAAGGTCATCGAGGCGCAGGAGAAGCTGTTTATCGTGATGCCCAGCCGCAAAAACGGCGACGGCACCTACCGTGACATTGCCCATCCCATCAACGCGCCGTTCCGCCACACGCTGGAGCATGCCGTGCTCGACGCCTACCGGCACTACGAGCGCGACGGCGGCGGCGCGGCAGAAGCGGCGGTTCAGCCCCCGCTCTCCAGCAGCTTCCGCATGTAGGCGCGCAGCGCGGCGCGGTCTTCGCCGGACAGCTTTGCGTACAGCGCAAGAAAGGCATGCAGCTCGCCGTCCGCGCCGTCGCCGCCGCCGAGCAGTACCGCCGCGCTGACGCCGAAATATGCAGCGATGCGCGCAATCTTATCCACCGAGGGCGAGGAATTTCCGTGCTCCAGGTCGTAGATAAAATTGCGGTTGATGCCGCAGTCGGCAAGCGTCTGCTTCAGCGTGACGCCCCGTGCCCCCGCGAGCGCGCGGATGCTCTCCGCAATCTCCGTGTTGGTTCGCTGCATGAAAAAATCCTCCGATTTTTCAAAAAAAGTCTTGACATACAGAAATATCTGTGCTACCATACAGTCACGGTACAGATATTTCTGTTTTCTTATGCAGACAATCTGTTTGATTCTATAGTAGCACAGATATTTCGGTATTTCAAGAGATTTGTGCGGAAAGGTGATTTTCTATGAACTTTTTTGTCAGCGAAGAGGCGCTCGGCGGCGAAGGCATGAGCCGTCGGGCGCTGCGCGCCGAAATTGCGGCGCTCACGGACAAGCTGGACGCGGAAGAGGCGCGGCGGGACGCGCTGCTTGCCGACCTGCGGCGCACCGAGCGCGCCATCGAGCGGTTTCAGGCGCTGCTTGACGACCTGGGGGCGGACGCATGAGCGCGGAAACGACGATGCGGGCGGGCGCGGACGCCGAAGCGCCCGTGTTGCACATGGACAAGGCGCGGCTGCGCCGCCTTGTCGGGCTGCGGCGGGAGATCACGCGCACCAAGCGGCGCATCGCCGCGGCAGAAACCCGCCTACGGGCGGCGGCGGACGACGCCGAGGCGGCGGAACTTGCCGCCGCGCTGCGCGACACGCGCGACGCGCTGATGCACTACCTGCACGCCGCCGAGACCGAGGAGGCGCTGCTCATCCGTTACATCGAATCCATCCCGGACAGCGATGTGCGTGAGCTGTTCATGCTGCGCTATGTGGACGGCGTGCGCTCCTGGCAGCGTATCGCCTTTCTCGCGGGCGAGCACGACGAGTCCTACGTCCGCCGCAAGCACGACCGCTACATAAAGCAGCACTGACGCGGCGCGGGACGCGAAATTCCGGCAGCGGGCAGACGGTGTGCCGGTCGGCGGCGGCGCAATTCCGTCTTTCGGGCGCGGCTGTTCCCGAAAACGAACTTCTCATGTGGGAAGCGTTGCGATGTGCCGCACGCGGTGTTACAATGAAAGAAAAATGCTTTTTCGGGAGCGCTTTTCTATGCTTGAATTTCTGCAAAACAACACCGACACGAGAATCCGCCTTGCCGGCGAGACCGTCGTCCGCATTCCCGCCGCGGCGGGGGCGACCGACACCTTTGAGCCAATCGAGGACGGCGTGTGGAAATGGACGCGCAAAACCGCCGCGCCGACGGCGCACATGCGCATGACCGCCGTGCTCGTGCACGACGCAGACTTTACCATGGTGCCCGGCATCAGCTACGGCGGCAACGGTTGGGGCAACACGCCGGAGTACGTCGGCGACCGCGCCGAGGACGGCACGCCCTGGAGCTTTGCCTCCCACCGCGCGACGATCCCCGCCTGCACCTACAGCGAAAACGGCCGCGCAAGCCTTGCGCTCTTTGCCGCCGACCCGGACGACTCCACCGCCTGCTCGCTCTACAAGACCGACGAGGGCGAAAACCATGTGCTCATCTTCCCCGAGGAGGAGCGGCCGAAGACTTTGCAGCGCCATTTCTGGGGCGATGCGTTTGTCGGCGAAATGCAGCCGACCGACACCTTCTGCGCGATTCTCTGTGTCTGGCCGTCGGACGGCACGCGCCACCGCTATGCGCCGCTCTGCGACTTCGCGTGGCGCTTCTTCGGGCATCCGCTTGCCGCGCCGAAGGCCGCGCGCGAGCTCTACCGCCTCTCCATCGCCTACTGCCGCTACCTGTTCGAGCGCGAACGCGACGGCTTTGCCGGCTTCACGATGGGCGCGCAGTGGCATCTCGGCATCACCGCCTATCAGAAGACGCTGCACCGCTATGAGATCAGCTGGGTCGGGCAGAGCGCGTCCATGGCGAACGCCTACATCCACGACTATCTCATGACCGGCGACCGCGAGAAGCTGGACATCGCCCTCGAGGTGCATGACAGCTGGCTGCGCGCCGGGCGTTTCCCCGCCGGGCACGTCGCCGCGCGGCTGGATTTTGACCCCTGGCTGAACGACAGCTACCCCGCCGACTACGAGCCGGATCGCTGGAAGATCGGCGAATGCACCTACGAGACGCACCTCGCCTGGCGCGGCAAGACCTTCCGCCGCGACCGAAACGGCCGCATCCTGCTCTCGCACGACGCCTGCAACAACGGCGGCGCCGCCGACGGCTACTTCGAGGCCTACGATCTCCTCAAGCCGGAATACCTCGCCGCCGCCTACGGCATCTGCGATTTTGCGCTGCAAAATCAGAACGATGAGGGCGCGTTTGCAAAGTCGTGGGACGAAAGCGGCAAGGTGCTCGCCGACCGTGGCACGGTGGGCGCATTCCTCATCCTGCCGCTCGTCACCGCCTACAAAAAGAGCGAAAACGAGGCGTATCTCGCATCCGCCGTGCGCGCGTTTGCCTATTACTACGGCGCGCTTGTGCGCGATGGCTTCACCACGGCGGGCGCGCTGGACACCTACTGCATCGACAAGGAGTCGGCCAGCCCGATGCTCCGCGCCGCGCTCGCGCTCTACGACGTCACGGGCGACCGCGCCTATGTCGCCGCCGCCGAGAAGATCGCGTGGTATCTTGCGACCTGGACGATGCACTTCACGGTGAAGTACCCCGCGGATTCCATGCTCGGCAAAATGGGCTGGGACACCTTCGGGCTGACTTCGGTTTCGACCGCGCATCAGGCGCTCGACCAGTACGCCCTGCGCGATGTGCAGTCCTTCCTGCGGCTGTACGCGCTCACCGGGCGCGTCCAGTGGCGCGAACGCGCCGTCGCCTTCTGGTGCGCGGCGTGCCAGTGCATCTCGGACGGCACGATGTATGTAAACGGCCGCCTGCGCCCCGCCGGCGCGCAGGATGAGGCGATTTTCCACACCCGTTGGGGTCGCCACGGCGTCGAGCCGTTCCGCCCCTCGCAGTGGCTGCCCGCATGGCCCTGCGCGTTCCGCCTCGAAAATCTCCGCCAGATGTCCGATTGGTCGGTTCTCGACGCTGGGCTTGAGAGGATTGAAGGAAAGAAGTAAGCGCAGGAAAAGCGGCAGGAAACAGACGGCGCACAACGGAATGTATGCATCTTCTGCGAACCCCTACCGAAAACATCTTCCCCCCACACACAAAACCCCCCCGAGGCTTTCATCCGAAAGCCTCGGAGGTGTTTCTATCATTTTTACAGCACGCAGGAGAGGAACTCCTTGGTGCGGGGGTTCTGCGGGTCGGTGAAGATCTCCTCGGGCGTGCCCTCCTCGACGATGACGCCGTCCGCCATGAAAATCACGCGGTCGGCAACGTCGCGGGCAAAGCCCATCTCGTGCGTGACGACAATCATCGTCATGCCCGCCGCCGCCAGCTCCTTCATGACCGCCAGCACCTCGCCCACCATCTCGGGGTCGAGCGCGCTGGTCGGCTCGTCAAAGAGCATGATGTCGGGGTTCATCGCCAGTGACCGCGCGATGGCCACGCGCTGCTGCTGACCGCCCGAAAGCTGATGCGGGTAGGCGTCCGCCTTGTCGGAAAGGCCGACACGCGCGAGCAGCTCCATCGCCTTGGTCTTCGCCTCCGCCTTGGTCATTTTCTTCAGCTCGACCGGCGCAAACATGATGTTCTCAAGCACGGTGAAGTTGGAGAACAGGTTGAAGCTCTGGAACACCATGCCGATGTTCTCGCGCACCTTGTTGATGTTGGTCTTCTTATCGGTGATGACCGCGTCGTCCACAATGATCTCGCCGCCGGTCGGCTCCTCGAGCCTGTTGAGACAGCGGAGCAGCGTGGACTTGCCCGAGCCGGACGGCCCGATGATACAGACGACCTCGCCCTCGGTGACGGTGAGGTCGATGCCGCAAAGCACCTTGAGCTTGTCAAAGTGCTTGACCAGATTTCTGACCTTAACCTTTTCTGTCATAGCTCATCCTCTTTTCAATGCGGCGGGACAGCACCATCAGGAGCGAAATCACCACAAGATAGAGTGCGCCGACATAAACATAGGTTGCAAAGAAGCTGTAGGTCGAGCCGACATACTGCTTTGCGCGATTGACCACCTCGGCAAGGCCGATCACCGACAGAATCGAGGTGTCCTTGACCGTGATGATAAACTGGTTGACCAGCGAGGGAATGGCGATCTTGAACGCCTGCGGCAGCACCACGCGCAGCATCGTCTTGGCAGACGAAAGCCCCAGGCTGCGCGCCGCCTCGGTCTGCCCCCTCGGCACCGCCTGGATGCCGCCGCGGAAGATCTCCGAGATGTACGCGCCCGCGTTGAGGCTGAGCGTGATTGCGCCCGCCGCAAACGGCGTCAGCGTAAAGGCCGTCCCCGTCATCACCTTGACCAGCTGCGGGATCGCGTAGAACACGAAAAATGCCTGGACAAGCATCGGCGTGCCGCGAATCAGCCAGACATAGACGGCAGAGATCGCGCGCAGAATCGGGTTCTTTGCCATGCCCATGATGCAGGACAGAAAGCCGATCACCATGCCGAGGGCAATCGCCAGAAGCGCGATGCCGATGGTCAGCTTCAGTCCGTTCAGAAGAAGCGGTGTCGCTTCATGAAACACTTTTACAAAATCCATAAGTCTGCGTGCCCGCCGGACGGCGGCTCCTTTACTCCCGATAGATACCAAAATTTAGGATGGCGCGAAAACGCGCCATCCTAAACCGAACAAACTGGTTTGCGGGGCAATTACATGCCGTACTTCTTCGCGATCTCGTCGTACTTGCCGCTTGCCTTGACATTGGCAAGACCTGCGTTGAAGAGCTTGATGAGGTCAGCGTTTTCGCCCTTCTTCACGCCGAAGCCGTAGGAAGCGGGGTTGATGACGTCGCCGACGACCTTCAGCGGCTGACCGTCCTTGATGGCGGCGCCGATGACCGAGCGATCCTCAAAGCAGGCCACGCAGGTGCCCTGCGCGACTGCCTGATACATCTCGGGCGAGCTCTCAAACATCATCGTGGTGAAGCCGTACTGATCCTTGACGGACTCGGCATATTCAAGACCCATCGTGCCGGCCTTGGTGGCAACGACCTTACCCTTGAGGTCGTCAAGCGCAGCGATTGCGCTGTCTGCGGCAACGACCATGATCTGGCCGTCCTCGAAGTAGCCGTCCGAGAAATCGAAGATCTCCGCACGATCCGGCTTGATGGTCATGCCGGCGATGACGGCGTCTGCCTGACCTGCCTGAACCTGACCGAGCGCGGCGTCAAAGCCGACGTTCTCGACCGTGTACTTGAAGCCCTGATCCGCGGCGATCGCGGCGAGCAGATCCATATCGAAGCCGACATAGGTGTTGGTCGCGGTGTCCAGATATTCAAAAGGCTTGAATGCGTTGTCCGACACGATCTTGTAGACCTTGCCGTCGTCCTTCTTGCCGCAGCCGACAAATGCAAATGCAAGCATCAGTACCGCCAGCGAAAGAGCGGCGATTTTGAACATGTTTTTCATAAGATTACCTCCAACGCTATGAAAAAGTATGACTTATAATAGCATTAAAAATTCATTTTGTCAAGTGTTTTTTTCATATATATGCGTTTTTGTCGATTTTTTTGCAGCAAAGAGCATCTTTCCCTGCAAATTGAGGCGCGTCTTTACAAATTGCACAAAATCTGCTATAATGGACGCCGCAGGAGAGGGGGAAGCGCAATGACGGAAGCATATCCGCGTCCCGCCGTGACGGCCGTGCTGTCGGTTGCCGACATGCGCCGGAGCGACGCGTACACGATCGAACATTTCACGGATTCGAAGACGCTGATGGCGCGGGCGGGGCAGGGCATTTTCGATGCCTGCGCATGGCACGGGCGCGTTGCCGTGGTCTGCGGCAGCGGCAACAATGCCGGGGACGGCTATGTCCTCGCGGCGCTGCTCGCCGAGGCGGGCATCGACGTGCATATTATATTATTGGAAGAAAAGTTCTCGCCCGACGGCGCGTACTTCTTTGCGCGCGCCCGCGCGTGCGGCATTCCGGCTTCGCTTTGGGAAGCGGGTACCGACCTTCGCGGGTATGATTGCATCGCGGACTGCATTTTCGGCACGGGTTTTCACGGCGAGGTGCGCGGCGCCGCCGCCGATGCGATCCGCGCCATCAACAAAAGCGGCGCGTTCGTCGTCTCGGCGGACATCAACAGCGGCCTCGACGGCGACACCGGCGAGGGCGGCCTCTGCGTCGTCTCGTCGCTGACGGTCTCAATCGGGTTCTATCAGCCAGGGCATTTCCGCGGCCGCGCGCCCGAGGTGATCGGGCGGCTTGTCAACTGCGACATCGGCATTCTCCCCCTCGGGGAGATTCTTGAATATCGGTAAGGCGACGGGCAGACGCCCCTACGGAATGGTAGGAACAGCGTGCACACCGCACCGGCGCCGTCTGTCTCCCGCCGTTCTATCTGAGCCTCCCTTGTGCAAAGGGAGGTGTCACGGCTTGCCGTGACGGAGGGATTGTTGCATAGCGCGGAACAACCCCTCAGTCACCTATCGGTTGAGGATGTTTTTCGGTTTCGCTCGCGAAATCGTCGGTGTTCAGCCGACGAAGAAAAACTCCGCGAGACGCTTTGCGTCTCGTACAGCTCACCCCTTGCACAGGGGAGCCGAAGACGCAAACCCCCGCATGGTTCGCCGACGCATCCCCCATTATAAAAAAGGAAGGTTTCGCACCTTCCTTTTTATTTATTCTTCGCTTTTCTTTTCCCGGCGTTGAATTTTCAGCCCCTCCACGACCTTCGCACCGCGGGATTTGCCCTCGTGTTTCGTGTAGAAATAGCCGAAAATCGAGAAGACAACCGCGCCGATGAAATTGACGAGCAGATCCTTCATCGTGTCAATGAGGCCGATGTCCAGATAACCGCCGAGGCCGAGGCTTTGCCCATTGACGGCGGTGTCGGTGATGTCGCGGATAATCACGGCTTTGTTCACGCCGTCCGGGTTGAGCGAGACCGAGGAGATCACGTTCACCACCGTGTCCTTCTGCATATCGGTGAGGAAGATGCAGTCCATGCCGAACTCAAAGAACTCCCACAGCACGCCGATGGTCATGGAGAAGCAGAAGGAGACCAGCGCGACAAAGACCGGAGACAGGTGCACATCAAAGCGCTCGCTGCGATTGAGCAAATCGATCAGCGACAGCCCGACCGCCGCAGCGAGAAAACCGTTGAGCGTGTGCAGCATGGTGTCCCAAAAGGTGAATTTCACATAGAAATCGCCCAGTTCACCGAGGATTTCGGCAGCAAAAATGAAGAGAAGCACGATGATCTCGAGCGTGGACGGGACGCGCACGCCGAAGTTGGATTCCACAAAGGCGGGGAGGAGGAAAAGCACGAGCGTGAAGAGGCAGAGCGCGGCGTTGGCGTAGTTGCCGTTGAAGAATTGCAGCACCGCGACCGCGATAACGATCAGGCGCAGCACAACGTAGACCGCGAAGGTCTTTTTGTCCTCGCGGATCAGCTCGACGAGCCGCGCGCGGCGGTTCAATTTCTTCGGGTCTTTTTTGTTGTCCTTTTTCATGTTATGTCCTCCTTGCTTGTGCAGACCTTTATCGAATTGCAAAAGATTTGCACAAACCTGTAGGGGCGATTCACGAATCGCCCGCTTTTTGCTTTGTTCATGCGGGCGACCGATGGTCATCCCTACGAAACAGTGGGAACTGTGTACAGATATTTTACCACAAAAGCCATGCAGATTCAACCGTTTTCCAACATTTCGCACGCGAGGTCGCGCATGCCGTACTGCCCCGGCGGCTTGCCGATGAGAAACCGCGCCGCCGCCAGCGCACCGCGGGCAAAGAGCGCGCGATCCTCGGCGATGTGCGTCAGCGTAAGCTGCTCGCCCTGCCCGAGAAAGTGCACTTCGTGCATCCCGGTGACGCTGCCGCCGCGCAGCGAATGAATGCCGACCTCACCCGGCGCGCGTGCGCCGCAGGCACGGCGGTCGTACACATAGCGGTCGCCTGCGCCCCCGCGCTGCACCGCATCCGCCAGCGCAAGCGCCGTGCCGCTGGGTGCATCCTGCTTGCCGCGGTGGTGCGTCTCCACAATCTCCACATCAAAGGCGGGGCAGAGCGCGCGGGCAAGCCTCTCCGAAAGCTGCTCGACAAGTCCCGCGCCAAGCGACATGTTGCGGCTGACAAAGAGCGGCGCGTCCGCCGCTGCCGCCCCGATGGCGGCAAGATCCGCCGTGGTGTACCCCGTGGTCGCCAGCACGGTGGGGCAATGCCGCGCCGCGGCAAAGGCGAGCAGGCCGCCGAGTGCCGTCGGGGAGGAAAAGTCCACCATGCAGTCGCACGCAAGCGCGTCCGGCACGGCGGCGGGCGACGGAAAAACCGGCACGCGCGCATCCGTCCCGCCGCGCGCATCGATGAAAAAAGCGAGCGTCTCGCCCGCCTCTGCAAAAATGCGCGCGCACGCGCTGCCCATCCTGCCGCGCGCCCCCGAAATCGCCATCCGCATGCCGCCGCCTCCCTTCTCGTTCCAGTCTATGTCCGTGCCGGCCGGACTATTCAATGCAATTGTTTGAAAATTATAAACTCATATTGACAAATTATAATAAATCATGTATACTGTTGTTGGCTATAAAAGCCAAAGGAGTACAGTATGAAAAGATTTTTACATCGCGTTCTCCCATTTGTCTTTGTTATTGCGCTCTGCCTTTCCGCCACCGTGCCTGCCGCGGCTGCCGCACTGTGTGCCGACGCGGACGGCGACGGCGAGATCACGCTGCAAGACGTGTTCTGCGTTCTCGTGGACCCGAGCGCGAAGAGTGATCCTGCGGGCGCGACCGCCGCGGCGCTGCGCATCCTCGGCGCGTCGGTTTCCGCCGCGCCGAAATGCGGCGTGTTCTACGAAAATGATTTCTCCGACCCGAAAACACTTGCCGACTTCACCGCCTACCGCGGAAAATGGTCGATCCGCGGCGGCAGGCTTTGGCTGGATTCGATGGACGACGACAGCGTGGAGTCCAGCGCCTTTCTCCTTTACTCCGGTGCGGAAACCATGCATCTGAAAAACTATCGCATCGACGTGGACATCCTCAATGTGCAGTCCCAGTGCGGTGTGCTTGCCCGCTGCGACGATGCGTTCATCCGTTCCGACGCGCCGTCCAACGGTTTTCGCGGTTACTACGGCTTCGTCGGCACAAACGCGGACAAGGGCGCGATCGGCTACGGAAATACCGACAACGGCTGGGGCGGGAATATCAGCATAGGCGACGCCTATTCCCTCAAGCGCGGCGACGATCTGCACCTTACGGTGACCGTCTTCGGCGACCGCATCTTCGCCACCTTCACAAACCTTGCCAACGGCAAGATTGAGGTCTCGCTCGTCGGCGCAAGCAGCACCTGGAAGCGCGGCGGCTTCGGTTTTCGGATGCGCAGCAGATACGGGAAGGTTGTCGCCCTCGGCAACACCGCGTTTGACAACCTGTGCGTCACCGTGATCGACGAAAGCGGGTTGCCCACCGCCGAAAACAAGCCGATCGGACATGTTGACAACAAGGTCACCGATGTTTTGTTCATCGGCAACAGCTATACCTATGTCAACGATCTGCCCTCCATGGTCCAAGAAATGACGGCCGATGCCGGTATCCGCGCCTCCTTTGCCATGTATGCGAACGGCGGCTACAGCCTGCGGGAATTCTACGAGGACCTGCAAAACGGCGATGCGGAGCTGAAAAAGGCGCTTCGCCTGGCGGACATCGTGATCTTCCAGGACTACGGCGGCGCGACCGCGTACAGCGCGGACTATATCGAGCTGCTGGCATCCCGGCTGGATCCGTGCGTCAAGCTGTATTTTTACCCCTACAAGAACGCAACGGCACCCCGCGCGGCGCTCGACCGCTTCATTGATCTCGGGCTTCCCGTGACGGTCATCCGCACGCCCGATCTCTATCAGTCCACGCTGACAAAGTATAAGGTCAACTATCTGATGGATGACGGACCGAAGCACCCGCAGCCGATCCTGTCGCACCTGTTTGCGATGCAGATTGCGGCGACCGTCTTCGGCATTGATCCTGCCAAGGTCGATCATTCGGGTTACACCGGCGCGCTGGCGTCCATGACATCCGATGAACAGGCGGCATTTTTTGCCGACGTATGCGGCAGAATTGAGACGCTGCGCACGGAACCGCTCCCGCATTCCTGAGCAAAAAAGCACACGCAGCAGCGTGTGCTTTTTTTATTGCAGGCGGCGGCTCCGCCGGGCGGAGCCGCGCAAAAAGAGCTTGCTCTGCGTCTTACGGTTCCTCGTCCCGGCAGCAAATCAGATCCGCCGCATACGGCAGGGTGAGGATCCAATCGCAGAAGACATGCCATTCGTCCAGCTTATGCGCGCGGCGGGCCTAGTAAATATTGATGAGCGTCTCGTAGTTCATCGTGACAGTGCGGAGCTGGTTGTAGGACGAGGGCAGCAGCTGGATAAGATCATACCAGTCGTGCTTGTCCTTGGTCTCGACAAAGCGGCGGCGCGTCTGTTCCATGTAGTCCATATAGGTGCGGAAAGCGGCAAGCGCGCCGTCCGACAGCTTGTCCACGCTGAAATCCGCCGTTTCAAACGGCTTTGCATGAATCTTGTGCATCGTGCTGGTGGAGTTGGCAACGGTGGCAACCTTGTAGGTGTCAAACTCCTTCCACCAATAGAGCGGCGCGGTGATGTCCACCGAGACGAGAATCTGCCGCACGAATTTGCGGTGGTCGCTGCCTGCGCGGCAGAGCTTTTTGGCGAGGGCAAGGTCGTTTTCACCGAGAATATAATTCCCCGCCTCGTCGTAGGCGCTGTCCGATTTTGCCCAGGAATTCATCGGATTGCGCGCGCCGCGGATGGCGTTTTCGAGATTCATCACCGAAGTGCGTTCTGTTTTCAGCATGGCAGTTCCCCTTTTCGTGCGTACTGCCTTCAGTATACCATAAACTGCTGCATCCGGCTACCACCCGGCTGTCAACTATCGGTTGCGGGCGGAAAAAAGACCGGAATTCCAACAAAAACCGGTCATGGAATTTTCCTGTGAAAATCTTCGGATACCCCCTTTCCAAACGGCGGAAAATAAGGTAAAATAGACACTGATAACATATGCCACAGGAGGTCATTATGGAAAAACCGGTATATCATCGTGTCCTATTGAAGATCAGCGGCGAGGCCCTTGCGGGAGACAAGCATTCCGGTCTGGATTTTGAGGTCATTGGTCAGGTGTGCGACGTCATCAAGAAGTGCCTGGACATGGGCGTTCAGGTGGGTCTGGTCGTCGGCGGCGGCAACTTCTGGCGGGGCGCCAAGAACAGCGGCGGCGGCAAAATGGAGCGGACCCGCGCCGATCACATCGGTATGCTGGCTACGGTTATGAACTGTCTGGCAGTGGCGGACGTCTG
>OGFG01002679.1_pt1 | contig 14182 bp, 15 predicted proteins | sample 1570761 | NCBI WGS metagenome assembly OGFG01 (sample SAMEA2581938, study PRJEB24529) | metagenome | biome: Human gut stool | place: China | collected 2011 | reverse complement strand
TCGAACTGTTCTTCAAATGGCTCAAGCAGCATCTCAAGATAAAGAAATTCTGGGGCACAACAGAGAACGCTGTTCGCATACAAATCAGTGTGGCTATTATCACGTACTGTCTTGTGGCTATTGTACAACATGATATGAAGTTGAAACGTTCAACCTATGAAGTTTTGCAAATTCTCAGCATATCATTGACTGACAAAACCCACTTGCGTGACCTGTTCGACAAGACTAATTTCAATGATGTCAAAGATCTAAATGATCCCCTGATTCCGGGGCTTTTTGATTAATTGTTTAACTCGTCCCATTTTAACGGGACACTAATGTCCACGTATCTTAAAATCTCCATTTTTTTCAATATATTCAGGAAAAGCAAGCTGTGCCTCAACCTTTATTTCTGTGGATTTCTTGTATCCAACTATAGCGATATGATTCGTTTCAAAATATCCTAACAAGTTTTTGTATTCATGCAAAAGAGCATATCGGGCTACTCCGTCATTATCTAAATCTAAGGGTAAGCCCTCCCAATGTACATCTACCAATTCATATTCTCCAATAGCCATCTCTATTATTGATTGGGATGGTTTATTTTTTTCGCAAGATACAAAAAACAAGGGGCAAAATGCCACAATGAGCATAAGACTGAGTTTCACAAGGTTCTTTTTCATCTTAATCTTAAAATAAACTATCATTTAGTTGTTTTTTTAGAATATGTAGGATATTATCCTTTAAAGATACAAATATAGCGAATTTCTTTTATTCTTAGAGCTTGATTCTTAAGAAAATAGCTGTTAAAATATGTTCCTCCTTATTGTTTCCCATACATTTTTATTAGATATTCCTGTAACTGCGGAGTTTTATTACCTGAGTAAATACGGTTTTTATCAAATATCGTCCAACTCTCAGCATCAGGAAAATCAATTTTTCCTTCAACACCTAAGTCCAATGTAGCGGTAGTTATTCTCAAAGCACGGAATACCTTTCCTATAGTGGAAATAGTGATGGAGTATTTCCCGCTTCCCAATTTATATATCTGAGAACGAGGAAGCCGAGAAATCCGTTGGCAAAATTGTTGTCGGCATAATCTATGACACTGAAATCTTCCGAGCCATAGCGATGTATTTATATGAAACTTTCTGCTCGTGCCGGGACAGTCGAAGACACCCATACCAAAGTCCGGCTCCAAGATAACTGTGCGAAGCCAATAATATGAACTTGTGAACAAAATAATAATCGCTGCTATGATTATTTTGAAGATGAAAATGACTCAATCCTTTATTGTTTGCCTCCTTTCTGCCAAAGACATATAAACAGGAATATTGCTAATGCAAAATTCAGCCACATTCCAAATGACAATGAGCCGATACGCATATACATACATTCTTCTAAAAAGTCATTTTCATTTGGTTCTACTATGTATTTCATATCCACATAGGCATTTATCCATATCAATAACTCATATATAATAATCAGAGCAAATGCAATAATACCGACTATTTTCTGCCACTTTTTCATAAAGAAGTCGTTTGAAATCCATCTGTAAAGTTACAAAAAAGTACCGTTTCATCGGTTATTTATGGACGGTACTTTTTGTTTCTCAATGCAATAAGCCGATGACAGTTTCATTCCTCTGCTTTTTCTTTGTGGTTGTATGGGGCGGTGTACTCCCTTTCCAATGTCTTGCCCCTGTTGCTGCCGAAAAAAGAACTGACACTCTCAGCGATCCACTATGTATTTATTTTATCAAAAGAAGCAATTATAAGATTTCTCAAAAACGATGGTTTAAGAGATCCTTTTATTTCTATTTTGAGAAGTCATATAAATATCCTATTTTCACTTCCCAAAATATTTCCTAAAACAGAAAGTAAATTATGGAAGTAATGGACACAGTACCTCTTTGGGGTAAAATGCTCGGTATGTAATATATCCAGGTACAGAAAACATTATATTTATGATAAATGAATAATAAAAATATTTATGTGGTCAATTATTGATGGAAAAGAAAAAGTAGAAAAACTGTATAACGGTATTTTGCCAGATTTGGAATCTATATATATCCATGAATTTACAATAATAACAGGTGAAGACATTGAGTTAGATATAAGATTTGATATAAAGGACATGCCTAAAGATATGCCTTCTAAGTGGATAGAAAGAAAGATAAATACAGTTCAGTTTGTATTCGGTTTTCTAAGTGTAAAATTCATTGAGTTTAATATAGATGAAGACTTTAAAAAAGAATGTATTTTAAAAAGTGAGAAAATAGCAATTGATAAGAATAAGATTACGATAATAAGCAGTGAAGGAAAAGTTGAATTATCTTTTTTGTCAAAATGGAGTTATATCAAAAGTATGTCCGGATACCAGCAAGATTAGGTGTTGAAGTAACTATCCAAGTGATTCTGTACACTTCAGCGGCTCTTTCCTTCTCAAAAAAACGCAAGTGCGTTTCATTTAAAACGCCTTTACGTTTTTTTTATATCTGTTTTTCGGGCCTTGAAAAGCCTTGTTTTCAGACTTCCAGTGCACCGATGATGTCGCTTACGGAATTGTATCCGTGACGGTCCAGATAGTCGTTGATGCCTTCGGCCACTTTCACGGTGATGGCCGGATCAATGAAGTTGGCTGTACCAATCTGGATGGCAGTAGCACCTGCCAGCAGGAATTCCACGGCGTCCTTCCAGTTCATGATACCACCCAGACCTACTACCGGAATGTTTACGGCTTTAGCTACCTGCCATACCATGCGCAGGGCGATGGGTTTCACGGCAGCCCCACTCATACCTCCGGTCACGGTCGACAGGATGGGACGACGCTTTTCTGCATCGATGGCCATACCCAGCAGGGTGTTGATGAGCGACACGCTGTCGGCTCCGGCACCTTCTACGGCACGGGCAATCTCGGTGATGTCAGTCACGTTGGGCGACAGTTTTACAATCAGTGTCTTCTTGTAGACTTTACGCACGGCACTCACCACTTCGGCAGCTCCGTGAGCCGTTACACCGAAAGCCATACCTCCCTGCTTCACGTTCGGGCAGGAAATGTTCAGCTCGATGGCCGGGATGTTTTCCAGTTCGTTGATGATGGAAGCCGTTTCCGCATAGTCTTCTACCTGTGAGCCGGACACGTTTACAATCATGTTCGTACGGATGTCCTTAATTTGCGGATAGATATGGTCCACGAAATAATGCACGCCTTTGTTCTGTAATCCCACGGCATTGAGCATACCCATGGGTGTTTCGGCCATACGCGGGTAAGGGTTTCCTTCACGGTGGTGAAGTGTGGTTCCCTTCACGATGATACCTCCGATTTTTTCCAGGTCCACGAAGTCCTGAAACTCCAGTCCATATCCGAATGTACCCGATGCGGTCATGACCGGGTTCGACAAGTTCAATTTACCGATGTTTACGCTTAAATCTGCCATAATAGTTTCTTTATATTAAATACCGGACCTTCTTTACATACGCACACATGTCCCTCGTCTGTCTTTTCCACGCAGCAGAGGCAGGCTCCGACGCCGCAGGCCATGGTGTTTTCCAGTGACACCTCGCATTCGATGCCCTCTGCCTTGGCATACTTGGCCACTGCCATCATCATGGGTTTCGGGCCGCAGGTGTAAATCATGTCAAACTTCTGTGCTTTCAGTACGCTGTGCATGGTGACGTATCCCTTTTCGCCCATGCTGCCGTCTTCGGTGGTGGTGTACACGTCGCCGAGGGCTTCAAACTGTTCCAGCTGGAGCAGGTCGTTCTTCGAGCGGGCACCCAGCAGGAAGGTGGGTTTGCATCCTTGTTTCAGGAGCACTTCGCCCAGGTAGAGCATGGGAGCCGTACCTACACCGCCGCCCACGAGCAGCACCTTGGTGTCGGCAGAAGCTGGCATGGTGAATCCGTTGCCCAGCGGGAGCACTACGTTTACTGTATCGCCTTTCTGTACGGTAGCCAGTTTACGGGTACCGTAGCCCACGAGCTGGACGAGGAACCATACTTCGTTTTTCTCTCTATCTACGTAGTTGATGGAAATGGGGCGACGCAGGAAGGTAGTCGGCGAACCGTCCACCCGGATTTCGGCAAACTGTCCCGGAAGCATTTCGGGCAAGGGAGCCTCTTGCGTCAGCTTGATGAGAACGTAGTTCGCGTGCAGGCGAGTGTTCTCGGTGACTGTCAAATCTAAGATGTATTTCTTCATATAAAAAAAGGTAAATTCGTTTCTTTCACGCAAAGATACGAATTTACCTTTTATATGCCTAACACCTTGGCGGGTGCTTTTGTCGTTCGGGGACTTATTTTTCGGGTTTGAATACCTCGTATGTGCCGTTGTCGAAGAAAATACGTATTTCGGTAATCTTCGGATGCGGCTTTTCGATGTACTTAACTTCCTCTCTGATAATCTCTTTGGGCGGATAAACCACGGTAGGAACCTCGTTCTCCTTGCGAAAATCGGAGTGAGCCGGCTCTTCGGTCGTGTTTTTCGGATTCTCGAACGGTTGTGAGAACAAGTCCATGCCTGTTACGGCGGGAGCGCTTTCTTCCATTTCGCCTTCACCGTAGAGCAGCCAGTTGATGTTGATGTACGGACATGCCTTATGGATGCGCATGACGACTTCCAGGCTGGGTTTGTTTCGCCCGCTGAAGATGTGCGACAGTGATGAGGTAGAGATGCCTATCTTTTCGGCGAATTCGGCATTCGATAAACCCTCTTTTTGCATGACTTTTAGAATCCGGTCCTTCATATACAAATGGAAATGGCTTTGTTTGTTGATTACAAAAGTAATTCTTTAAATTTAGAAATGCAAATTTATAAATCTAAATTTACATTGTTACAAGTGTAAATCACATCATTCCAATTGTACATTTACGCTTTTATACAAGTGTAAATACATTTGTAATTAACTTTAGTTTAGTCGGTTATTTGGCTGAATATTAGTATATTATAATTGTATACATGTGTATATATGGGAAAAATAAGAGTTTATTCGCTCTTTCAGGTCGTTTTATTGAACAGATTTATAGATATTATTATAAAATATGCTGGTATTCAGCGTATTATGATTCTTAAAGCTGCATGTTATATTTATTCGTTTACATTTAGATAAGTAACACTTTATTCTTGTAAATTGCATTGTATCAGTGTAATATCTCCCCTACCCGTTTGCTAAAATTTACATTTGTGGCGGATAAATAGGCAGAATACAAATGTAAATCATCCAATTCTACACAAATAAGTGATTACATTTGTATTTTGTACCTTCCACTTCTATCTGTAATTTACCGTTTGTAGGGAAACTTCGTGAGAATTGAAAATTTGACGTCCATTTGTATTCTCCTCCTGATTTTTCAATTCTCGTGAAAAACGAAAAAGCGGCATACATCCGGTCTTTTTCAGATGTATGCCGCTTGTACAGCGTATTGCTTTCCTCTTTTCAGAGATTCAGTTTCGGTTAATGAAGAATGAAATAAATCAAGTCGCGCAGCAATTCTCCATCGGGCGTGGAAGGATTGCCTATACCTTTCGACCGGGCGTCGCATTCGCGAATGGCATGGATGATTTGCATCACCTTTACGCCTGAATAGCGTCGCATGGCTGCCATGTATTCTTTCGCCTGCCACGGACTTTTCAAGCCTAACTGAGCCGCTATTCCCTGGTCTGATTTCTCAGGTGCATAATAGGCCAGCATCAGGTTCGAGAAGAAGTTGAACAGAATGGCCAGTGTCATTTGTAGCGGATTGTTCTTGGGATTCTCCTCGAAGTATTTGATGATTTTGTTGGCCTTCAGCACGTCCTTTTCCACCAGTGCGCTCCGCAGCTCAAAGTTGTTGTAATCTTTGCTGATACCGATGTTCCGCTCAATCTGTTCCGGTGTGATGCGGCGTGCGCCTTCCGGCAGTGTCAGGATAAGCTTCTCCAGTTCGCCGGCCATACGGTTCAGGTCGGCTCCTACAAACTCGGCCATCATTTCCGATGCCTTGGGCTCGATTTCCACTTTCTTCCGCTTCAGGTATGAGGAGATGAAACCGGGAATCTGACTGTCCTTGAGCTTCCGCGATTCGAACAGCACCCCGTTTTTCTCGATTTCGGCGGCCAGTTTCTTCCGGCGATCAATGCTGCCGTGCTTGTAGCATACCACCAGTATGGTCGATTTCTGAGGCTTCTGCAGGTAGAAAGCCAGCTCCTCGATGCGTTTCAGACTCTGTGCTTCCTTTACCACTACCACCTGGTATTCCGACATCATCGGGTAACGCTTGGCGGCGTTGATGACGTTAGCCACATCGGTATCGGCCCCGTATGTGACGGTCAGGTTGAATTCCTTTTCCGTTTCACTGAGCACGGTGTCGATGATGTAGTCGGCAATCCGGTCGATGTAGTAATCCTCTTCGCCCATGAGGAAATATACGGGCGCATAGATGCGGTTCTTCAGGTTGCGTACAATCTCTTCGTAAGTGACTTCCTTTGCCATTTTCGTCGGTTTACCAGTCAAATTTCAGGTGTTTCACGGTCTTCTTTTCATCGATGATCATGCGCAGGGCATCGATACCGATTTCTACGTGTTCATGCACGAAATTCTTGGTCACCATGCTGTCACTCTGCTCCGTTTTCACGCCTTCCGGAATCATGGGCTGGTCGGACACGAGCAGCAGGGCACCCGTAGGAATGTGGTTGGCAAATCCGGTGGTGAACAAAGTCGCCGTTTCCATATCCACTGCCATGGCACGGGTCTTCAGCAGGTATTTCTTGAACTCCTCATCGTGTTCCCAGATGCGGCGGTTGGTGGTGTACACCGTTCCGGTCCAGTAGTCGCGTGAGTGGTCACGGATGGCCGAAGATACGGCACGCTGGAGCATAAAGGCCGGAAGAGCCGGCACCTCAGGCGGATAATAATCGTTCGATGTTCCTTCGCCACGGATGGCCGCGATAGGCAGAATCAGGTCGCCTATCTGGTTCTTCTTGTCGATACCTCCGCACTTGCCCAGAAACAGGCAGGCTTTCGGATGTACGGCACTAAGCAGGTCCATGATGATGGCTGCATTGGGACTTCCCATGCCGAAGTTGATAATGGTCATGCCTTCTGCATGGGCCGAAATCATGTTGGCATCGCGTCCTAAAATGGGCACGTTGAACCGTTCGGCAAAGATTTCGACGTATTTATTGAAGTTTGTCAACAAGATGTACTCACCAAAGTCTTCCAGTTTCCGCTTGGTATAACGCGGGAGCCAGTTTGCTACGATTTCTTCTTTTGTTTTCATTAGCTCTCAGAATTTGTGTTGCCAAATAAAATATTGGGAAGATGATATTATCTTCCTTAAACGCAAATGTACAATAATAATGCAAACAGAAAAAAGAATTTGGGATTTTCTCTTACCGGAGACCTTCGGTTTTTGGAAAATAATTCAGCTTTTATGTACTTTTGAGAAAATGGAGTATCTTTGCTTCGTAATAGAAGAACGCTTATGTTTGCATTGAACCTGCCTGCTTTTGAGGCCAAGATTGCCCAGCGAGAGGGAAAGAACGTGATATTTGACGTGCTTCGCCGCCGGTATGTAGCGCTGACTCCGGAGGAGTGGGTACGCCAGCATTTTACGAATTTCCTGCTGAAGGAAAAGGGGTATCCGCAAGGACTGTTGGCCAATGAGATACAAATCAACCTGAACGGGACGAAGAAACGCTGTGACACGGTGCTCTACCGGCGCGACCTGACTCCGCAGATGATTGTGGAATACAAGGCTCCTTCGGTGGAGATTACGCAGGCTGTCTTTGACCAGATTACCCGTTACAACATGGTGCTGAAGGTGGATTACCTGGTGGTGAGCAACGGGCTTCGTCACTACTGCTGCCGCATCGACTATGCACGGAATACGTATTATTTTCTCCCGGACATTCCCCGTTATGCAGATTTATAGTGCATAAAAAAGAAGGAATCCCCTGAGCGGGAATCCCTTCTTCTGCTGTCAGACGGAAGTCTGACGCTTATTTCATTTTTGTTTCCAGATGCTTTTCTGTTTCTACACCAGCCAGTTCCGGGTCAATCATGATACGGCCACAGTATTCGCATACGATGATTTTCTTGCGCATACGGATGTCGAGCTGTTTCTGAGGCGGAATCTTGTTGAAGCAACCGCCACAAGCATCACGCTGCACGTAAGTAATACCCAGACCGTTGCGTGAGTTCTTGCGGATACGCTTGAAAGCCTGAAGCAGACGCGGTTCGATGGTAGCTTCCAAATTCTTGGCTTTTTCTCTCAGTTTTTCTTCTTCCTGCTTGGTTTCTGAGATGATTTCGTCCAGTTCGTTCTTCTTTACTTCCAGATCTTTCTTTCTTTCTTCGAGCAACTGTTCGCTCTTTACGATTTCCTCTTCTTTCGACTTGATGCCGGCTGTATATTCACGGATACGCTTTTCGCAGAGTTCCACTTCCAGGCTCTGGAATTCGATTTCCTTAGTCAGTACGTCGTATTCACGGTTGTTACGTACGTTGTCCTGCTGACTCTTGTACTTTTCGATAGAAGCCTTGGCAGTTTCGATTTCGATTTTCTTGCTGGCTACGTTTGACTTCAGTTCTTCGATTTCAGCCTTGATTTTCTCGATACGTGTGCTCAGACCCGTCACTTCGTCTTCCAGGTCCTGCACTTCCAGCGGAATCTCTCCTCTCAGTGTCTTGATTTTGTCAATCTCCGACAACATGGTTTGCAACTGGTAGAGTGCTTTCAGCTTTTCTTCCACACTCAATTCATTCGGATCTTTCTTTGCTTCTTTAGCCATAGTTTTCTACAAGTATTTTATGGGATTGGTATTGACACGCGTCAGCTGGGCGTCGAGTGTCGGAAACTTTTCCCGTATGATTGAATATAATAAATCTTTTGTATATTGTTCGCTTTCGTAGTGTCCTATCTCTGCAATGAGAATGTCGTTCTCGTAGCTGAAATAGTCGTGGTATTTCACTTCGCCTGTCAGGAACACGTCGGCATGGGCTCTTACGGCCTTGGGCAGCAGGAAGGCTCCTGCTCCTCCACAGAGGGCGACAGTCTGGATGAGGCGTCCTGTCATGCGCGAATGTTTTACACAGCCCACCTCGAACAGCTTCTTTATCCGGCGAAGGAAATCGGTTTCGGTTTCCGGTTCTTCCAGTTCACCTACGATGCCCGCTCCTGCCTGTGTCCATTCATTCTGCAAGGGATAGAAGTCGTAGGCCGGTTCCTCGTAAGGATGTGCTTCGACAAGGGCTTTTTGCACCTTCCCTTTTAGGAATGCCGGCAGCACGGTTTCAATCCGTACCTCATGCTCTTCGTGCAACTGGCCGATTTCTCCGCAGAAAGGATGTGTGCCCGGCTGTGCGCGGAAAGTGCCCTTTCCTTCCAGATTATAGCTACAGGAATCGTAGTTGCCAATGCACCCGCATCCGGCTTCAAACAAGGTATTACGTACCTCATCGGCCTGTGCCTGCGGTACGAAGGTAACCAGTTTCAGCAGCTGGTTTTCTTTCGGTTCCAGAATTCTTACGTTCTTCAGTCCGATTTTCTCGGCAATCTTGAAGTTGACGCCCTGCGGTGCGTTGTCCAGGTTGGTGTGCATCGAGAAAATCACGATGTCGTTCTTGATAGCCTTCAGGATGCAGCGTTCCACGTAGTCACGTCCGGTAATCGATTTGTAGCCCTTGAAGATGAGCGGATGGTGAGATACAATCAGGTTATATCCCAGTGCGATGGCTTCATCTACCACGGCTTCGGTTACGTCCAGACACAACAAAGCCCCTGTAGCTTCCGCGTCTGTCAATCCGATTTGCAGTCCGGCATTGTCGAATCCGTCCTGTAAAGGCAGAGGCGCGAATATCTCAAGGGCATTCACAATTTCCTTAATTTTCATATTTCGCGAAAAATTTCATGCAAAGATAGGATTTTTCGCGCACATATCCATGCAGGAAGTATTCGTTTTTGTATTTTTTCATGAATATTCCTTCACTTGCGGGCATGAGAAAGCCCCGCTGCACCCTTCCGGACGTAGCGAGGCTTCTCACTTATACACCTTTAAACAAAATGAATTTCTGTATTATTTACGAGCTTCTGCAATGTAAGCCAATGCTTCCTTACATTTTTCTGTGACGTAAGTCCAGTCTTCAGCAGCTACCTTGTCTTTCGGGAACAACTTAGAACCCATACCTACGCAGAATACTCCTGCCTTAATCCATGAAGTCAGGTTTTCCTGAGTCGGTTCTACTCCACCGGTTACCATCAGTTTAGACCATGGCATCGGAGCCAGCAAACCTTTTACCAGTTTCGGACCCAGTACGTCGCCCGGGAAAATTTTGCAGAGGTCGCAGCCCAGTTCCTGTGCAAAACCTACTTCTGATACGCTACCGCATCCCGGAGTGTAAGCCACCAGACGACGGTTGCAGACTTTTGCGATTTCAGGGTTGAACAACGGACCTACCACGAAGTTAGCGCCCAGCTGGATGTACAGAGAAGCAGTAGCAGGATCTACGATAGAACCTACACCCATTGCCATTTCCGGACATTCTTTTGCTGCGAATTTCACTACTTCAGCAAATACTTCGTGTGCAAAGTCACCACGGTTGGTGAATTCAAATGCACGTACACCACCGTCATAGCAAGCCTTTACCACTTTCTTTGCTACTTCTGCATCCTTGTGATAGAATACAGGAACCATACCTGTTGAACCAATCTTGTTCAACACTGCAATTTTATCGAATTTAGCCATTTTTTTAACCTTAAATGAAATGTTGTTTGTTTGAGTGATTATCTCTGTACGCGACCGCTAGCGTCACCACCAGCCAGTGCTTCTACTTCTTCTACAGATACCAGGTTAAAGTCGCCGTTGATGGTGTGCTTCAATGCTGAGGCTGCTACTGCGAATTCCAATGCTTCGCCCTGAGTAGCTTTGGTCAGCAAGCCGTGGATAATACCACCTGAGAATGAGTCACCACCACCTACACGGTCAATAATCGGGTCGATGTCGTAACGCTTAGAAGTATAGAATTCTTCACCGTTGTAAATCATAGCCTTCCAGCCGTTGTGAGTAGCAGAGAAAGATTCACGCAAAGTAGAAATTACATACTTGAATCCGAATTCCTTAGCCATGGCTGTGAAGATTCCCTTGTAGCCTTCTGCATCGGTCTTACCGCCTTCTACGTCAGCATCTGGTTTGAAGCCTAAGCAAAGTTCAGCATCTTCTTCGTTACCGATACAAACGTCTACATATTGCATCAACGGGCGCATGATAGACTGTGCTTTTTCTTTTGTCCACAGTTTTTTGCGGAAGTTCAAGTCAACAGAAACTGTTACTCCGTGACGTTTTGCAGCTTCACAAGCCAATTTAGTCAGTTCAGCAGCCTTGTCAGAGATAGCCGGAGTGATACCAGACCAGTGGAACCAGTCAGCACCTTCCATGATAGCATCAAAGTCGAAGTCGCAAGAATCAGCTTCAGCGATGGCAGAGTGAGCGCGGTCGTAGATAACCTTGCTAGGACGCATAGAAGCACCTGTTTCCAGGTAGTAGATACCTACGCGGTCACCACCACGGGCGATGTAGTCAGTCTTCACACCGTATTTGCGCAATGCGTTTACAGCTGACTGTCCGATTTCGTGTTTCGGCAATTTGGTTACGAAGTATGCTTCATGACCATAGTTGGCACAGCTCACAGCTACGTTTGCTTCACCTCCACCGTAAACTACGTCAAAGCTGTCTGATTGAACAAAACGAGTATTGCCCGGTGTAGACAATCTCAACATGATTTCGCCTAAAGTAACAATTTTTCCCATTGCCAGATATTTTTATACTTATGTGATTAATAATGTAGTTCTTAACTCGTATCACAAAAACGATTCTTTCATCGGTTGCTTTTGAAATATCTATTTTGTGTACGCACACAAAGGTACGGTTTATTTTTTAAAAACCAAAATAAGTTATATATTTGTATCGAAAAAAATGAATTTTTACTGAATGCACAGATTTTACAATATAATAAGGTAAGAACGCATGGAGAAACAGCAAGATAGAATCCGAATCAAGGACATCGCCCAGATGGCCGGAGTATCGGTGGGAACAGTAGACCGTGTACTTCACTCCCGGAGCGGTGTGTCTGAGTCTAGCCGCATTAAAGTGGAAGAAATATTGAAGAAGCTGAACTATCAGCCCAACATGTATGCCAGTGCGCTGGCTTCGAACAAGAAATACAGATTTGCCTATCTGCTCCCTTCGCACAATGAAGGTGATTACTGGAAGGATGTGGAACGTGGCATGCAACAGGCCATCACCCGTTTTTCCGATTTCAATGTTTCTCTGTCCGACTATTATTATGACCAGTACGAGTCAGGTGCCTTTATAGAAAGTGGTATGCGCATTTTAGAAGCACAGCCCGACGGAGTCATCCTTTCGCCTACTGTAGAAGAAGAAACTGAACGGTTTGTCAGCCTGCTGCGCGAAGCCGGCATTCCGTATGTATTTATTGATTCGAATATTGCTCGGCTGGAGCCGCTGGCTTTCTACGGACAGCATGCCCAGCGGAGCGGATACTTTGCCGCCCGCATGTTGCGTCTGCTGGCTAGTGGCGAACCGGAAATTGTTATCTTCCGTCAGATAAACGAAGGACGTCTGGGTTCGAACCAGCAGCTCCATCGTGAAGAGGGCTTCTATGAATACATGAAGGAGCACTGTCCTGAACTGAAGATGTGGGAACTGAACCTCTATGCCAAACAGCCGGGTGAAGATGCTTCGTTGCTGGACGATTTTTTTGCGGCGCATCCGAACGTGAAGTGCGGTATCACCTTCAACTCGAAGGCGTACATCATCGGCGAGTATATGCAGCGTCACGGACGTACGGACTTCCACCTTATGGGTTACGACCTGCTGCGTCGCAACGTGGCTTGCCTGAAGGAAGGAGTGATTGACTTCATCATAGCCCAGCAGCCTACCGTGCAGGGATACAACAGCATTGAATGTCTGTGCAACCACCTGATTCTGCGCAAGAAGGTGAAGGACTGCAACTACATGCCTATCAACCTGATTACGACGGAAAACATCGATTTCTACTTCGATGCACATGTCAACGAATAACCTGATTACATTGCTATTAATATGAAAACAACTTATTTGAGAATCAACCCGGCCGATAACGTGGCGGTGGCTATTTCTCCCCTTCATGCAGGAGAAACCATTGAGGCAGACGGACGGGTGATTACCCTGCGCACGGATGTGCCTGCCGGCCACAAGGTGACGCTGAAGAATTTCCAGGCTGGAGAGAATATTATTAAATACGGCTACCCCATCGGTCATGTTACCGTTGATGTACCCGAAGGTACATGGGTGAGCGAGAAAGAAATCAAGACTAATCTGGCAGGGCTGCTGGATTATACTTACCAGCCTGTGGAGGTGCATACGGATATTCCTATGGAACACCGCACGTTCAAAGGTTATCGCCGTCGGAACGGAGACGTAGGCGTGCGTAACGAGATCTGGATTATCCCGACTGTGGGCTGTGTGAACGGCATCGTGAACCAGCTGGCCGAGGGACTTCGCCGCGAAACGGACGGAGGAAAAGGAGTGGATGCCATCGTGGCTTTTCCGCATAATTATGGTTGCTCGCAGTTGGGCGAAGACCATGAGAATACAAAGAAGATTCTGCGCGACATGGTGCTGCATCCCAATGCCGGAGCCGTGCTGGTAGTGGGATTAGGATGCGAGAACAACCAGCCCGATGTGTTCCGTGAATTTATCGGTTCGTATGATAAAGACCGTATCCGCTTCATGGTGGCACAGAAGGTGGACGATGAATATGAAGAAGGTATGCGCATCTTGCGTGAACTGTATGCCAAATGCTGTCAGGATGAGCGTACGGATGTGCCCCTCTCCGAGTTGCGTGTGGGACTGAAATGCGGTGGTTCCGACGGTTTTTCAGGTATTACGGCCAATCCGCTGCTGGGTATGTTCTCCGACTACCTGATTGCGCAGGGAGGTACTTCAGTGCTGACGGAGGTGCCTGAAATGTTCGGGGCAGAAACCATCCTGATGAACCGTTGCCGTACTACAGAATTGTTCAACCAGACGGTGAGTCTGATTAATGATTTCAAGGAATACTTCCTTTCACATGGAGAGCCCGTGGGCGAGAATCCTTCGCCGGGTAACAAGGCCGGAGGTATCTCTACACTGGAAGAAAAAGCACTGGGTTGCACACAGAAAT
>OGFG01002672.1_pt1 | contig 14222 bp, 6 predicted proteins | sample 1570761 | NCBI WGS metagenome assembly OGFG01 (sample SAMEA2581938, study PRJEB24529) | metagenome | biome: Human gut stool | place: China | collected 2011 | reverse complement strand
TGGACCAGCGTACGTGCATGGGGTGGAAAACCTTTCCCGAAGGATCATCATTGGAGAGATGAAATTCGTACATGGGATTTGTTCTAAGAAACTATATAGTTTTGTAAATAAGGGATAATGAACTGCGACCAGACTCTTTGGGTACTCTCATAAGAGCCTGGCCGCAAGTGTTATATGGTTTTGAATACTTCATTTTATCTGATTTTTTATAGAATATGAAAAACAGGGTTATTATCTTTTTGGGGGGTTGTTTGCTTGTTACTTCATACCGTAAATGCACAGTCACTGGTTAAAAAATCAGTTCCACTGGATTCTATTCGTCTGAGTGATCCTTGTATTCTGGTAGATGTGCAGACGCAGATGTATTATATGACAGGCACAGGCGGAAAATTATGGAAAAGCAAGGACTTGAAACGTTGGAATGGACCTTATGAAGTGGCTCAAACAGATCCTCATTCATGGATGGGCCCAAAGCCAATAATATGGGCTGCTGAACTCCACCATTATAAAGACAAATATTATTATTTTGCAACTTTCACTAATACCTCCGTAAAGATAGATACCGTAAAAGGAAATGTGATAGAGCGCAGGGCCTCTCATGTGTTGGTCAGCGATAAACCGGACGGACCTTATCGCCCGATGCAGGATGCTACTTATTTGCCGGCAGATAAGCCAACCTTGGATGGGACATTTTGGGTGGATACTGATGGAAAGCCTTACATGGTGTATTGTTATGAGTGGCTGCAGAATTGGGATGGTACCATTGAAAAGATTGAATTAAAACCAGACTTGAGTGGCTCTATAGGAGAAGGTAAACTATTGTTTCGGGCCAGTGAGTGTCCTTGGAGTCGTGAATTGCAAGACGGAAAGGAAGTTCCCAATAAAGTGACGGATGGTCCCTATCTGTTTCGCACGGCTAAAGGACGTCTGGGAATGATATGGACAAGCTGGATTTATAATGTATATACTCAGGGAGTAGCCTATTCGGAAAGTGGTACTTTAGACGGACCTTGGATACAAGAACCGAAGCCTATAACACCTCCCGACTTTGGTCACGGTATGTTGTTTCAAACTTTGGAAGGAAAATGGCTGATGTCTGTACATAGCCATAAAGATGTGAATGGAGTATATATTCGTATTCCCCATTTGTTTGAAGTGGACTTATCGGGTGATAAACTGACGGTCGGGAAAGAGTATCAACCATAGTAGAATGAAATTATCGTTTAATTTTAATTTATATCAATCCATGAGAAATAAATTCATTAATCTTTTAGGAAGTATTTGTTTTTGTTGGGGAGTGGTGGCATGTACGGCCGAACCTCCTAAAGAAATTCGTAGTGGTGAAATCTGGCCTGACAATCAGGGAGTACATGTAAATGCCCACGGAGGTGGTGTATTGTATCACGATGGAACTTACTACTGGTATGGTGAGAATAAATCCGACTCTACCAGCAGTGCCATGGTGGGAATTATGTGTTACTCTTCAAAGAACCTGACTGACTGGAACAACGAAGGAGCCGTGTTACCTGTTGTGTTGAATGATTCTACCAGTGACATTGTACAGGGATGTGTAATGGAACGTCCAAAAGTAATCTATAATGAAAAGACGAAGAAGTTTGTCATGTGGTTTCATTTGGAATTGAAAGGAAAAGGTTATGCGGCAGCCCGTTCAGCGGTGGCCATATCAGATTCTCCTACCGGGCCGTTCAAGTATATTCGTTCGGAACGTATTAATCCGGGAGTGCTTCCTTTTGATATGAATGAAACACAGCGTGCCATGCTCGATACATTGGATGCGGAAAAATATAAGGAATGGTGGACACCGATGTGGTATGAAGCGATTCACAAAGGCTTGTTTGTGAAACGTGACCTGCAAGGTGGACAAATGGCACGTGATATGCAGCTTTTTGTGGATGAAGATGGAAAAGCCTATCATATTTACTCGTCAGAAGACAATCTGACACTACAGATTGCAGAATTGAGCGATGATTACCTGACTCATACTGGTAAGTATGTGCGTATGGCTCCAGCCGGGCACAATGAAGCACCTGCCATATTCAAGAAGAGTGACGGTACATACTGGATGATTACTTCCGGCTGTACCGGATGGGATCCTAATGAAGCACGCATGTTCTCTGCTCCCAGTATTTGGGGACCTTGGACACAACATCCAAATCCTTGCCGTGGGAAGAAATCAGAAATCACTTTTGGCGGGCAGAGTACCTATGTCCTTCCGGTACCTGGAAAGAAAGACGCCTTTATCTTTATGGCAGATATCTGGCGACCTAAGCATCCGAGTGATGCCCGTTATATCTGGTTGCCCATACAGTTTGAAAATGGAGTGCCTTATATCGAATGGATGGATAGCTGGACACTCGATTTCTTTGATAAGAAATGATCAAAATCATCAATGCCTGTTGAGAATATTTCTCGGCAGGCATTGATGGTCTTATTGTGTATAGAGATAAAATTAGTTCTGTTTTCTCTTCAGATATTCAGTGGGAGCCATTCCATACTCATCTTTAAAGCATTGGCGGAAGTAAGCTACACTACTGAAACCTGTTAAATCAGAAATTTCAGCCAACGAATACTTTCCTTCGTTGATGAGTTCCATGCCTTTTTTCATCTTGATTTTCCGGACATACTCATTGACGGTCATTTCGGTTAATCCTTTGATTTTTCGGTAGAGAGTAGAATGACTCATGCACATTTTATCGGCAATGAACGCTACATCCATTTTTTCCATACATAGATTTTCTTCAATGATGGCAGTCACCTTGTCTAAAAACTCCTGGTCCAGTTTGTTTAAGTTCTTTCGTTCATTTTCGATGTTTTCTTGTTCACTTTCTGTTTCAGGAATTGAGGTGATGACTCCTGCTGTTTTGCGTCGGTTTTCCAAAATGTTATTGATACGGCTGTTTAGCAAACGGGCACTAAACGGTTTCGTGATGAAGGAATCGGCTCCTGCAGCATATCCCTCTTCCTTATCCTGAAGTGTATCTTTGGCTGTAAGCAAAATGACTGGAATATGACTGGTACGCATATCTTCTTTGATATGGCGGCATAGCTCAATCCCGTCCATTACCGGCATCATGATGTCACTGATGATGATGTTTGGAATTTGGTTTTGTGCGATGTCCCATCCTTCTTTCCCATCTGCAGCTGTCAGTACTTCATACATTTCCTCAAATGAACTTCTTACATATTCGCGTATGTCCCGATTATCTTCTACAATCAAAATGATAGGTTTTCCGTCTTCGGTTTCTATTGAAATTGTTTGTTCATTATTTTCTTCTGATTTATGAACTTCTTTGACAACTTGATGCTCTGCATTTGGGTATGTATTTTCTGTAATTAGTTTCAAAGTGAATTTACTTCCTTTTTCCACTTCACTTTCCACTTCAATGGTTGCTTGGTGCAAATCTGCCAGGGATTTTACCAGTGCCAGACCAATTCCTGAACCTGAAGCCTGATATTTTCCTTTGCCTTGATAATATCGTTCGAAGATATGGTTTAAAGATTCCTTGGAGATTCCGTGTCCGGTATCTTCCACACTGATGGTGGTATATTTAACTCCGTTTTCTTCATTGCTGGCTAAAGTGAGTGTTATATCGCCTTTTGGGGTATATTTAACAGCATTCGACATGAGATTATCAATGATGATGGTGATAATCTCATGGTCATAGTAAAGCTTCGTATCCTGCGTATCAACTTGGATATGAATGTTTACTTCTGCATTCTGATTTAGCTCCTTGTATTTTATACCTATTTCCTGTACTAATAGTGCCAGGTTATGATAGCCTACCTTTAACTTTCTGTTTTCTGTTTCCGTTTTTCTGAACTCCAGAATCTGATTGATAAGGTTGAGCAATCGGTTGGCACTGTCGCGGATGATACTGATTTTATTGGCTTGTCGTGGAGACAATGTTTTATCGGCTAATAAGTCCTCTAATGGTCCGAGAATTAGAGTTAAAGGAGTGCGCAACTCATGTGTGATATTAGTATAGAAACGCAGCCGTTCATTATTGAGCTTTTGATCATTTTCGTGCTGGTGATGTTCCAGGTTCAGACGACTTTCCAATGCTAGTTTGCGTTTATAGAAGCGTAAGATGCCAAATAATATAAGGATAATGAGTATAGCATAAAGTAATTTTGCATACCAGGTGAGCCAGATAGGGGGAGCGATAATAATTTGGAGAGAAGTAAATTTGTTACCCCATGGCTGGTTTCTCATTTTGGCTTTTACTTTAAATGTATATTCTCCAGGTTCTAGATTTCGGAACGTAATTCGATTCTCATCACCTGTTTCAAACCATGTTTTACCTAATCCTTCCATAGTATAAGCATATTCCACTTGGGGAGTTTGTGAGAAGTCCATTACACTGAAAGAGATGGTAAAAGTACTATTTTGGTGAGATAATTCTACCTTGTTATTGGTGATTGGGACAATCGTTCCTTTGCTACTTGGATTGGAGTTATCGTAACTTTTAATATTTGTAATTTTTACAGGGGCAATCTGTACATTTTCTATAATGTGTTCAGGGTTAAAGTAGCAGGCCCCATTCTGTGAGCCGAAAAACAAATTACCGTTGTCGTCTTTGCATACTGCACCATCCATGAAGTCTCCTCTGGGTATTCCTTGGTGCCAGGTATAGTTCAGAAATCTTTTTTCATCACTTTTCCATTGGGCAATTCCTCCGTTTGTACTGAGCCAAATATTTCCTTTTTTATCTTCTATGATACTTCTGACATTTTCATCGATTAGTCCTTGCTTGTGATTGTATATTTCAAGTTTAGGATTGCTCGTATCATTGATGTGGACGATGCCTGCACGTGTAGCTACCCATAGTCTTCCTTTTGAATCCATATACAATGAGTTGACTGCATTTGACTTCATTCCATTGGAGGTATCGAAGTGCATAATTCTTTTTCCTTCTGGAGAAAATACATTAAGTCCTTTACCGAATGTACCTAACCATAATTTCCCTTGACGGTCCCGTTGGATACCGTGTATCATAATGTCTGGGAGTTGTTTGTTTATTTCTTTTTCTTCGATTATTTTCCCATTCTCCCAGGAATACAATCCATTTTGGGTACCAATCCATATTTTATTGTTTTCCTCAAAAAAACAGCAAATGTCAGCACTCTTGTCCTCTAGTTCAATCCGGGTAATTTTTTCTGTCTGTGGATCACAAGTCAAAATTCCATCTTTATATAGTCCCAGCCAGATAATACCTTTTTTATCTTTAAATATGACAGAGGCATGTGTGTGTGGATTAGCTTTGCCGACCAGTGACAGGATTTTTTGAAGTTTCATGTCGGGGCTGAATATTGCGATTTCATTTTCTCCTCCTAACCAGATACGTGATTTATTATCAATGGCAAGTCCCCATACTTGTTTGTCTGTTAATGCACCGTCTTTTAGCATATTATAAGCTAATGTTTGAAATACGGGTTGGTTATAGCTGAGAAAATCCACTCCTCCTCGATAATTCCCTAGCCAAATATTGCCGAAAGAATCTTGTAGAAAACACCTAGCGTTCGGAGATGATATGCCATGTAAGTCATTGGTGACTTGTATGTTTTGAAAATGCATATTTTCGGGGCTTGTAAACACATTATCATTTAAGTCAAGTATACTTACTCCTCCCATGTGGGCACATACCCATAATTTACCATCTTTACTTTCACCTATATCGTTGATTTGATTGGATAAAAGAGAGTAGGGGTTTTCCTGCTGATTTTGAAAATTAATGAATTGTTCTTTATGGGGATTGAATAAAGCCAGCCCTTTATCCGTTCCAATCCAAATAGCATTGGTTTGGCTAATGAATATACAGCGAACCGTATTGTTGGGTAAACTATGCGGGTCTTCAGGATTGTGTTGATAAACTTTTGCCGTTCTTTTCTGTATGTCTATAACGGCTAATCCTCCTTTATGAAGTCCCACATAGAGATGACCTTTTCCATCATCAGTTGCACACCAAAAGTTTCCTGATAAACCTTTAATATCTTTTGCTCTATAATGAGTGATTTCTTTTGTTTTGTTGCTGTAGTAGTCTATACCTAAATGATAATGAGTAATCCAGATTCCTCCGTCGGCAGCTGGACTTAAATTGGTAATGTCTCTGGTAATCATGCCAGGCACTCCGTTTGTAATGAAGGTTTGTGTTTTGTTATCAAAAATACTGATTCCGTCACGCTGAGTTCCTACCCATACTGTGTTGTCTGCTTCATTGTAGTATAATGCACTGTGTGCATTGCTTCCAATAGCGGAATTTCCTATATTGTATATTGTAAAATCTTTCCCGTCAAATTTACATAACCCGGATTCTGAAGCCATCCATATATATCCTTGCTTGTCTTGAATAATATCAACAATATAATTACTGACCATACCGTCAGCCATAGTTAATCGTTTAAATATATATGGGGATTGTGAAAAGCTTAAAAGACACCATCCGAAGAAAAGAAGAAAAATAACAATATAGTTTCTCATGGTTTGTGGTTTTTATACAAAAATACAATAAAGTCCATATTCAGGCTTGTTTGATTATTGAAAATATATTAGGAAGTTGAAAACAGACGAATTTTTTGTGGCTTGACGAATTTTTTATCATACAAATTCTCTCTTCTTTGACTTGATGAAGAATATTGAGCAATTAAAGAATGCTTAATTTTCTTCTTTCGTTGCTTATTTTTTATCTTTTCTTTTATATATGATTACATAAATTTGCAAACAGAAAATGGAAACTAAAGTTATAGAAGGTTTCGGTTTCTAAACTATAGAAACTTGAAACATCCTTAAATAGTCTAATTAAAATGTAGAAAAACATGAAAGTAGATTCGTTTAAAAACAATCGAAAGGCTTTGTTTGCCTTACTGCTTTGTTCGGGTTTTATAGCAACCCATCCGTTGGCTGTGATGGCGGAAAGTGAAAACTATTCTGTTCAGAATGTACAGCAGAAACAAACTGTATCTGGTATTGTGAAAGACTCAAGTGGGGAACCTATCATTGGTGCCAGTGTATTGGAAAAAGGTACAACCAATGGTACTATTACTGATTTGGATGGTAAATTTACATTATCGGTATCTTCTAATGCAGTGTTGCAGATTTCTTATATTGGCTATAAGACATTGGAAACGAAAGCTAGTCCTAATATGGGAGTAACTTTGCAGGAAGATACTGAAACTTTGGATGAAGTGGTTGTGGTAGGATACGGTGTCCAGAAAAAGTCGGATGTAACAGGTTCTGTAACTTCTGTACCTAAAGATCGTTTATCTAAATTGCCGGTTACAAATGTGTTGCAGGCTATTCAAGGAGCTACCGCAGGCGTAACTATTACACAGACATCTTCTATTCCTGGTGATGCTCCGGATGCATTGGTTCGTGGGCAAAACTCCATTAATGCCAATTCAGGTCCTTATATTGTGGTAGATGGTGTGCCTATTAGTAAGTCAGGTGGAACATTGAATGATATTAATCCGAATGATATTGAATCAATGGAAATTCTGAAAGATGCTTCAGCTACAGCTATTTATGGTACAAACGGAGCAAATGGTGTTATTTTGATAACAACTAAACGTGGTAAATCTGGCAAGCCTAATATTCGTTATAGTGGTTATGTCGGTTTTGAAGATTTTTCACATAAGTTGAAATTCGGTGATGGCGCTCAGATTTTACAGAGATATAAAGACTATGTTGCACAAAATCCAGGAGAAACTCTGTTCAATGGTTTTGTAAAAAATCAGAATGAAGTGGAGAACTATGAGAATGGATATGAGACAGATTGGATTGATGCCGTATCTCAGACAGGTATTATTCAGGATCATAACATTAGCGTAGGTGGTGGAGCTGAAAATGTGCAATATTATATCTCTGCTGACTATATGAGTCAGAAAGGTATTATCAAAGGGTTTAATTATAAGCGATATTCTATCCGTACAAATATAGATGTAAATGTTACTAATTATTTGAAGGTAGGAACTAATTCTTATATTGTATCTCATAATCGGGATGGAGGACGTGCCAGCTTGTTGATGGCAGAAGCTATGAGCCCTTATGGAAAAGTATATGAGGATGATGGCTCATATTGCATTTATCCGATGTATTCTGAAAGTTTATTTACAAACCCGTTGATGTGGACTACAACTTCTCCAGAACGTCGTCAGTGGAATATTAACTTGAATGGATATGCTGATTTAGATTTTGAGAAACTGTGGGCTCCTCTTAAAGGATTGAAGTATAAATTGAATGCTGGGTTTGCGTATATGCCTAAACGGTATAATAATTATGAGGGAAAGTCTGTAAATAATAATACTGGTTCTGCTGAAATTAAGAATGAAGAAACTCAAAGTTATACGATTGAAAATATCGTGACATATGCACGTGATTTTAATAAGCATCATTTTGATTTGACAGGATTGTATGCAGCTTCTCGTAAAAAGTATCAGTGGGCTCAGGCTAAAGCAACGAATTTCCCTAGTGATGATCAAACATGGCATAATATAGGCAGTGCTTCAACTCCTACGGTTGCTTCTTATACGGAGTTGTATACAACTGTTTCTCAGATGGGGCGTTTGAATTATTCTTACGATAGTCGTTATTTGTTTACAGCCACAGTTCGTCGTGATGGATCTTCTGTTTTTGGAGATAATAATAAATATGGAGTATTTCCGTCAGTGGCTTTGGGATGGAATGTAACAAACGAAGAGTTTATGCAGCCTGCACAAAATTGGTTAAACAATTTGAAACTTCGTCTTTCGTATGGTAAATCAGGAAATGAAGCTATTGGCGTGTATTATTCACGTATGAAGATGGTAAATAATATGCTGGCTATGGGAGGTAGTGCTAATCTTGCATTATATCCTGATGAATTTATGGGAAACGCAGATTTGAGTTGGGAAACAACTAAGACATTTAATGTCGGATTGGATTTTGGACTTTGGAATAATCGCTTGACTGGTAATTTGGATGTTTATTTTTCTCGGACTACCGATTTGTTGATGCAGCGTAACCTCCCTACGGTTAGTGGATTTAATAAGGTATATGCCAATATGGGTGAAACAGCTAACAAAGGTATTGAGCTGACATTGAATTCTCGTAATATTGTTACAAAAGATTTTACTTGGAGTACTAATTTAGTATTTTCTTGGAATAAGAATGAAATCAAGGATTTGTATGGTGACGGAAAAGATGATATAGCTAACCGTTGGTTTATTGGACAACCTATTGGAGTGATTTATGATTTTACTAAAGTTGGTATCTGGCAAGAAGAGGAAATTGCTGCAGGAGAACACCTGAAGTGGGATCCGGTGGCTAAAGCTGGAGATTTGAAGCTGTTGGATTTAAATAAAGATGGTAAGATTACAGATGATGACCGCTCAGTCTTAGGACAGACTACTCCAAAATGGATTGGTGGATTGACTAATACATTTACATGGAAGGATTTAACTTTAAGTGTATTCATACAAACAGTTCAGGGAGTCATGAAAAATAATACGTTGATTGGTATGGCTGGCGATGAAATGGGACGTCGAAATACTGCAACTGAGATTGGTTATTGGACACCTGAAAATAAAAGTAATGAATGGCGTTCTTTAAGCAAGAACTCAAATCCTCATGGTTATGGTTTCCCTTGCAAAGCTAATTATACACGTATAAAGGATGTAACATTAAGTTATAACTTCCCCGCACAGCTCATTAAAAAAATGGGAATTGGAGGATTGACTGTGTATGCTAGCGGAAGAAATCTGTTTACTTTTACAAAATGGATTGGTTGGGATCCAGAGTCTCGTCAGATAGCTCGTGGTAGTAGCTCATGGGATGCAACTCGTGGTGAGACTGTTTATGATTCTAGTAACTACCCAATGACAAAGAGTTACGTATTTGGTATTAATGTAACCTTCTAATCTTAATAAATATGAAATTGAAAAATATATTATTCGGCACGCTGGCAGTGTCAGTTTTGTCGATGGGAACAATGTCTTGTAGTGACAGTTTTTTGGATGAAGAAATGTATTCAAAATATTCTCCTGAAGGAGCTAGTGTAGATAATCGTTTGGTAGGATTATATTATACGTATGCTAGCTTGTGGGGATATTCTGGACGTCAAGGCTTTTTGAGTTGTTTTCAAATTGGTACCGATGTTGCGTCTGCTGGTGATGTGGAAGGAGTAGAAACGCCATTTTATCAATATGCACAATTAACAGATGAAAATGCAGGAGTGTCATGGTTGTGGGAGAAATGTTATGAATTTATTAATGAAGCAAATCAAATAATTGAGATGCTGGGGGAAAACGGTGATAAGGCAAAGATTGCAGAAGCAAAGTTTTTCCGGGCATATGCTTATAATACATTAGTGACTCTTTGGGGAGACGTGCCTTTGGTTACAGAAACAACAAATATACCAAAGACTGATTATACGCGTGAAAAAGTTGCTAAAGTAGATGAGTTAATAGATAGTGATTTGCAGTATGCGATGACTAATTTACCTGATATGGGTAAAGCTGTGACAGAAAGTCGTGCTAATAAAGATTTCGCTCGTCAGTTAGCTGGAGAGGCCTATTTGCGTATGGGTATGAGAGATGCTTCTTTCTTTGAAAAAGCGGAAAAATCGTTGGACCCAATTATTGCTAATGCATCCTATCGCTTGATCGAAGCACGATATGGTAAGTATTTAAGTGAGGCAGGAGATTATTATCATGATATGTTCCGTTGGCATAATCAACGCCGTTCAGAGGGCAATACAGAAGCAATTTGGACTTTTGAAATGGAATATAATAGAAATGTAACTGGAGGTACAATTGATAACCCACAGCATCGTCGTGTTTGGACTCCTGCTTTCCATAAGTATGCAGGAATGCAGAATGCCGATTCTATTGGTGGTCGTGGAAATGGCCGTTTGCGTTTAAGTAACTTCATGAAGTATGGGTTATATGAAAAAGGAGATATTCGTAACTCTAACTTTAATATTCGTCGCGTGTTATGGTATAATAGGCCGGGTTATGAAGAAACTTTGTATTTAGATGCGAATGGTTATAGTATCCCGAAAGAAATAGAAGTTGATGGTCAGAAAATTAGTAATCCTGATATAGTATCAACTAAGGTTGTTCGTACAGGTGATCAAGTTATTCCTGGTCCAAGTGACTCTTTAAATGTTTACTTCCCGCATACAACTAAATGGGGCTGTTATGATGAAACGGATGATTTTGGTTATGCAGGAGTAAAAGATTGGCCTGTAATGCGCTTGGGAGAGACTTATTTGTTACGAGCTGAAGCACGTTTCCGTCAAGGAAATTTAACTGGTGCTGCGGATGATATTAATAAATTGCGTGATCGTGCATTCAAGGAATATCGTGGTGCAAGTTCAGGCAATCCTAATGCTGGTAAAGTTTCTGAAAACCAAATTGATATTGATTTTATTCTGGATGAACGTGCTCGTGAATTGATTGGTGAAGAGAATAGACGTATGACTTTGGTTCGTACAAATACCTTGAAAGAACGTATAGCTAAAAATGGAGATGTGGTTCCTGCTGCTCCAGAGTCAAAAGTTATTACGGGATTTAAAGATTTTAATGTATTGCTTCCTATTCCATTGAGTGTAATTCAGTTGAATAAGGATGCAAAGATTGAGCAGAATACGGGATATTGATAATGATTATAATATTTCGATAAGACCGTGAAATAAAAAAAGTTGAAGTTTCTCTTTTTTCTCAGGATGGAAGGGGAACTTCGACTTTTTCATTCTAAACAGATTCCATAAAAACAAAAAAATCGGAAGGGCTATTTTAAATTTTAAAAGACTCTCTGATTTTTCTGTTTTTATATGGAATATAGAGTAGGAGAAATTTTTTTATATTACCTTTACTTTTCGGAAAGATTCTTGTGAGTAAAGAAGAAAAATAAAATCAAGAAAGTAATCTGAAATTTAATCAAATGAGAATACATGTTTTTATAATAGGAATTGCTCTGATGAGCTTATCATGTTTTGGTCTTGGTGCAACCGAAACTTCAGAGACGGTTTTTGTGTTGAAGAATAAGAATATGAGCTTGAGTCCTTATACGGGTATGACACGGGAGCATTGGAAAGAGGCCGCTCTTTATTTGTTGGAAGGGGCATTCAGTTATGTGAAGTCACCGGAAGATCCTTTGAATTTTCCAAAACAGCCGGGAAAAAGTTATCCTCGGACGCCTTCCCAAGAACCTGTGGCCCGTCTGGAGGCTTTATGCCGGACGATGTTTCTTGCGGGGCCTTTATTGAAGGAAGATCCGGAATTGAGGGTGAACGGAATACTGTTGGGGGATTATTATCGCCGGCAGTTGGAATTGATGCTTCAGCCCGGCACTCCTGTCTATGTACCGATGAATCCTCCTAAAAAGAATGGTGGACAGCGGCTTGTGGAATTGGGCGGACTAGCTTTGTCGTTTATGATGGCTCCGGAGATATTCTGGAATCCCTTGTCTCAGGAGGTGAAAGATAGTCTGGCTGTGCGTATGCTGAGTTATGGTGAAGGCGGCACGTATGAGTGTAACTGGCGTTTTTTTAATGTCAATATTATGAGCTTTTTTCTGAGCCAAGGGTATCATACGGACAAGGCTTATTTGGAAGAACTGTTACAGATATTGTTGGCTGCTTATCGTGGTGACGGGTGGTATCACGATAATCCGTTGTTTGATTATTATAGTATGTGGGCTTTTCAAATGTATGGTTCTTTGTGGTCTGAAAAGTTCGGAAAGAAATATTATCCTGATTATGCCCGGCAGTTTATGGAGCATTTCCGTGAAATTCCTGAAAACTATCCTTACATGTTTGCAAGGGATGGGAAGATGATTATGTGGGGGAGAAGTATTACTTATCGGATGGGGGCGTCTGTTCCACTTGCTTTGACGGGCATGTTGGAAGATCCTGATATCAATTACGGCTGGATGAGACGTATTGCATCTTCTACGATTCTGCAATTCCTGCAGCATCCTGATTTTTTGGAGGATCGTATACCTACACTGGGATTTTATGGGGCTTTTGAGCCGGCTATACAAGGCTATAGTTGCCGTGGAAGTGTGTTCTGGATGGGAAAACTGTTTTTGGCACTTTACCTTCCTGCTGATAATCCTTTTTGGAATGCAGTGGAAAATGAAGGTGCTTGGACGGATTTTGAGAAAGATAAGGTATATTGCAAATATGCGGAGGATGCTCATATATTGGTCACTGATTATCCGAATATTGGTGCATCAGAACTTCGTAGTACGACTTCTCATAGTTCATCGAATTACCATTGTGTAGAGAACTATAACCGCTTATCTTATAACAGCGAATTCCCGTGGCAGGCAGATGGAAAGAACGGGGAAGTGGCGATGAGTTACGTGGTGAAGAATAAAGAGGGAAAGTGGGAGCCTCTCCGTAATTATAGTTTTAAGAAATATGAGGACGGTTTCTATTGTCGGGAGGCTTGGTTGGAGAGCGATGAGGCTGTTTATTTCCAGTTGGCAGAACTTCCTCTTCCCGATGGAATTTTAAGGATTGACAAAGTGTCGTCTCCTTCTCCAGTAGAAGTGAGGATGGGACATTATGCTTTACCGGAAAAACAGGGAAAAATCCGTGAAAGTGTTATTCGATTGGATGGAAAGGAGACTTATGTAATTGATAACGGTATTTATCGTCTGGGCATGACGACTTGGGAAGGTTGGAAGCAGATGGAGTTTGTCCATGCGGAAGGGTTGCATCCGGATAGTCGGAACAGTGTAGTGATTGACGCAAGTGACAGATGTGAGGGAGAGAAAGTCTATATTACGCTACAGTTATGGAGTAAAAGTGGCTCAAAAGATGATGATGCTTGGAATCCGGTTAGCAAGATTTGCTTTGACAAAAGTAGAAAGCAGTTTGAAGTGGTATTAAAAGACGGTAACGTGAAGCGTTTGAAATGGTAGAATTGTGAGACGGCTTTAAGTCTGTATTTAATTTTATTGGTCATCAGGATTTCTCAGTGTTATAGGCAATAGGAAATTCTGATGACCATAAATGTATTCTAAGGGGCTGTTCTTCTTGTAAGGTGTGCATGGTAATAACTTTTTGCATAACCAGGTGAAATTAAGGGTTGAATTTTACTTCATTTTTTACGTTTCCCTTCTTTGAACCGTATGTTTCCCGTAGCGAAAACCTACATTTCTCGGCAAGAAACCGTACGTTTCCCAGCAGGGAAACATAGAAAACCTTTTTGCTTCA
>OGFG01002671.1_pt1 | contig 14225 bp, 10 predicted proteins | sample 1570761 | NCBI WGS metagenome assembly OGFG01 (sample SAMEA2581938, study PRJEB24529) | metagenome | biome: Human gut stool | place: China | collected 2011 | reverse complement strand
AATATACAAGAAGGGCGTTCTCTTTTTTGTGGAGACTATGAATTATTCAGGTTAATTCAGATTTTATAGCTACTTTTATTAACGAAAAGACATGAAAGCATAGGCTTCAGAGTGTTGTTCTGGAGTGAAGGTATAGAAACCTCCATTCCCAAAAGCACTCATGGAGATGATGTGCTTTCATGTCTTTTCAGTTATACCAGAACGGGATGGAGGTTTCTTTTTATTTAATGTTGATCTTAAAGCAAATGGAAAACTTCGATCTTGACGGTGAGCTGGATAAATACCAGCCTATAATGTTTAAGTATGCTGTCTCATTGACGCATGACTATGATGATGCGTTAGATATTGTACAGGATGTAAATTATCAAATTCTTAAAAATAGAGACAAATTCGAATCACGGCAGTACTCTTTGAAAATATCTTTTGTTTTTATAAGAAACCGTTTTATTTCTTTAATGAGAAAGAGCAAAATTTTATATATAGAACAAGAGATGGAGTATAATGTTCAGGTTGAAAATAATATGATCCTTTATGATTATGACTATATCTTGAATTTAATAAATAAAATGGATATTCCGACTCGTGTTTTGATTGGACTTTTGATACAGGGTAAAAGTTATAAAGAGATAGGAAATATTCTCAACATGAAAGAAGGTACAGTAAAAAGTAGAATTCACAATATTAGAAAAAAGATTAAGAATCAGCTTCCTGAATATTTTCAATAGTACAGAAAAAGGTTTAATATAAAAATTTGGATATGTGTAATATAGATAGGATAACGAACTCGATTCGACGTGAGTAAAAATTATATATAAGCTTGTTTTTGCTGTATTTATTCCTTATATAGAAGTTGTATAAATTTTTCTTTAAAGAAAATATTTATACAACTATTGATGATAATATTTTATAAAAACAAAGTGGAGCTGGAGGGATTCGAACCCTCGTCCAAACGAGGAACTAATGAGCTTTCTACATGCTTATCTTCGCTTTGATTGTCGGGTATGAACAAGACCGAAGCCACCAATTCATACCTTAGCCTTTAAAATTTCATGGGTGGCACAAGGCCGGCTACCCACTATTTCCGATATTATTGCACCACCGTTTCGGAACGCTTCGGAACAACAGCAACCGGGTGATGTCTTGTCTCCACAACTGTTGCGGAGATTAAGCTAATCTACTATACTTCGATTAAGCAGCAAGAGCGTAGTTATTTTCGCCAGTTAAATTTTTGATGTCTGAGATTATAGAGCAAGCCATCCACGCTCTGCATGCTTACACACCATTTCTACCCGCTGTCAAAACCGGTCAGCCCCGTAGATTTGTGTACCGTAAAATATTATTGATTTTTACGGACTACAAAGATATGCTTTTTGATAATAGTAGCGAACAGAGTTTTAATTTTTAACTTTTCAGCAACATAATCATTTTTATTGCCAAATCAAAAAATACGATCTTTCCGTTTGCATTTTGCGATATGTCCGATTCTGCCCTGCTCAGTTCATTCATCAATGAAATAATATTACGTTCGTGTATGAACGGTGCGAAACGTGTTGAAAATTGTTCTTCCTTACTATTTAAATAGCTGATTTCGGGAATATGAAGATTATAAATATAATTTTCTCGTAACATACGTTGAGTATAAGCCAGAAAACGTTTTTCTTTTTCTCTTCCCATATCGGCAGCCTCTTCACTCCATGCCTTTAAATCTTTTATTTTTCTGCCGTAGGCCAGACGCATGAGGCGCACGAAAAGGTCGAAGAAATATTGATTTTCTTCTGAAAGCTGTATCGTTTCCAAGGCTTTAATGAAATTTCCGTTTGCGATGTGTGCCACAGCATCGGCATCTTGTTGTCCTAAGGAGTATCGCCTTTGCAAGGCTTCCGATATTTTTTCGGATGAAACGACCCGCATATTAATGCGTTGTGAACGGGAGAGTATAGTACCCAATATTTTATCGGGTTGATTGCTGACCAACAAAAAAACGGTCTTTTCGTAAGGTTCTTCCAGTATTTTCAGCAATTTGTTGGCACACACGGGATTCATTAATTCGGGTAACCAGATAATCATGATTTTATAATCCGATTCATAAGTTTTGAGACTTATTTTCCGAATAATTTCACGGCTTTCGTCAGCATAGATGCTTACTTGGGAATTTTCCGCATCGATATAAGAAAGCCACTGTTCCAATGAAAGATACTGATTCTCGGAGAGACATTTGCGCCATTCATCTGTATAGTCGTCGCACAAACGTTTTTTCTTTTTTTCATTCTTATAAATCGGAAATACAAAGTGAACGTCGGGATGCATGACCGAACTGAATTGTTTGCATGACGGACACACACCACAAGCATCATTTTCACCCCTGTTCGTGCATTGTATATATCGGGCATAAGCAAGAGCCAAAGGTAATTTCCCGATTCCCTCAGGCCCGCAAAACAGCTGGGCATGAGCTATTTGTCCGGATTTTACAGAATGTATCAATCTTTTCTTTACCTCATCTTGTCCGATAATATCTTTGAAAAACACGATAATTACCTCCTTCTTATTGTTTTAATATACTTGCCGTGCTACACGTTTTACACTTTCGGTAGCCATCATCGAGTAAAAGTGGATGCTTGGTACACCTTTTTCTTTTAGTTCCTTAGCTTGTAATATACACCATTCTACGCCAACCTCTTTAGCCTCTTCATCGGTTTTGCATTTTCTTAATTCAGAGGCCAGTGCCTCAGGAAGATCGACGTGGAAAACCTTGGGTAAAACCGTAAGTTGATTGCGGAAGTTTATGGGTTTGATGCCCGGAATAATGGGTACATCGATACCTTCGCTCTTGCAACGATCGACAAAAGAAAAGTATTTTTCATTATCAAAAAACATTTGCGTTACGATATATTCTGCTCCTGCTTTTACTTTTTCTTTAAGCCAGAAGAGGTCTGAATCGGGATTGGGAGCTTCATCATGCTTTTCCGGGTATCCTGCTACACCATAAGAAAACGGAGTATTTATGAGGGACATTTTGCTTCCGTCCAGAAAGTATCCTTCATTAAACCGGTTTACTTGGGCTTGCAGATCGATAGCGTGCGCATGCCCTTCGGGAGTCGGAATAAATCTGTTTTCATGTTTTGCTTTATCTCCTCGCAAAATCAGCAAGTCGCATATTCCCAGAAAACTCAGGTCTATCAAGGCATATTCCGTTTCACTTTGAGTAAATCCGCTGCATATTATATGGGGAACAGCGGGAATTTGATATTTATTCTGAATAGCGGCAGCTACTGCAACAGTTCCGGGCCGGGTGCGGACAGCCACACGTTTATATAATCCCCCTTCCATGTCTTTATATAAAAATTCGCTTCGATGGGTCGTGATATTGATATATTTGGGATCGAATTCCCGTAATGTATCTATCGTATTGAAAACTTTTTCGATACTGTTCCCCTTTAGTGGGGGAAGCACTTCAAAAGAAAATGCGGTCGTAGGACTGTTTTTTATTAAATCTATGACTTTCATTGACATGCTATTTGTTTTTCACAAAAGTAATATTTTTAGGTAATATGTCTATACAAAAGTATGGAATATAGATTTGAAAAAATAAAGTAGTTGTTAAATTGTATTTATAATATTTTGATTGTTTGTGTTAATGATTAAATATGGTTAATTATGCATCAGTTTTTTGCTTATTTGTTTGTATAAATAAAAATACACCGTACATTTGCAATGTGTTTTTCATGGTATTAGATTTAAGGTTAACGAAGATTGGTTGTCGGGATGACAACCATTTTTTTTATCTCTACTTTTCAGTTTGCTAAAATCAAAAAATTAGTTCTATAGCTTGTTTGAATTTCCTGATAGCGAAAAATTATTCGGTTCTCTTTGCGTTTTCTTTCGGTCTGTTCCCTTTTGAACAAAAATATCCGGAAATAGTCTTTTGCTACCGAGACAGGTAACTGGGCATGTTTGCTTAAATCGATTTTGTAGGATGCCGTTTTTTTACTTTGCAGAAATAAATTGTCAGTTTAATTGAATCAACAAGATTATTTTAATGTAAAATAGGGGAGGATATGCTCTTAATTTGCATTTAATATTTTTTTAATTATTTGCTAATACGAATAACTTGAAAAAATTAATGCTTCTTTTATCTCTTTGTAAAACAAAAAGGCTTGTTGCAAAAATGTCGTATTATGCGTATTGACAATCAGTAAGAATTTAATGTTTAACTAAAAGTAAATCGAAATAACATGAGAAAGATGTTACTGACGGTATCGCTTGTTTTTATTGCTTTTATAAGTGCTTCGCAACTCAGAGCAAATAATGAAGCGAATACTTTAACAGAAGGAGTAAATAACCGCTCTTGCGAAAAAACTTATCGTTTTTTTACGGATGAAGATTTGAGGAATGTAGAAGCCTCTGCTAAAACCGAATGGGGTACTAAAATTGTCGGTATGTTGAAAGAAAGAGTCGATGAACGTGTCCGTTACGGTTTTGACATTCCCGATAAATCGACTGGGCGTAGTCAGAACTATATTTGCCCTGTACATAAAAAGCTGTTTAAATTCGAGCTTGACAAGCCTCATGACCACTATTGTCCCGATTGCGGAAAATCTTATAAAAGTGACTTTTTCGATGCTTGCTGGCGCAATATCTATCAGCATAATATGCAATATTTTATTGTCGATTGCGGTTATTTATATTTAGCGACAAAAGACAAAAAATATTTTGATTACCTAAAGGAAATCTTCTTGGAATATGCCGATAAATATCCGCAATATCCGGTTTATACAAAAGAGCAAGTTGCTAAATCTTATTATCTGGGCAGAATGTTTGAACAATGGTTAGAAGATGCCATGTGGTTTTCCGATGTTTGTCCGATTTATGAAATCATAAGGGATGGTCTGACACAGCAAGAGAGAGAAAAAATAGAGAAAAATCTGTTTCAGGAAGCTGCCGATATGATTACGGCCCGTCGTGGACAGCACAATTGGCAGGCTTGGAATAATGCTATGCGAACATCGTTGGCTGTAACCTTAAAAAATGACGAGATGATGGATTATGCGGTTAACGGCAGTGTCGGCTATATCGAAGAGTTCAAAAAGATGGTTTATGATGACGGCTGGTATAAAGAAGCTTCGCCCGGGTATCACTATTTCCCGCTTAAGGCTCTTTTGCAGACGGCAAATGCAGCAAGGGCTTGTGGTATAGATCTTTATAATGAGAAACTGAAAAGTATGCTTACGGGTGTTGTTAAAGCAATGTATCCGAACATGACTTTTCCTGCTCATAATGACGGGGGATATATGTCCGATATTTCAAATCAGGATTTTTTATATGAGATGGGATATTCCCGTTTCAAAGATCCTTTTATCTTGCAAATCTTAGCAAAAGTCTATGCGACTAAAGATCGGAATTCGGCATTGGCTTTACTGACGAATGTCGATATTAAACCGGATAAGACGCCGTTGAAACAAGATAGTTATCTGTTTGATGATACGGGAATCGCAATTTTGCGTTCAGGAGATAATACATTGGTCTTCCGTTATGGTTTTAGTGATGGAGGGCACAGTCATCCCGACCGGCTTTCGGTTACGTTACACAATGGAGAGAAAGAGATTCTTACCGATTGCGGAACGTATAGTTATGCACAACCGGCCTATTTAGGATGGCAAAAGCGGGGATTGTCTCATAATCTCGTGTTGGTCGACGGCCAAGATATGCAGATCAGGGGAGCTAAGACTGCCGGTCGTTTATTATCGTTCGATCCCGATAAAAACGGGGGAGTTGCTTCCGCTGTATTGGATAATAATGGTTATCCCGGAGTGAAGTTGACACGTACGGTGAAACTTGACCGCAATAAATTTATAGATCGGTTCGAGGCGCAGTCTGAGGAAGAACACACCTATGATTATGTTCTGGCTTTATCTGATAAGCCGGAACTCGGAGACGGCTTTGTAGATGCTCGTCTCGAAGGTAAATCTCCGGCTTATGAATTTATAAAAGGAGTAAAATCGAAAATTTACAAGAACGGTATCGTGACCTTTAAAGCCGGAACAACTAAATTTGAGATTAAGAATACCTATAAAACTCCTATTGAAGTTTTTTGGGCAGAAGCACCGGATATTATGTACGGTAGTTCCGAGAAAGATACGCATACAATAAAATCATATATGCTTGTGGTGCGGACCAAGGGAAAAAATCTTTCTATAAGTAGTGATATAATATTGGGTAAAAAGCGTTAGTAAAACCGTAGCGCAAAAAGTATTTGTTAATAGAAGATTTCTGCTGATTTTAAGAGCCTGAATTTTTCAACAAAAAATGACCTGATAATATTTTTTTGTTGGGAAATTTACGGCAAGCTTTAAATATCACGTAGATATTGAGTTGGTAAAAGACTGTTCAGAAAATAACTGATAACTATTTTCTGAACAGTCTTTTTATATAACAGATTATCGATATTGAAGTAAATTGGTCTAATTGTTATATTAATTGACAGATTTTTTGCAAAAAAAGAAAATCGGTATTTTTAATTTTGTTATAGTTTTATATCAACATGAAATTAGAGTTGTTTCATTTTGTTTGACAAGTATGTTCTAATTAAATGTATAAAATCAAATTATAAGATATCATGAAAAAATTGCTCGTTTTACTTTTATTTTTTATCCCATTCGGATTATTTGCTCAAGAATCGGTAACACGAAGTGAAGATGGTAAGAGTTTGATCGTTCAACCCAAAAAACATGTAGCTTTTTTTGATGCTGACAGTGTGAGAATATCTATGAAGATGTTTAATGATTCGTTGGCAACATTAAAATATATTATCTCCTCAAGAAATGTAGAGGATACTACAGCTTTTCTGTTGACAAGAAAAATTCCTAAAAATTATCGGGAATGTATCGGTGAAAAACTGCCCGATTTGGAGATTGAAGATTTAGTCGGGAATAAACTAATGGTCGGGGAAAATAAGAATATCTCATTAATTGTTTTTTGGAGTATCTATTGTCCTCCCTGCATTAAAGAGCTCAAAATATTAGACGCTCTCAGCGAAGAATATCCCGAGACCGATATTTTTGCCATTACAGGTAATAGTCGGGACACAGTCCGTTCTTTTATGCAAAAGCACAATTTTAAGTGGGAAAATATTCATCTTATCCCGGATTGCAGCTATGAGGAAAAATATCCTATTTTCAGCGATATACAAGTCATTCCGTTTAGTGTGATTGTAGATCGTAATTTGGTAATAAAAGATATATTTGTCGCAGAAGGAATGCGCAGGATGCTGACCGTTTTGGATTCATTGAATGAAGAATATGAATAAATCTATGAGAGTTAATTAAATATTGGATATCATGAAAAAATTGCTCGTTTTACTTTTGTTTTTTACCCCATTCGGATTATTTGCTCAAGAATCAGTAACGCAGAGTGAAGATGGTAAAGGCCTGATCGTTCAGCTGAAAAAACATATAGCCTTTTTTGATGCTGACAGTGTAAGAATATCTACGGAGATGTTTAATGATTCGTTGGCAACATTAAAATATTTTATGAGCTCAAGAAATGTAGAGGATACTACAGTTTTTCTGTTGACGAGAAAATTTTCTAAAAATTATCGGGAATGTATTGGAGAAAAACTGCCCGATTTGGAGATTGAGGATTTAGCCGGAAATAAACTAACGGTCGGGAAAAATAAGAATATCTCGTTAATTGTTTTTTGGAATATCTATTGTCCTCCCTGCATTAAAGAGCTCAAAATATTAGACGCTCTCAGAGAAGAATATCCCGAGACCGACATTTTTGCCATTACAGATAATAGTCGGGACACAGTCCGTTCTTTTATGCAAAAGCACAATTTTAAATGGGAAAATATTCATCTTATCCCGGATTGCAGCTATGAGGAAAAATACCCGCTCTTTAAAAAAATACAGATAGCTCCGTTCAGTGTAATTGTAGATCGTGATCTGATAATAAAAGACGTGTTTGTCGCAGAAGGAATGCGCAGGATGCTGACCGTTTTGAATTCATTGGATAAAGAATATGAATAAATTTATGAGAGTCAATTAAATATTGGATATCATGAAAAAGCTGATGGTTTTATTTTTTTTGTGTATTATACCTTTTATTACAAATGCGACCATTTCTGAGATGAGTTTTGGAAAGTGGAATATTAAGTTTGATGATGAGACAAAACGAGCGGAATTCGTAAAAGAAGGTGTGACAGTGCTTAAAGATGTTAAAATAAAGTTTAAAAGTGGGGATGTACTTTTGGATGCTTCTTCGTATAATTCTGTAAAAATAAAACAAGAGGATATTGTCGATGAAGTGGGTAAGGCCCGGAAATTTACCATTGAATATACCGGCAGTGAAAATTCGGATAACCCCATAGTCTATCAAAATTTTTATTTATATGACGGACAAGATTACTTTCTTACCGATGTAATATTGCAGTCTCCGGACAATTCGATTATATCGAGCAATTATATTGCGCCTATCAGTACCGAAGCTGATAATCTGTTTTTGCCTGCCGATGTTAATAATCGATTTATAACAGTTCCTTTTGATAATGACGGGTTTATAACGTATGCTTCTTATCCTTTGAGTTGTAGTCAGACTGATCCGGAGTCTTTGGCTATCGGGCGTGTTGCCCGAGACTCTATTTCGATGGAAGTCTCGGCAATATTTAATGGTGAAACACAGTTGGGGTTGGTTATCGGCTCTGTCGATCATGATACATGGAAATCTGCTGTCAGGATAACCGGAAGCCCGCTGGCACAAGGTAAGATCACCAATCTTGAATGCTTTAGCGGTGTTACGCATCATATAACGCGCGATATGATAGATGGTGTATTAAAACCTCATGGTGCTGTAAAGGGACAGCAGGTAAAATCTGCCCGTATGATTGTGCATTATTCCGGTGACTGGCGTACCGGATTGGAGACTTTTGGTGATGTATGTTGTGCTATCGCTCCGAAAAGAAGCTGGGATAAACCTGCACCTTACGGCTGGAGTAGTTGGGGCGGCATGGGTACTGAGATCAGTTATGATGGTGTTGTGTCGGTATCGGATTTTATAAAGGAGAATATTCAGAATAAAGGCGGATTCGGTGATGATGGTGTTATCTTTATCAATTTAGATGCATCTTGGGATAAACTCGATTGGGATGAATTGAAACAGTTTGTAAAGCACTGTGAAGCAAACGGGCAGATGGCCGGGGCTTATTGGTCTCCGTTCTGCGATTATGCGGGAGTAGAAGATCGTGCCGTAGAAGGAAATAACGGGTATGTGTATGGACAAGCATTATTGAAAGTTTTCGGTAAGATTAAGTGGGAAGCCGGTGCAGCGTGTATGGATCCGACAGCCCCGGCTACACTTTCCCGCATCAACTTTTTTATAGATAAATTTAAGGATGCCGGAATCAAATGTTTGAAATTGGATTTTTTGAGTAACGGATCTATCGAGGCAGATAGTTATCGTAATCCGAAAGTTACTACGGGCATTCAGGCTTATAACTATGGTATGAAGCATTTGAGGGAACGTGCCGGAGACGATATTTTTATCATCGAGTCGATATCTCCGCTTTTTCCTGCCAATTATGCCCATGCCCGTCGTATCAGTTGCGATGCTTGGGGAGAAATGTGGCATACGAGTTATATGATGAACAGTTTCTCTTTCGGCTGGTGGCTTAGTCGTGTTTATTGCTTTAATGACCCGGATCATTTGGTAATGGGAGATCGTAGTGAAGCGGAAAATATATCGAGAATGACAACCGGAGCAGTAACCGGATATTGCATTCTTGGAGATAATTTGTCAACAAAAGGAATTGCCGTCGGTTCGAAAATCAGTCAGGAAAAAGCCATAAAATTTTCTACTGTTGAGAAAGTAAATGATGTCATACGTTTGGGAAAATCTTTCCGTCCGGCTTATGGACATAAATTGTCGGGACGTAATAATTCAGTCGATTTATTTTATCTCGAGACCGAAGATTCCTATTATATTGCTCATTTTAATTACGAATCGGGAGATAAAACCGGAACTATCGATTTTTCGTATATGAATATCGATCCCGAAAATATAGATGTTTCTAGAAGTTATGAGTGTTGGACGGGTGAGGGTGTTACTCTTAATGAAAAGGGACTTGAGTATTCTTCTCCGAATAATATGGCGAAGATATATAGGCTTTTTAAAAAATAGTGTAATACAAGAATAGTAATGAGATCCTTGTTTTTATTATGCTTAAATATAAGTTTATGAAAAATACTTGGGTTATAATAGCGTCGTTTTGAGATTTTAATTTCTGATTGCAATGAATTTGCTATTATTTGATTAAATATTGCTATGTTTTGATGTGTAAAATATATTCTTTTGTACAACATAAATAAAACATGTTTTTGAGTTTATAATCGCTTGTTATTGAACAAGAGTTTGAAGATAAAAAACATAAAAAAACGATTATTGAGTTCTTTATTAAATGAAAATATAGTTTGTTGTAAGTCATTTGAAAAATGATGTGTGTATATTTTTATATAGAATAGTAATCTTTTTTACGTCAAGAATAGTTTTTCATGGTATTTTAGATTTAAGATTAAGGAAGAACGGTTGTCGGGATGGCAACCGTTCTTTTTTGTTGAGGATAGGCGGCTGTGTATACTGAAAAATTATAGAAGAATAATCTATCTTTTATTTTATTCTATATCTTTGTTTTGATTAGAAAAATAAGATGTGCATTGGTCGCAATAATTATGTAGAGGATATAATAAAGAGTAGTCGGTCAAGCTTGGACGGCTTTTCTCGATTATATACCATTATCCGATACGTTGATAAATGATTTACGTCCGTTTTTTTAGATATTCAGGAAAATTATTAGACAGGCTCTTAAGAAAAGTAAGGAGGTAGAAGATGTTTAGGCTGTTCAAAGAAATAAGAGTAAAGATTTTGATTGGGTATTTGTTGCTGATAGTAATAGCCTTTTTTTCTGTGTTCTTTTTATTCGATAAATTTTCCCGCCTTTCTCTTCCCGATGAGGAAGAAGAAGCTATGCGAAGTAAGCGTTCTCTAATTAGTGAGACATTGGCATTATTATATGAGTCGGAGGGTGACTTGCAAGCATTGAGTAGCGGACATGTCCGCAATAGCAGGCATTATCGTCAAACTTTTGATAAAATGTACCGAAATTTAGACTCTTTGAAACAGTTGGTTACCGATACGTTACAAAAGCAGCGGATGGATAGTATTATCGTGCTTTTAACCGAGAAAGAATCTAATTCGTTGGCATGGTTGAGATTACGCCGGAATGCAGATGTCGGTAATTTGTATGAACAAAACATTCAGAGAGAAATAACCCGTAGGGATTCGGTAGTTAAGTCGGTACAAATCAGGAAAAAAATTGTAGTAAAACAAGATACCCTCACGGTCAGAAATCCGAGAAAAAGTTTCTTTAAGCGTTTGGCAGATGCTTTTTCTACACGGAAAGAAGATGAAAATACGGTGTATAGTCAATCTCAGCAATTGATTACCGATACGGTTGTTCAACCTTATAATGCAGCAGATACGATTGCCAATATATTTTCCGATATACAGTATGCCGTTTTCGATCAGCAAAAAGAATTGCAGAATCGGGTTACTCGCAGGAGTGAGGCTCTACGTTATAATAACCAAATTTTGTTGGTCAAAATCAATAATTTGGTAAGAGCTTTCGAACAAGAAGAGTTAGACAGATCTTTGGCACGTTATCAGGACAGAGACCAGGTGATGAGGCATTCTGTACAGGTGGTGGGAGGTATTGCCGTGTTCTCTTTGATTTTGATAGTTCTTTTCATCATTTTTATTTGGAAAGATATTTCCCGGAGTAACCGTTATCGGAGAGAACTTGAAGAATCGAATCGTCGGGCAGAAGAATTATTGAAAAGCAGAGAACAGTTGATGTTGACTATTACACATGACATTAAAGCTCCATTAAGTTCGATTATCGGTTATATCGATCTTTTATCCGGACATATTCGTGAATCCCGGGCAAAATATTATTTGGAGAATATGAAGAGTTCATCAGATCATCTTCTTCAATTGGTAACCGATTTACTGGATTATCATAGACTGGATTCTGATAAAATGGAGATACATGATGTGCCGTTTGAGCCGTATCGTTTTTTTTGTGAGATAGGAGATAGTTTTATACCTGTAGCAGGTAAAAAGAATTTAGAACTGATAACCGAAATCGATAAAGATTTGCAGGGCGCTTATCTGGGAGATCCTTTCCGTATTCGGCAAGTTGTAAATAATTTATTGTCGAACGCTATAAAATTTACAGAAAAAGGCTCAGTTGCATTGCGAGTCAAGCTATTAGGTAGTCGGTTGAAAATTCAGGTAGAAGATACCGGTATGGGAATTGCGGAAGATGACCGTGAACGCATTTTTAAGGAGTTTACGAGACTTCCCGGAGCGCAGGGTGCTGAAGGTTTTGGTTTGGGATTATCTATAACAAAAAAACTGGTCTTGCTTCTTGGCGGAAAGATTTTGGTCGATAGTACGCTCGGACAAGGAACATGTTTTACGGTAATTATTCCGTTTAAGAAAACGGATATGGCAATACCGGAAGAAACAGCAGAAGAAAGTGCTGTGCTTGATATGGGAAAGAATGTTCGTTGTTTGTTGGTAGATGATGATCGTTTGCAGCTTGAGCTTACGGCGTCATTGATGAAACGTTATAATTTTTCTTGTGTCTGTTGTGAACATCCGAAAGAGGTGCTTGGCTTATTGTCAGACCAAAAGTTCGATTTTGTATTCACAGATATTCAGATGCCTGAATTATCCGGCTTTGAATTAGTTCGTTTAATTCGTGCTTCTGATTTGCCGGAAGTTCGATCCATTCCTGTTGTAGCATTGACTGCCCGGTCGAATATGTCTGATAATGAATTTCTATCAGCGGGTTTTACGTCACATTTAAACAAGCCTTTTACGGGAAAGGAGTTATATGATCTTGTAGTCCGATATTATCCGGATTATATTTCTGATTTATATACGGAAGAAACCGTTCATAATCCAGAGGAGGAACTTCGTTTTTCTGCGTTATTGGCATTTGCAGGAGATGATAAAGATGCGGCGAATGAGATATTGGCATCGTTTGTCTCTGAGACAAGGCAAAATTTGGAACGTTTCAAGAGTGCTCGTCAAGATAAAGATATGAGTACGATATCTGCTGTGTCACATAAATTGATACCGCTATTTACATTGTTGGAACATCGAGAGTGTACCGATATATTGATTGAGTTGGAGAAAATTAAAGGAGAATTCAATTTCGAGATTGATCAAAAATGCCAATTTGTAGAAACTTATATTGTAAATACGATTTCAGAGGCAGAACAGTACATTACCCTACACAATTGAGGAAAAAATCTACATGTTATGTGTGGAATATTCCACATTTGGTAGGATGTATATTAATTGCGTTGTTTTGTAATCATTTGATAATCATTGTGTAATTGTTATATATCATTTTCTTGGCATATTTTTGGAATATTATGTTGGTGTGTTTATGAATAAAATACCAATATAATAAACTAAAAAATTGATGATTATGAAAAAGATGATTTTTAGTGTTGCTACAATTCTGTTTTTAGGTATTACAACAACAATTTGTGCTCAAGAACCGGTAAAAAAAGATACGACCAAGACCGAACCTGCAAAGAATTTTGCTTTGATGGACGAACCGGTGAAAAAAGATACGGCCAAGACCGAACCTGTAAAGAATTTTGCTTTGATGGACGAACCGGTGAAAAAAGATACGACCAAGACCGAACCTGCAAAGAATTTTGCTTTGATGGATGAACCGGTGAAAAAAGATACGACAAAGACCGAGCCTGCGAAGAAATTTGCTTTAATGGATGAACCAGTTAAGAAAGATTCTACTAAAACAGAAAATCCATCTCCAGCGCCAAAATCGGTTTCTATTGCATAGATTTCTGACTATAAGTTAGACAAAACATAGCTCTCCAGTAAGTAAAGTGTGTAATGTAATAATAGGTTAGCTTCAAAAACGATTGCATTACAAAATAATAAGTTTCGATAAAAGTATGTGCTTTTTCTGCTTTTGTCGAAACTTATTTGTGAATCTACATAGATTCTGAGAGTATTGAAAAAAGCCATATCAACTCTATTTTGAGAATTGATGATGGCCTTTTATAAATTAAATTTTCAATAATTCGATAATTACAACGGCATATTTCCATGCTTTTTAGGCGGATTAGAAACAT
>OGFG01002655.1_pt1 | contig 14334 bp, 11 predicted proteins | sample 1570761 | NCBI WGS metagenome assembly OGFG01 (sample SAMEA2581938, study PRJEB24529) | metagenome | biome: Human gut stool | place: China | collected 2011 | reverse complement strand
TGAAGATATGGCCTATTAATGTTAATAAATTCATGGTCTCACCTAGAGTTCTATAATATGTATAATTGTGATTACAATCATGGCATACTTCGGTTATAATCAATATACTATGTTATATATATCATACATTTCATATATAGCTTATACCTGATTTCTTTATAATAGTATCATACCATAGGATGTAGTGTTTAGGTTTATATTTTTAAGCATTTATATGTATTAATTCCGTAGGGAGCAGGATGTTGTATGAGAAAAATTCTATTAGTTTTAATGAGTATTTGTATGCTTGCCTTTGTAGTAGGCTGTGGTAATGATGCAAGTAAAACTACGGATATCGCAAAGCCAAGTACGACTGAAAAGATTACAATTCAAGCGGCTGCTAGCCTTAAGGGAGCTCTTACTGAACTAGCAGATGCGTATAAGAAAGAGCATAACTTAGCAGATGATCAAATCACAATTAACTTTGCTGGCTCTGGCACATTGCGTCAACAGATTGAACAAGGTGCACCTGCAAGCTTATTCATTTCTGCAGACGAAAAAAATATGAAGAAATCATATCTTTTCCGGTCAACAAAAAGGCATTTGAACAGGCAAAATATAGTGCCTCAAAACAAGCTGATGATGACGGAAAAATTATCGGGATTGACAACGATTTTATGAAAGCATACATTGACATTGCCGATAATGTAAACGCTTGCACTTTGTATCAAGATGTGTCACATTCATATTATGATGACAATGTTATCGGTGACATAGTTGATGATTATATAAATAAAGGTATATCAAAGGATAAGTTTATTCGTCAACTCTCGGCGGCAACGGAAATTTATTTGACTGAGTAGGAATAAATTATGAGAAAATCTAAATTAACAAGAAAACAAAAGGAACATATAGCGGCATACCTGTTTATATTACCGTCTTTTTTAGGCATAGCGGTGTTTTATATTGTGCCGTACATAATTTGTTTTACCAAAAGCCTGTATGTCGGCGATACTTTTGTGGGCATAGAAAATTACATACAGCTTTTTCAAAACAACACATTTTTGCTTGCACTTAAAAACACGGGCATATTTACAGTTACGGCGATACCGTTGTTAATGGTGATTTCGTTTTTGATAGCGTTGTTTCTTAATTCTTTTAATAAAATATCTTCCTTTTTCAGAAGTGCATTGCTTATTCCTGTTGTAGTTCCGATTGCATCTCTGATTTGCGTGTGGCAATTAGTTTTTGATGATTACGGTGCAATCAACGGATTACTTAATTCATTTGGACTTAACTAAGAATAACTAGCAGAGGAGGTGAAATCATGAAAAATAAATATTAATGAATGTTTAAATGAACTTAATATTGTTGAATCATCAGAAGAAACTATGAAAAAATAAATGGTGGTTGTACAATTACAGTTGGTTGTTGCTTAAAAGATGGTTCATATGTTACTTTCAATTATTAATGAAGTGAATTTAACTCAGTGCATATTAATTTCGCTACTTATCCGTATGAATTAACAAGTAGAGCGTTATTGTTGATTTAAATAATAAAAATTCAGATAGACTACAGATTAATAATTTAGAATTATGTTAAGACATATAAAAAATCACAAGGCGAATCATTATGAAAAATAAAATTGCGATAATTTTAACATTACAATTTATTATTACTGCGTTTGCTTTCAGCGGATGTGGTGAAAGCACAGCTTCAAGCAATTCCTCAAAGCTTACATATTGTGCATACTATGAGGATGCTATTTGCGATATTATTAAAAGGTACAATAAATATTGTACAAAGCATTACGATGAGTCCTATCAAATTGAAATCGTGGAATTTGAATCTCAGGAAGAAATGAAATTAAAAATGTCAACAGAAATTATGGCAGGTGAAGGACCTGATATTTTTTCTTTGAGTCAAAAGCTTCCATTTGAGAAATTAACAGATAGCAAAACTATTGCAGATGTAAACGAGCTTATAAGTGAATTTAGTTATGATATAGGAATAGATAACTGCGATTCAAAAATTATGGATGCAGGAGTGATTGACGGTAAAAGATATTTTATACCTTTGTTCTATTCACCTGATGTTTTTATAACTACAGAGGAAACACTTAATAAGTACAATTTAACATCATCTGAATTTTCTTTTAAAGCATTATCTGAGAAACTTTCAAAAAATAAAAAAGAATATTCTCTTTTTGGAAGTGCCGATGATAATATTGCCTTTTTTTATTCGTTTTTAGATCAATATATAGATTTTAACAGCGGAAATACAGAATTTAACAGCGATAAGTTTTCGGAAGATTTGGATTCTATCTATAGCTTGATTAAGAATGACACTACCGACGAAAATGTTAATTATTTTTTATATGAAAATATAAATAATGGTGCTTCTATTTTATATAAGGAAATGCCTGCTTTTAGTATTATAGTAAAGACATATTCGTGTTTAAAATATTTAGGATCAACTCCTGTGTTTGTAAATAATTACAATATGGATGATGATTCAATTTCTGCCTCTATAGATGTTGGTATTGCCGTTAATGATAATTGTAAAAATAAAGAAAAATTACTGCCTTTCATTAAGTACTGTTTGTCCTGTGATGTGCAAAAAAATATGAGTGAAGAATGTATGTATTTGCCTGTAAACAGCGATGCTATGGAAAAATGCATTGATTCAATAGATGAAGCAATAGATTTTGGAGATTTAATTGTTAGTGATAAAGAAAAAGCTATTGTTGAAACTGCTCAAAGTGCGGCGATAAGAGATTATAAATATATTATAAACAACATAACAAAATGTAATTTATATGGGTTTAATTATTTATCGGATACTTATTTTAATTCTTCGGTAATCAGTGATATAGTTGATAAATATTTAAACGGGGATATTTCAAATGAAAAGTTTATTCGTCAACTTACAGCAGCAACTGAGATTTATTTGAAGGAATAGATTATGTTAAAATTTTATTATATGTAATAGAAAACTTACAGAAATTTTCTTGTGTATGAGAGATATAAGAGGGTAGTATGAAAAGAAATAAATGGAGGATGTTCGCGCATTACCATTGGTCGTTGCCTTAAAAATGGTACATATTATGTTGCATCAGTTTCAGGTAAATGTTCAAGTTATTCAAAGCATTTAAGCAAAGCTTACTCATCAGCTAAAAACTCAAAAATGTCAAATGGTCAGTACTATGATTGGCCTGATGGAAGTATACACGGATAAGGATAAAATATAATTATGTTCACACGCTTTTTATTTAAAACACATGAATCTATTAAAGTCATACTAGCTATACTTTTAAGTGTTATAATAATTACTTCATTTTCAAGTTGTGCAATAAAAAATAACAGCGAACAAAATCATCTTGTTTATTACACATTAAATGATAAAGACTCTCTGTCTTGGATTATAGAAAAACACAATAAATACTGCATAAACAGTAATAATCCGTCTTTCCAAATTGAGATAGTTAAATTTAATTCTGAACAAGAAATGTCAACGCAGATATCAACTGAAATTATGGCAGGAAGTGGACCTGATATTATTTCACTTAGTCAAAAATTGCCTTTTGAAAAATTAATTGAAAGCCGTTCATTAATGAATATTTATGATTTGCTAAAAGATGATAATTCTTCAAATGCAATAAATCTTGATGATTATAACGTTAACATACTCAACGCAGGAGTTTATAATAACGGTTTATATATTGTACCGCTGTTTTATGGAGTTGATGTATTGGTATCTACAGAAGAAAGATTGAAAAATTTCGATATCAAAGAAAATAACGGCTTTTCTTTGACATACAGTAATTTTTCAGATGTATTTGAAAATTATTTTTTAAATGATGAAGGCTATTCATTTGTATCTAATGAGTTGTCGGATTTTTTGTGGTTTGATTATCCAATGCAACTCTTTTGCAGATTTTTAAACAGCTATGTTGATTTTGAAAATAAAGCTGTGTATTTTGATACCGATGAATTTAAAGATAATTTAGATGTAATGATGCAGATGTTGACGATTTCTCAAAAAAACAATACAAATGAATTGTTTGACGGATTGTATATAAATCGGTCATTTCCGTTGATGGCAGGAAATTATTCTTATTATCAATCTATAAATGAAACACCTGTAGTCTTTCGTGGATTGACAAAAAACAAAGATGTTAATTCCGCACACATACAGGTTGGATATGCAATTAATAATAATACACAACTAAAGGAGCAAGCACTTGCGTTTATAAAATATACTCTTAGTGATGAAATTCAAGAAATTGGTGCAACAGCATCAGGAAGTTTGAGCTTTCCTGTGAATATGTCTGTTTACGATAATGCTAAGCTTGTTGCCGGCTCAAAAACGGATGATAACAATAAAATTATCGGGATTGACAACGATTTTATGAAAGCATACATTAACATTGCCGATAATGTAAACGCTTGCACCTTGTATCAAGATGTGTCACATTCATATTATAATGACAATGTTATCGGTGACATTGTTGACAATTATATAAATAAAGGTATATCAAAGGATAAATTTATTCGTCAGCTTTCGGCTGCTACGGAAATTTATTTAACGGAATGAATGAGGGTATATGAAGTGGATTGTGCCGAAAGGTGGGGTGGAGATGAAGAAATCGGTTGTCAGTTTGTTTTTGCTTGTTTTAATCGTGATTATGAATTTTGTGGGGTGTACCGAAAGCGAAAATTTTGGTGATGTGAAAAATAGAATGACCTATTACACATCTAATGACAGTGATGATTTTTGTGAACTGATAAAAATATACAATAATTATTGTCTGCAAAATTATGATAAATCATATCAGATTGATGTTGTAAAATTTGCTTCGGAAGATGAAATAAACACAAAGTTGTCAACTGAGCTTATGGCCGGAAAAGGTCCTGACATTATTTCAATCAATCAGAAATTACCGTTTGAAAAGCTATTAAACAACGGCACATTTCTTGATGTAAATAAGCTTTGCGATAACAACACACAAGCGGATAAAATAGACTTTAATAATTTTAACAGTGCAATAATGAAGTGCGGAATTTATAACGGAAAACAGTATATTGTACTGCTGTTTTACGGGACTGATGTATTTGTTTCAACACAGGAAAAGTTGAAAAAGTTCAATATTTCCTGTGATAACCATACTGTTTTGACATATAAAAATCTTTCCGAAAAATTTTCTTCGTTCAGTAATGAAAAGGCAAATTTTGGTTTTATAAGTGGTTACAATGACACAAATTCTATGTTTAATTATCCTATGCAATTATTTAACCGATTTATAAATAACTATGTTGATTTTGAAAATAAAGTCACATATTTTGAAAGCGATGATTTCAAAAGTAAACTTGACACAATGTGTAGATTGCTGAATGCTTCAAAAGAAGATTTTCCTGACTTCATATTTGATGACCTTTACATAAACCGTTCATTATCACTAATGGTAAGAAAATATGCGTATTATAAATCGGAGAATGAAACACCTGTGATTTGCAGAGGATTGGTTAAGTCGGATAATGATTATTCCGCATTTGTTCAGGTTGGATTTGGAATAAACAGCAATACACATTTTGAAAAGCAAGCGTATGCTTTTCTTAAATTTGCACTTTCTGAAGATGTTCAAACTAAAATGTGCGGGGCAAAAGGAATTTCATATTCTGCAAACATATCTTTTCCGGTCAACAAAAAGGCATTTGAACAGGCAAAATATAGTGCCTCAAAACAAGCTGATGATGACGGAAAAATTATCGGGATTGACAACGATTTTATGAAAGCATACATTGACATTGCCGATAATGTAAACGCTTGCACTTTGTATCAAGATGTGTCACATTCATATTATGATGACAATGTTATCGGTGACATAGTTGATGATTATATAAATAAAGGTATATCAAAGGATAAGTTTATTCGTCAACTCTCGGCGGCAACGGAAATTTATTTGACTGAGTAGGAATAAATTATGAGAAAATCTAAATTAACAAGAAAACAAAAGGAACATATAGCGGCATACCTGTTTATATTACCGTCTTTTTTAGGCATAGCGGTGTTTTATATTGTGCCGTACATAATTTGTTTTACCAAAAGCCTGTATGTCGGCGATACTTTTGTGGGCATAGAAAATTACATACAGCTTTTTCAAAACAACACATTTTTGCTTGCACTTAAAAACACGGGCATATTTACAGTTACGGCGATACCGTTGTTAATGGTGATTTCGTTTTTGATAGCGTTGTTTCTTAATTCTTTTAATAAAATATCTTCCTTTTTCAGAAGTGCATTGCTTATTCCTGTTGTAGTTCCGATTGCATCTCTGATTTGCGTGTGGCAATTAGTTTTTGATGATTACGGTGCAATCAACGGATTACTTAATTCACTTGGATTTAATACTGTTGAATTTTTCAATTCGGAATGGTCTATGGTGATGATCGTTTTTATTTATGTGTGGAAGTACTGCGGATTTTGTGTGATTCTTTTTACGGCAGGCATTGCCAATGTTTCACAATCTCTCTACGAAAGTGCAAGGCTTGACGGTGCAAAAGCTCATCAGCTTGTGACTAAAATTACTATACCTATGATTGCGCCAACTACATTTTTTGTTTTTCTGATGGAGCTTATTTATTCATTTAAAATTTTCCGTGAGGTATTTGCTTTGTTTGGCGATTATCCAAATACCAATGTGTATTTTTTGCAGAATTTCATCAACAACAATTATTACAATCTCAACTATCCAAGATTGTCGGCGGCATCAATTGTCTTATCGCTGTTTATAATTATTGTGCTGTTTATTTTCTTCTGCTTTGAAAGGAAACACAGCTATTCTTGAGAGGTTTGTTATGAAAGATACGGTTATGAAAATACTAAAATATATTTTGTTGATTGCTGTAACTGTGCTGTTTTTGTTTCCTGTCATTTATATGCTTGCTTGTTCATTTATGACAGGTTCACAGGTAAGCGAGATGCTCAATTTTTCTGACGGAAAATATAAAGAACTCAATATGATTCCGAATATGGCAACTTTGGAGCAGTTTTATCAGACTCTTTTCAGAAAACCCGAATATTTGTTGAAGTTCTGGAATTCGGTTATTTGTACTTTTCCGACAGTAATCGGTCAGGTTGCAGTATCATCATTGGCGGCTTTTGCTTTTGCAAAATTGAAATTCCCGTTCAGGGACAAGCTGTTTTTCATATACATAATTTTGCTCATTCTGCCGTTGCAGGTAACTCTTGTGCCTGATTATATGATTCTTGAAAATATGAATTTGCTGAATAATTTTCTTGCGGTAATTTTACCCGGAACTTTTTCTGCATTCGGAATTTGTCTTTTGAGGCAAAGTATAAAATACATTCCCGATTCCGCAATTGAGGCGGCAAGAGTTGACGGTGCGTCATATTTGAAGATATTTACTAATATTATTCTTCCGCAGATTAAGGGCGGACTCATAACACTTGCGTTGCTTTGCTTTATTGATAATTGGAATGTAGTTGAACAACCGCTGATTTATTTTGATAATGAGGGTATGTATCCGCTTTCCGTAACGCTTACTGATGTCGGTAGTTCGGATTACGGCATAATATTTGCCTGCGGAGTTATATTTATGATTCCTGCATTGCTTATTTATCTTTACGGACACAGGGATATTGATTCGCCGTTTGTCGGAACTGATAAGGGATAGGAGAGAGGCTTTTATGAAAAAAGATAAGCTAAAGAGCGTAGTGTTGAAATTTTCAATTGTATTTTTTATTGTGATTGCATTACTTACATATTTTTCAAAAACAATCAATAATATGCTTCTTCCAAAGGTCAAAGTGGTTTCGGTTCAAACAGGTGTAATTGACGATACCGCAGGTTCAAATGATATGAAAACACATTATCTTTTGCCTGTTTCATCGGTGGATGGGGCAGGCAATACGGGAATAGTATTTGTTATAAATAAAACCGAAAACGGTGATGCAACAGTTGAAGAGGTTTCGGTGGATATATGTAACAGTGACGAGCTGTATTGCGAGGTGACATCGGACTCACTTTTTGGCGACAGTCAAGTTGTATATAAAACAACCAAGAGTATAGAAAACGGTTCAAGTGTTTATATTGAGGAGGAAACAGTGTGAGCAAAAGAAAAGTTGTTTCGTTTCTGTTACTGCTGTTGCTGACTGTGAGCGTTTTTATTGCGAATATTATAATTATTGAAAATGCAAAAGGGCAATTACCTGATGTTACTCAATTAACTTATGATAAAAATTCCGAAACTGCTCCAAAAACGGTTTCTGAACTTGAAAAGCTGTTTGAACGGATTACTGACAAAGGCATAGCTTTTTGTTCCGAGGGTAAAGAAACAAAAATTAAGGAAGAAACCGTAACTACGGTACTTGTGAATGAAAACTGGTTTTCGGATTATAAGACCGAAATTAACGGCGAAAATATTTCGTCCAAAAACATAGATAACAGAGATAAGGTTGCAATAATCGGAAGTTCTCTTGCTCTCAAACTGTTTTTTACAACAGATGCAGTCGGTAAAAAGATTTGCATTGACGGAAATCAATATACAATTTGCGGTGTGATATGCGAAAACGAAAGCTTAATAAATAAGTTTTCTGCTGATGACAAACAGAGAGTGTATGTTCCATATACAACATCCGAAAATTATGGTGACAGAACGGTTGATATGATTGTTTACGATAACTCGGTATATACGGGAGCAATTGTTGAGCAAATGGATTTGCCACAGTATTATTCGGTTAATCTGAATGAGAAAAATCAAACGCTCTCGTCATTTGAACATATTTTATACCTTGCAATATTTATCGGATTTAGCATTATTGCATTGAAGTTGTGGTATAGGTTCAGCAGAAAATTTTTTGAGGAGATAAAAGAAAATCTCAAATTAAACTACTTTCTGAAATCGCTAAAAAATATTCCGCTAAAATATGTTGCACTTGTGCTTGTTTTTGCAGGAATACCTGCCGTGCTTTTGATTGTGTTTAATATTTGTGATTTCAGCATTTTTATCCCCTCAAAATATATACCGAATGATAACATTTTCGACATTTCAAATTACCTGAATGTGCTTGTCGATAATGCACAAACACTAAACTCACAAAGCCTAACAGGAAATCAAATGCTTGTAAATCTGTTCTCTAGAACATTTACAGCATCACTGTGGCTGATAATAATATTTTTGATTAGTATTATAACCGTGCTTTTAAATTTGACAGAATTAAAACTTCATAAACATAAAAACACCGACAAGCAGTAACTAAACTTGTCGGTGTTTTTGTATTTTTAGTAATGAATTTTATATACTCATTCATTAAGGGTAACCTGACCGTTTTCAGAAACTGAGTATGCGGTATTCCAATTATGGGTTCCTTTTTGAATTTGTGATTTTTCCAAATACTTTACTTTGCGGTCTGTTGTTTCTATATACAAATTATGAAGTCCGCCTCGGAAAAATTCGCAGTCGGGAATAGGAATAGTATCAATAATATTGCCGTTGGTGGACATTACAAAAACTTTGTAATTATCCGATGAAACCTTTTCGTTATCCCAGTTAGTAAGATAGAGGTAGTCGGTATCTCTTATTATAAGTTGTGAATTTTCGGGACTGTCTGCAATTTTAACGCTTGAATCGCTATCAATTGTATAGCAATATAAAGCGTTTGATTCAAGATAATAGATTTTTCCGTTTGCAACAGTGTAATCATCGGGCATGTCCATCAACTTTTTAGTTTTTAAAGTATTGATGTCGAGCTGATTAATATATCCTGCCCAATTTTCATAGTTTTTATCTTCCGAATACGAATTTGAAAAGTATAAATAATCACCTGAACCGATTAAGCTGTGAATGCCTGCCGCAAGTTCGTTGCCTTCAAAAATTTTTTTAACTTCAGTAGGCTTATCAATGTTTATAGCGAACAGTTGTGCGCTTTTGTCTGTGTTTAACGACCAAAACGCATAACCTTTATGTACAGCAAAAACAGTAATACTGTTCAAATCAGATACACTGATTAATTTTGCAACTTCTTCTCTTGTACTTGCATCTTTGCTTATTTTGTAGAGTGAAACTGATTTTGCATCCTTACTGCTCTTTCCAAGCAAATAGATGCTGTCGTTGTAATATGAAAAACCTTTGTCGTAATAATATTTATCCTGAGGGAAAAATGCGTTACAATCGCTTTCTCCATCGTCAACATTAGTTATATGATCGCAGTCAGGTTTGTTACAAGCTATTACAGTAGTGTTAGCGGCGTTATCATGAAAGTAGAGTGTATTTAGATAGAACATATAATCTCCTGATTCATTTGAAGCGCTCATACCTGCTCGTGATAAATTAAACGGTTGATCATCTACGCCAATCTTAAATGAAGTATCGTTAAGTGTAGTATTTTCCCCTGAATTAGAATTGTTGTTTGAAAAACTGCTATTGTTACTTGAAGCATTATTGCTTGAATTACTGTCAGTACTTTCCGAAGCAGAAGAACCTTGCGAGGGCGTATTAGCCGAGCTGCATGCAACAAATGATATGGATAATAAAAATATCAATATTGATAAAGTAAGTCTTTTCATAGATTACCTCCTTAGTAATGTAGTTTAAACTTTCTTTACTGCTTATACTTATTATACTTTAATATTTTGCTTATTGCAATACAATTTGTTAAAAAAATACAAATGTTTTTTAAAATATATATCACTGTTGGCGGTTTTTGCTTTTTGTAATTCATCTATTTATGTCATAAACATTATAATTATCGAAACTTGTGTATAATTTAACAAAACATAGCAATATGCACAAAATTTACCGCGAAAATTTGTAGTGTAGAATTAGGATATTTATTGCTAAAAAAGATAACATAAGATATAATATAGTTAAAATATAAATATTAACTATATATAAATGCAGTAAGTAAATGGTGTATTTGCGACAAAAATCATATCTGCAAATGTTATACATCATAAAAACAGAAAACAGTTACTTCTAAATTTAATGTGTTTTTTAAGTTAAGTAACCGTTATATACTCAAACTCCTTATAAGACGGAATTGTTTTAAACCAATGAGAATTTTATGCTATGGAAATTAAGAGAGTGCTGATTAACAAAAAAATAATTATATCGTTTTTTGTATTACTTGCAGTTTGCATAGGTTTTTACATAAATGATCAATACAGAAATGCCGAATACAATGGTGTTCAACTCAGTGCGGTTTGTTCGGAAGAAAAAAATCTGATGTCCGAAATCCGTGACTTGCCTGCAGATCAAATTGAAGATAAGATTTCACGACAGTATGAGTATGTCAGTGTGATTGAGCAACTTTTATCTTTTAACGAAAGCCAAAAAGACGATTACGATATGTATGTCGAGGTTTGGCAGGATCAGGAAAAAGAAATTCGCAATCAATATTCTGAAATTGCGTCTGAGTTTGATAAGCATAAGGAGAGCTATAACGCTCAGGAACTGACAAACAAAGATTATGCTCTCAATAATATTGTCAAAAGAGCTGAGTATGTAAACGGATATTCCGATTATATTAAGAGCGTAGAAAGCAAGGCTCAGCAGATGAATTCGATAAGCATTTTCTCTCAGGACAATTCACTTTCTTCTCAAAATATACAATTGACTGCGGAGGCTTATAAACCGCTTGAAAATCTGTCGCTTAAAGTAGGAAGCGATTTTTCCGTTACAACAGTATTGAACTATGACTTGATTCATTACATAATACTTGTACTGAATATAATTGTTGTTCTTGCCTTTGTTGAAGAACGAAAACGAGGCTTTTGGAGCATGGTGTATGCAACACCAAACGGAAGATTTAACCTTGCTGTAAAACGGTGCGGAATACTTGCAATCAGCACAACAATACTTTGTTTCGTTATGTATTTTGCTCTGTTTGTGACTTCTTTTTCAATATACGGCGGAGTATCGGATTTGTTCAGAAATGTACAGTCTATAGAGATGTTTCAAAATTTTGTATTTCCGATGAGCGAAATACAATTTCTGTTTGTATATGTTCTGATAAATGTTCTTGCACAATTAGTGCCCGTGTATATGATGCTGTTCATCGTTGTGATAATGCAAAACACAAATCTTGCATTCGGCGTGTGCGGAATAATATTTGCGGCAGAATTTCTTTTATATACTTTTTTACCGTCACAAAGCAATTTGGCAATTTTAAAGTATATGAATTTGTTTGCATTCATCAATCCGACAGAAGCAATTGTAAAGTATTACAACATCAACTCTTTTGTCATACTTGTGAACCTGTTTTCATTGTTAATTATTTCCGCAATAATATTCACGCTCTTGTTTGCAATTTTTTCAATTATCGGTGCAGGCAAGAAATATCCTAATAAAACTCCAGGCAAAATTGAAAGTGTCTTACTGCGATTTTCTTCAAAAATTCGCACAGTATATTGGAAATGCGTTGAAAAACTCGGCGCTACAGGTACTGAGTTGTACAAAATACTCTTCATGCAAAAAGGCATAATAGTTTTGCTTGCTTTTGTTCTTGCGCTGTTTAATTCATTGAATTTAAGAACACTTAATATCAGCGAAAAAGATAGCATAGTTAACGAGTTTTATGAAACTCACAGCGGTGAACTTAATGACGATGTTTACAAATATGTGGCAGATCTTGAAAATGAGATTAATGCTGTTGATGAAGAACTTGCCAATGCGTATGAGGATTACAACAACGGAAAAATTTCCGAAGATAAATATTACAATGTCAGCCAAAAATACGATGCGTATGACAGTAAGCGTGAAGCATTGAAAATTATAAATGAAAGAATTTCATATGTTGAAGATGCGAAAAAAAACGGGGAAGATGCTTGGCTTGTAAATCCCACCGGATTTGAATATTTGCTTGGCAGCAGCGGATATGACAGACAACAAAATTTCGCTCTGTTATCGGTTTTCTGCATCATAATTATAATGTCAGGAGTTTTCTCATTTGAAAAAAGACAGCTCGTTTCAGATTTGTTAAATTCAACAAGTGGCGGAAGAAAAAAACTGCTCAGAAAGAAAATCCTCTGTGTTTCATTGATTGCGACAATTGTGTGGATTTGTACATCTGTGTTTGAATTTATCGAAGTCTGCTCAAAATATACGCTGTCAGAAATTACGGCACCGGTAAAAAGTTTGGAGTTTTTGAACGGCTTGCCTTTTAATTGCAGCTTATTGATGTTTATGATTTTTGTGTACGCAGTGCGGTTGTTGTTGATTTTGGCGATTACATATGTTGTTTGTCTTGTATCGGCAAAAACAAAGTTTGAAGTCAGCATAGTTGTTGCATCTGCTGTTATGATTATTCCGTCACTTATCTATGTGGCAGGAGTTCAGATTTTTGCATATTTTTCTGCAACTGTTCCTGTAGCATTGATGAAACTTGTTGTGGAATCAAGTGGATTTACATTTCTAATTCCAATAGCTTTAATGCTGATAATGGGATTTGTTGCGGTGAAAATCACGAAATACAGTATGTGCAGAAAAGGCGGTGATTAAATGACTCTTGAAATGAAAAATCTTACGAAAAATTACGGTAATTACTGTGCTCTCGATAGCTTCAGTATTACTCTGACAGATGGCATTTACGGCTTGCTGGGGGCAAACGGTGCGGGTAAAAGCACGCTTATGAGTTTGATTACCGACAATGTTCAGAGAACATCGGGAGACATCCTTTATGACGGCAAAGAAATTTTGAAATTAGGTAAAAAGTTCAGACAAAAGATTGGATTTATGCCACAGCAACAGGGCTATTACGAAAATATGTCCGCACGAGCATTTATACTTTATATGGCATCACTCAAAGGTATTAACAAAAAAGAAGCCAAAATGCAGACTGACAAGCTTTTAAAAACAGTTAATCTTGAAAAAGTCAGCCATAAGAAAATCGGTGAATTTTCGGGAGGTATGAAACAGCGTGTCCTCCTTGCACAGGCTATGCTCGGCAACCCTGAGATTCTTTTGCTTGATGAACCTACCGCCGGTCTTGACCCGAAAGAGAGAATCCGTATCCGCAATTTTATAAGCGAAATTGCGGAAGACAAAATTGTACTCATTTCTACTCATGTAGTGTCTGATATTGAATTTATTGCCAAGGAAATTATACTTCTAAATCAAGGAAAACTCGTGTCGCATGATACCTGCAAAAATCTCGTAAATGAAATTACAAATAAGGTAATTGAGGTGGAAATTGAAAAAGAAGAATTAAAATATTTTCAGGATAATTATCGAGTTTCAAATCTCTATCATAATGATGATAAAATCGTAGTAAGATTAGTCACAGATAATCCCCCTGAAAATCATAAAATAACAATTGCAAACCCAACCCTTGAAG
>OGFG01002653.1_pt1 | contig 14347 bp, 11 predicted proteins | sample 1570761 | NCBI WGS metagenome assembly OGFG01 (sample SAMEA2581938, study PRJEB24529) | metagenome | biome: Human gut stool | place: China | collected 2011 | reverse complement strand
CATATCGCCGGGCTGGTCAAGGATTTCTACTCACGCCCCTGCGGGAGGGGCGACCGTACCTGAACGGCAGGCACGACGTCCGTGAACAATTTCTACTCACGCCCCTGCGGGAGGGGCGACCAGGGCGAACCCGGCGTAATCTTTACGCCGCACGTATTTCTACTCACGCCCCTGCGGGAGGGGCGACTCGTGGCCACGGGCGACGCCATATAAAGCATTCTCATTTCTACTCACGCCCCTGCGGGAGGGGCGACGGAAGCGGCAGCGCGAAGCAGAAGGAAGGAGATGAATTTCTACTCACGCCCCTGCGGGAGGGGCGACCGTTCTATCGGCTGTGACGCTGCCTTTGCTATGATTTCTACTCACGCCCCTGCGGGAGGGGCGACTCTACCGGCGCAACCGGGATATCGTCGATCTGAAATTTCTACTCACGCCCCTGCGGGAGGGGCGACACTGCGGATATGTTCAACAAGCGTATGTTTGAACTGGATTTCTACTCACGCCCCTGCGGGAGGGGCGACCAGAGTGGTGTGAGAAGATCGTCAACGGGCGGAAATTTCTACTCACGCCCCTGCGGGAGGGGCGACGTGATCTTCGCCATCGTATGTAACGCCATCGTAATTTCTACTCACGCCCCTGCGGGAGGGGCGACGCCATGGTGCCCTCGACCTTGCTGCCGTCGGCAAGATTTCTACTCACGCCCCTGCGGGAGGGGCGACTACAGGCCGTTCGCCCGGCTGTCGTAAAGAAAGTATTTCTACTCACGCCCCTGCGGAAGGGGCGACGGACACCCGCATAGCTGCCGGTTTCGACAAGCTGCAAATTTCTACTCACGCCCCTGCGGGAGGGGCGACAAACTGGGGGCTGATGGCAAAGCCGCGCTGGAAAATTTCTACTCACGCCCCTGCGGGAGGGGCGACCATTCATGGTGAATGATGCAGTATAGGTGCAGTCCATATTTCTACTCACGCCCCTGCGGGAGGGGCGACTCAAACAGCACCCGCGCCAGCGTCTGTCCGTCGACATTTCTACTCACGCCCCTGCGGGAGGGGCGACATGCGCGGCGGATGCCGTGGAAAGGGCGTAACAAATATTTCTACTCACGCCCCTGCGGGAGGGGCGACCAGACGCGGGGCGCGATCAGCGCCCCACCCCATGCCCGATTTCTACTCACGCCCCTGCGGGAGGGGCGACTATGCAGACATGAAAAAGATGATGAACGAGCTGCAAATTTCTACTCACGCCCCTGCGGGAGGGGCGACCGGGAGTTACAGCGAGTAGCGACCGAGTTTGAACAAATTTCTACTCACGCCCCTGCGGGAGGGGCGACCTGCCCCAGTCATAATTGAGGAACGTATCTACAATCAATTTCTACTCACGCCCCTGCGGGAGGGGCGACCCCGGCGCTGTCCACCTTACGGGAGATCATGGAGATTTCTACTCACGCCCCTGCGGGAGGGGCGACTGAATACGGGCATGCTCAACGGCTTTGCAGGTGTATTTCTACTCACGCCCCTGCGGGAGGGGCGACAGCAATTTTCCACAAGTCCGTCATGAGGTTTTGCGGCAAATTGCCGAAAGATGATACAGTTTTATGTCTGGCTTCCTTTGGTTTTCCAAGAAGAGATCCAAAAGCTGTATATCTTGCATGGATTTCATGCGCCAACCTGCCGCAAAAATGTGTACGGCAGGGGTTGGCGTTAAAAGATCAAGGCACTTCCTGCTTCCACGTGGGGCTTGCGTCCCATGCTTTCGATCCGGTTCTCGTATGAATTGCCGAGTCGATAAAAGCGGACAGAATCCTGCTCCATATCGATAGCTTTTCCCAGTTCCTGTTTCAGCACGACCAGCTGTGCAGCGTCCACGAGCACCTCAAACACGGAGTTTTGAACACGCATCCCATGTCGTTCACAGATCTTTGCTACTTTCCGCAAGCGCTTTTGCCCGGCAGAATCCGATGTGTCCACATCATAGGTTACGACCAGCATCATATGTCATGACCTCCACACAAACGGCGGGTATCGATCCAGATCCCCGCGCAGCACACGGGCAAACAGCATAGACTGTACGTATGGGATCATCCCAATGGGAACTTTCTCCTTCAAAAACGGGTGCTGAATGGACTCGCGCTTTCTGGCCCGCCACTGTTCAAGAACCTTTCGCCGCCCTTTCTCGCTGAGGTATACCGCTTCAAAGTCTGTCGTAAAATCCTGCGTCTGAAACTGATCCCTGTTGAACATGGAAATGACCAGCCGGTCGCACAGGGGCGCACGCAGCTCCTCCATGATGTCCAGCGCAAAGGATGGCCGCCCCGGGCGAAGGGTGTGCAGATACCCGGCGGCAGGGTCCAGCCCCACGGCTTCCATCGAAGATCGAACGTCATGTGCCAACAGCGTATAGACAAAAGACAGCACCGCATTGACTTCGTTCAGCGGCGGACGCCGACTTCTCGTCTCAAAGCGGTATCCCTTCGGACTGGAGAGCAGATCGTCAAAGCGAGAGAAGTAGACAGACGCAGCTGCGCCCTCGATTCCGCGCATGGAATCAATGTCTGTACAGTCATCCAGACGATTTGCGATTGCGGTCAAATCAGCTGCCGCCGCAGCAACGCCGCTCTTTTCTGCTTCATCAGAGGCAGTACGGGCATACCGCACCAACACAGATCTGCTGTTTCGCAGCTTACAGAACAGCAGATCCTTGACAAACCGGTTTGCAAAGGCTGTATCTGCCAGTGTTTCATACTGGCGCTTTCTTAACAGCACATTTCCGCTGACCGGACCGCATAGCCGCCCCAGAAAAAAGCCGTTCTCGCTGAGAAATGTAATCGTCACGTCGTTTTTGGAGCAAAATGAGAGCAACGCAGTTGAGAGTGTGTTCTTTCCGAACAGAACGATGGAGTTCACCTGTGTGATTGGAACAGCGGCCTTTTCTGCACCGCCGATGGAGATGCAGATATTCCCGTTCCGCTCAAACAGATAGCTTTCAGGCGTTGTAATATAGAGCGTCTCCAGCAGCTTTTTCATGGGACATCCTCCTCGTGCATGGCCTCTTTGCGCAGCTGCATACAGTAGCCGGACGCGGATCGCTGCACGCTGGGAAGGCAGTGCTCCCGCAGGGAGCACGCCTTGCATTTCGCCCCGTATTCCGCCGGCGGGATCGAAAAGCTTCGGCGAAACGCCTCGATTCTTTCGATTGTTTCCTTTACAAGACTGCGGAGCTCCGCTGTAAAAGAGACCGGATAGCGGCGGTGCGATGTGATGTAGTAGATGGCGCCCTCCGGGATCTGTGTCTGGAACATTTCTTCCAGACACATGGCCTGCGCGCACAGCTGAACCTCATATTCCTGTTCTGCGCGGAGTTTTCCGTGCTTGTACTCAACCGGATACAGCCTGACCGGGAAATCCAGCGCAGGGATCATGCAGCCCTGGGCGGATGCTTCCGCTTCTATGCAGTCGCATTTCCCGGAAACTCCCATAGCTTTGGAGAATACAGGGAACTCATACAGCTTTGCTGAATCGCCCCGGCGTTCTATCCGCTGCGTGTGGACCCGCTCATGCTCAGAGCGTCCTTTTGCAGTATCCGCACTTTCCGCCCAGACCTGCTCATTGGTCAGCAGTGCAGCCCGACGCAGGCAGAACCCTGCGTGAGACAGTCGGGAAAGAGGAATCGGCTCCCACTCATCCATGGCAGAACCAGTCTTCGTCTGCGGGAAGCGCGTCCCAGACTACCGGCTCAAAGGCGCTTGGCTTGAACCCGATCTGCACGCCCTTGGGAACCCTGTCCAGAGAGACAAGCGCGTCATAATCCCGATAGCTTCTGGGATAGGAAACGGAAGCTTTTTTCGTGACCTTGACCAGATCAAAGAGCTTGTGGGCCGGGGCGCAGCCCAGTTTGGCCTGACGGATTCTCTGCGCCGCGTCGGTATCCGTGCCAACGTGCCTGAAAATAATCAGCGGAGAAACGACGGCCATTTCGCCCTTGCTGGCGGAGTGGTCATGCTCGTACATATTCAGAATGGCTTCAAACAGGACATTCAAATCTTCGTCATCAAACCCGGTCTCTTCAGCCAGGTTGGCGCTGACGAAGCCGCGAACCTCGTACAGGCCGAAGGGGATGATCTGCTTGCGGCCCATTGTGCGAAGCTTGTCCTCCGGCTGCTCCTGCTCCCATGCCGCGTAATCCTCTACTGTAGCGCCATCCTTTACCTTGTCGGCGACCGCCATACGGGTGATGGAAATGTCCAGCGGAAGAACGGCGTCCAGACTTTTTCCGTAGGTGATCTGCACCGGCCCGCGCACCTGCCCCGCGTTGGGGCCTGTGGACATGACTGCGCCGAAGGTACGTACATCGTAGAACAGCTCACAGGCCTTTTTTCTGCCCGCGTAAACGGCTTCCTTTGCCTTTGCGCAGTCTTCAACACCGGCTGCCCGCTTGGCCTCCGCGATATGGCGGTTGATGTTGGTTGCCTGCTGGATGATGATGTTCATGCCGGGCTCGCCCTGATGGGCCAGCTCCACGTAATTTCGAATACGGCGCTTGGTTGCAGCGTCGGTGATGAAGCCCTGCATGGTCTGCGGATCGAGCCGGGGCATATTGCCCATGTCCGGGTCTCCGTTCGGGTTACAATTTGTGCACGCAACGTAATACATGAACTCATATCGGTTCTGAATTGCCATAAGATACTCCTCCTCTTATTCTTCTGCCGCGCCGGTCTTTTCTCTGGCGGCGGCGACGTTTCTGTTTCTCTCCTGATTGAGCTTCGCGCCCATCTGATAGTAGCCCAGCGCAAAATAGGACTGCTGTTCCAGATTCAGCGTAGCAGGAATGGACGTCCCCAGCGCGACGGAAATTTCCTGCAGCTTCTCGCGGTATTTATCGGCGAGCCACCCGTTTTCGATCTTTTCCAGATGGTGATTTGAGCGGCTGCTGAGCTGGCCGATGACCAGCGCGGGCATCTGAATGGCGGAGGCGTAGTACCGCTCCACAATGCCGGTATTGACGTCCGGCATGGCCGTCCTCTGGATCGCCGCATATACGGCCATCAATCCGCCGCAGTGATATGCGGCATTGCGAAGATGCAGATTGTATGCTTCCAAAATTGTTCCCTCCTGATGATGGATTCGATTTTTCCGGAGCAGCCAGACCTTCAGCCATTGACAGGCCAGACTGTTGGGCAGGGTGCTTCGCGTGTCGCTGTCGTCGTTCGACAGCAGCTCCGAGCGAATATAGGCCAGCGCCTTTGCCGCAACGGCATCCGGCAGGCATCCGCCTGACAAAATCGCCTGCACGACCGCCGGGGTGATCCCGGCCAGCTCCTTTGACAGCCGCTCAAAGGGTCGGCTGTCGGTTTTCTGGAATTTTAAAAGACGAAGCAGACGAGCAGCCAGCTTCACAGGCCTGATGTTTCCGGTACCGCCCTGATTGGTCAGTGCCAGATCGGCATACCATTGTCCCAGATTGCGGCGAAGATCCGGATAGCTGCCTCTGTCATATCTGCGGATCATAACGCGGCTGTTTGCGCCGGACAGCAGCAGAATATAGTAGGATACGTTGTCCAAATCGGGAACAGGCTGCCCGGAATAGACGCTTTCCGGAATTTGATTCGCCTGATTTCGCGCTGTCAGCTCGTTGACGGCGGCTTCCGGTTCTGCTTCCTCGTCCGTTTCATCCTCCGGCAGATCATAACCAAAGTCCACAGTATAAAGCGGATCATCCTCCTGTGGAATCTCGCGGTCAAACCAGTGGACAAATTTCATTCCTGCAAGGATTGGCGCATCCTTCAAAAGATCATCCAGCGCAGCCTTCACGACGCTGAAAGCCTCTTCCGAAACAGGTGCGTTCGCCGCTTTTTTCTGGTTATAGGAGCAGAATGCCGTCTTGTCAAAGCAAATCAGCGCATCCCCGCTCGCGTGCCCTCCGACAACCCGCAGGCCCTGTATCGGCGTGGTCGTCGTCATGGGAACCGTCGGTTCGCCGGTGATCAGGCACAGGGCGGATGGGCGTTCGTCCGCCGCAGAAAACTGCTTTCGGTAGGACTTCCACCATGTACGAAGTTTTTCCGATTGCAGGATAGACTGCCCGTTGACCCGAAATGAGATCCGATCTCCCGGCTTGATTTTGGCCCGATCCAGCTCTGCGCGAACGGCCGCCGCAAGTTCAGGCGTTTCCAGTGCACGGACGCAGACCTTCAGCAGCGGTTCTTCCTCTGCCGCGCTGCGGAGTGCCTCCAAAAAGAATGTGCTTTTGCTTCCGGGCTCCTCGGGAATGACGACAGAGCGCTTCTCTGCAAGAACATTGCTCTTATCCTTGCCGTTGGCCAGACTGCCGATATCCGGGCACGGAACAGGCTCGTCTTCCCCCAGATAGACGCTGACATGGTCATCGCTTTCAGAGAGGGAAATATATGCCTTCATGGTTTTCCCCGCAAATCCCGGCGGCAAAGCCAGCTGGCGGCGTACTCCGTAGTCATATAGTGCTTTCAGCATAGGCCTTCCCCCTTCAGAACCTCCGGACTGTCATAGGGCGGGATCAGAATCACGCCGTTCTCCATGACCGCGTGGAACAGGGACATTTTGATCTTCGTCTTTTTCGTGACCTCCACATCATCCGGCGCAAACAGGTCGTAGACCATCAGCCCTGCGTCCATCGACTGCTGGATAGGCGAACGCGTCCCGTCGCTCTCCTCAAAATAGCAGACAAACTCGCGCATTCCAAGCTCCGGCTGGTGGAAACATTTTCCCGTTCGGATGCGCCGCAGCGCCTGCTCATACAGTTGGAGCTCTTTTCCCGCAAAAGCCGGGCGGGGAATGATCGACGCCGCGATCCGGTAGCGGACGTCCTGCAGCGCCGTCGTCTGCCGCTGCGTTCGCTCCTCCTCGGTGGAGATCGGCTCCGAACCGACGGTACATTTGACCTCGTTGCGCTTGAAGCTGATATAGCGGATGGGGTTCAATACCTCAATGCGGTTGATCTGCCAGCGGAACTCCTTCGGTTTCATGTAAATCGCAGAAAAAATCCCTCTGGCGGCTGATGGGGTTGGGAATGGGTAGGTCAGCCGTTCTACTTTTGCATAAGGGGCAGAGAAACAGGCGAAATCTCCCCAGACCTCGATCGTGATTTCTTTCAAATACGCTTCACCTCCGTAATTTGTTCGTCCTGATTCGGACTGTGAACAGGACGTCCATAGCACGTGTCTGTTAGAAGAATGAAATATCTGACAAAATAAGTATGAAATATAACGGGTAATTTGTCAAGTATCCACGAAAAATAGAATAGCACACCAGCTGTCCAATAATCCGGACAACCAGTGTGCTTTTTTTCAAAATATAGAATCAAATCGCTCTTCCTGCGGAAAATGCAGGCCCAGCTGCTCCGAATACAGGTCCTCATACTGCGGGCACAGCAGATAGACATTGCTGCCTGCGGCCTGTTCGGCAGACTGTTCTCTGCCCCGGCGGGCAAACGGAATCTGTTCGGCATACAGGGCCAGATTTTTTGCAAAACAGGTCAGGGTGATCGGCGCTGCCTGCTTCAGAAGCACACCGGTGACGCCCTGCGTTCGCAGCTGCTCTGCGATCTGTTCATACAGCTCCCGCTCTGCGGCATAGGGAACAATGACCTGCGCACCGGCGCTGGCGATCAGCTTGTATTGCGCCGCCGTTTCTGCAAAGGCCCGTGCGTCGATTGCCTTCGTCAACTCCGGTTTATCGACCGTTCCATCAAACAGCCGCCGGTAGTATTCCCGGATGTTCTCCGGATCATGGATGGAAAACGGCGGATTCATTTCCTGTACTGTGACCGCAGCATTGTTGTACCAGTTATCAGGATACGGTATACGGCTGTCCTCCGGGCGAAATACGATCACTTGCCCCATAGAACCGCAGCCGTTCCGGTTGCAGCGTCCGGCAGCCTGAATGATGGAATCCAGCGGAGCAAGGGCGCGATACAGCGTTTCAAAGTCAAGGTCTACCCCAGCCTCGATGCACTGGGTCGCCACGACCCGGCAGGGCAGCTTCTGCTTCAGCCGCTGACGGATGATCTCAATTTGCCGGCTCCGGTGCGCGGGGCACAGGTCCGTGGTAAGAAAGAAAACCGTGTCTTCGGGGCAAAGCCGTGACAGTACGTCAGCGATCTGTCGGGCGTGACGGCGCAGGTTGACGATGGCGCAGACCCGCGCACAGCCCGCCATTTCCTCCGCAATGGCTTCGAGGGGCGTTTCATTCCCGATCCGCCATTCCACATTCACCCGCTTCAGAGCCTCGAACAATTTTCTGTGCTCCGGAAGGATCTCACAGGGCGTCCAATTCAGATCCTTTCGCGCGGCAAAATCCGGCTGCGTCGCTGTGGAGAATACCATGGTCGTGTGATAGCGGCTGCACAGCGCATTCACTGCGCGAAGCGTGGCGGAGGTCAGACTGGCGGGCAGGCTCTGGGCCTCGTCAAATACCACAACGCTGCCTGCAATGTTGTGGAGCTTTCGGCAAACGGTCGGGCGGTCTGAAAACAGAGCTTCAAAAAAACGGACAGACGTGGTGATGATGACCGGAGCGCTCCATCTGGCGGCCAGCTCCCGGGCCTCCTCCGGTAAATCACTTTGGCTATGGTCGACCAGCACGTTTGGAATGATTTTAGCATACGTATCTGCATTCTGTTCCGCCAACGTCAAAAACGGGAGGACAATAATGATCCGCTTTTTCCCATGCTTCAGGCAGTGCCGCAGCGCAAAGTGCAGCAGCGCCAGCGTTTTTCCGGTTCCGGTAGGCGCCGTCAGCGTATATAATCCCTCCGGCTTATCACCCATCTTCCCACACTGTTCAAAGACCTGATCCCGGTACTGATTCAGGGTTTTGTCCGCAGTGGAGGCTTGCCGGATGCTGCCGCAATAGGCGTACAGTGTTTCCAGAAGCGCCTGCGGGTCAAAATAGCAGTCCTCCGCACGATCAAGGTATGTACTGTCGTCATTCATTGCAGAGGCCGTGTAGTCTGCATCCACCAGACAGGAAAACAGCAATCTGGTATACAGCATGGATTCCAGTTCATCGGCAGGAGGTATCGGAAGCTTTGGCAGTCTGAAATCAGGAAAATCCTTTTGAAACGCGGCGTTTGCCTCTTTCAGCTGCGCTGCGTTTTCAATCGAGGGCGTTTTTCCGGCGTTTCCGTGGGCTTTCTTACGATCATCTGCAATCGCGTGCAGCTCCGCCTTTATCATATCGTAGGCCACAAGACCGGCATGGTGTCCATTGACCGCCTCTATCACAGGACGGCTGCCGGGTCTCCCCCTATAGCAGCATTCCAGAAAGCAGGCCCCGCTTATCGCATGGTCAACGCCTGTTCGTTTGCCTTTCCACACATCCTGAAACGCCTCGGTATACTTTCCAAAATCATGTACCAGCCCTTCCAGTCCTGCGGCATCTGCAAGGCCAAGCGCCTCCCCGTACTCCCGCGCAAGCGCAGCGACCTTTTGTAAATGCTCCTTCACAGTTTCCTGATGCCCCTGCAGATTTTCGGATTTCGCATAGTATTCCATAGCTGCCTCCCCCGGCTACCAGTTTTATCCATTCCATTATACCAAGCGCACGCACCCATGCCAACAGTTATTACGGAAAACGGAACAATTGCCTTCGCCGTGCAGGCGTGGTTGGCCGTTTGGATAGAACAGTATTCTTTTGGCATGATTGTACTTCCATTATACCCAATCCGCAAATCATTTCAAGTAAACACACGTTATTCGGATAACACTGCGGATTTTCCGCTCCAGCGACGCACGACGAAGCAAGAGGTGAAGAAACAGGAATCTGAAAGAAGCGTTCTGTTTCTCCATCCTCGCCAGACGTCCTTCCGCCAGAACTTCCCTTTCCCTATCGCGCGCTTTCCCGCATCCGAACGGACGTCTCCATATGTAAGGCAAGCGAACGTACTTGCTGATTACAAGAGCAATCACGATCAAATGCTGATCTTTTTCCGCAAGCAGTATGGGCGGTATCGGAATTTCCCCGTCCGGTGCATGATTTCTTACGATTTTCTGAAAATATACAGTTTGTTGATAAATTTTGCCGCAGATGTGATATGATATCAGCAACTACTTGGAGGAGGACGGCATTTGTGGCAGCGTCATTCCTGAAACGAAAACCGAAGGAGCCGGACGGGCCGCAGCGGCAGGAGATCCCCGTTTTGGAGGCGGACGCCGAGACGGGCTTAAGCGCCGCGCAGGCGCAGGAGCGGCTGGACGGCGGCTGGGGCAACGCGCCGGTGGAGTCTCCCGGCGCGTCGGTCCGGGAGATCATCGCAAAAAACGTTTTTACGTATTTTAACTTCCTGTTCTTCCTGCTGGCAGGCTGTGTGATCGCCGTGCGGCAGTGGCTGAATTTGACGTTCCTCGGCCCCGTGTTCTGCAATATGTTCATCGGCATCGTGCAGGATCTGCGGGTGAAGAAAAAGGTCGACGGACTGAAGATCATGGCCGCGCCGAAATGCCGCGCCGTGCGGGACGGGCAGACCGTCGAGCTGGACGCGGCCCAGCTCGTGCGGGACGATATCGCCGTCTTTTCCCCCGGCGACCAGATCCCGGCGGACGCCGTCGTTGCAGCGGGTGAATGCCGCGTCAACGAGGCGCTCGTCACCGGCGAGGCCGATGAGATCGTTAAAAAGCCGGGCGAGCGGCTGCTCTCCGGCAGCTTTGTCGTGTCCGGCAGCTGCCGCGCACGGCTGACCGCCGTGGGCGCGGACAGCTTCGTCTCCCGGCTCACGCTGGAGGCCAAGCAGACCGGATCGCAGCCGCAGTCAGAGATGATGCATTCGCTGACGAGTCTCATCAAATGGATCGGCTTCCTTGTCATTCCGCTGGGCGCGGTGATGTTCATCAAGGAATATCTGTGGCTGAAAAGCCCCATCACGGACGCGGTGACGAGCACGGTCGGCTCCATCGTCGGCATGATCCCGGAGGGGCTGTATCTGCTGACAAGTCTTGCGCTGGTGGCCAGCGTCATCCGGCTGGCAAACCGGCGCACGCTTGTGCACGACATGGGCTGCATTGAGACGCTTGCGCGTGTCGATACGCTCTGCGTCGACAAGACCGGCACAATCACAGAGCCGAAAATGACCGTCGACGACATTGTTCCCTTACAGCCGGAGCGCTATATCGCCGACGATATCCGCATGATCATGGCCGATTACGTCTGCGCCATGCAGGACGACAACGACACCATGGCCGCGCTGCGGCGATATTTTACCGGACAGTCCATGCAGACGGCGATTGACGCCGTGCCGTTCCGGTCGGCGAAAAAATACGGCGGCGTATCCTTCCATGAGGATGAGACGTATCTGCTGGGCGCGCCGGAAATTCTGCTGGCAAACTGCCCGGAAAAGGAACAGTATCTGCCGCTGGCGGAGGAATGGTCGGCGAAGGGCTGCCGCGTGCTGCTGCTGGCGCTTTACGACGGGAAGCTGTCGGACGAAGCGCTGGACGCGGAAATGATGCCGCTGGCGCTGATCCTGCTGAGCAACAAGATCCGGCCCGAAGCGCCGCAGACGTTCTCCTATTTTGCGCAGCAGGGCGTGCGCACGAAGGTCATTTCCGGCGACAATCCCCTGACTGTTTCGGAGGTCGCGCGGCGTGCCGGGATCCCGAACGCGGAGAAATCTGTCGACGCGCGGACGCTCAAAACGGACGCGGAGCTTGCGAAGGCGGCGGAGGACATGACCGTCTTCGGACGCGTCACGCCGGATCAGAAAAAGAAGCTCGTCGCAGCCATGAAGCGGGCGGGGCACACGGTCGCCATGACCGGCGACGGCGTGAACGACGTGCTGGCGCTGCGCGAGGCAGACTGCTCCATCGCCATGGCCTCCGGCTCGGGCGTCGCGTGTCAGGCATCGCATATCGTGCTGCTTGATTCGCAGTTTTCCGCGCTGCCGTCCGTCGTGGCCGAGGGCAGGCGCGTCATCAACAATATTGAGCGCAGCGCGTCGCTGTATCTCGTCAAGAACATCTTCACCTTTGTTCTCTCGCTGATTACGCTGTTCTTTACGCTCCCCTATCCGTATACGCCCGCGCAGCTGAGTCTGGTCAACGCGCTGACCATCGGCATCCCGTCGTTCATCCTTGCCATGGAGCCGAACGAGAACCGCATCAGCGGCCGCTTTCTGCCGAACGTCATTTACCGGGCGCTGCCCGCCGCGCTGTCTGACCTCATTCTCGTGGTCGGCGTGATGCTGTTCTATCTGGCATTCCATATCAAAGAGGATATGCTCTCCACGCTCTGCACCGGCATTATGGGCATCGTCGGCCTGCTGATGGTCCATCAGACCTCGCTGCCGATGAATAAGCTCCGCAAGGCCATGCTCGTCGGACTGTGCATCGCATTCGTGGTGTGCTACTTCTTCCTGCCGGAGCTGTTTACGCTGAGTGCGCTGGATAAGCCGTCGCTGCTGATCCTCGTCGTGCTGGGCCTGCTTGCGTTCTCGGTCATGTTTGTCTGCCGCCGGGGACTGCGCAAGGCAAAGGCGCGGCTGGACAAGGGAATTTTCCCGCACAGGAAAAAAAGATAAAAATCCGCAAATACTAGAGCCAGCCGGAAAAACCGGCTGGCTCAGTTTTTTGGAAGGAGAACGTGTATGCACTATCATGTAAACGAAGACGTCTGCATCGGCTGCGGGCTGTGCGCCGAAACGTGCCCGGAGATCTTTTCTCTCAGGGACAACGGCTTTGCCGAGGCAGCGCCCGGCCCCGTGCCGGAAAGCGCGCAGGAGACTGCCGCCGAGGCCATGGACGCCTGCCCGACGAGCGCGATCGAAGAGGGCTGACAAGGGGCGAAAAATCTGCTATACTGGTTCCATCCTGTCAAATGGGGTGGAACTATGGAAGAACGTTATGTGGCGTTCGACGTGGAAACGCCGAACGCGCAGAACCGGCGCATGAGCGCCATCGGCGTCAGCGTGATCGAGCGCGGCGAGATCGTGCAGGAGCTTTACACGCTTGTCGACCCGCAGACGCACTTTGATCCGTTCAATATCGCGCTGACCGGCATCACACCGGAGCAGGTGCGCGGCCAGCCGGACTTTCCCGCGCTCTGGCAGCTGCTGGAGCCGATGCTGGCCGGCTGCATTCTGGTCGCGCACAACGCGCCGTTTGATCTGCGGGTGCTGGCCAGCTGTCTGCACGATTATCGCATCGACTGGAAGCCGGAGGCCGTCTATCTCTGCACCTGCCAGATGGGCCGAAAGGCATATCCGTACCTGCCGAACCACAAGCTGAACACGCTCTGCGACCATCTGCGGCTCGACCTCGACCACCACAACGCCGGCAGCGACAGCCGCGCCTGCGCGCTTTTGCTGCTCGACTATCTGCAAAAGGGCCTGCGCCCGGAGCCGTTTCTGCGCACCTACCGCTTCGCGGACCGGAAAACGCTCCCGTACTGCACGGTATAAGCGCCCGCGCCCATGCCTCCCCCTGCCATGCGCTGCATGGCAGGGGGAGGCTTTTTGCCGTGTCAGCGCAGCGTTTCGAAGCGCTTTACGCCGCGGGTCATGAGCCAGCGGGCGGTAAGCGCGTACAAGATCGCCATCAGGGCCAGGATCAGGCCGAGGAAGGCTGTTGTCGGCATCAGCTCCGCCAGCAGGAAGAAATAGAGCGCGCCGACCGCCACCACAAAGCCAAAGCCCAGCAGCATACTCAGCAGCACGCCTGCGCCCTGCTTTGCCGCCTGCGTCTCGTTGATCCAGTCGAGGTTGCAGTGGCGCAGATCCTCCATCAGGCCGACGTTCGCCGTCAGCAGCACGAACAGCAGCTGACAGGCCAGCAGCAGCGCCGTCTCGGCAGCAGGCAGCCGCAGGGCAAGCGCAGCGGCCAGCGTCATAAGGAGTGCGGGCGCAATTGCCAGAGAGTTGGACAGGCTTAGCTTTGCCTGCAAAATCTTTTTGGTTTCGACCGGCATGGAGCGCACGATCCAGTAGCTCTTGCCCTCCAGCGACACGGACGACGCCGTAAAGAATACCATGCCGGAAACCATCATGCAGGCCAGCAGCAAAGCGATGATCTTTTTCATGGTTTGTTCCTCCTGTTTGGTTCGTTTCGTTCTAGCGAACTGTTTGTTTATCATGGTGATACTTTACCATACTAACGAGGTAATGTAAAGAAGCAATGTTGCATGAAGAAACCGCCGAAGCCAATCGACGGTTTGTTCGTTTTGCATAAACTGTCAGAATCCGGCCTCAGATGTCGAACACGCCGAGCATCACGATACCGGCCACGACCAGCGTGATCATCGCGTAATGCTTCCACGAGAGCTTTTCCTTCAGGAAGATGCGGCTCCAGACGACGGAGGCCACGCAGTAGGCCGAGATGATCGGCGCG
>OGFG01002623.1_pt1 | contig 14445 bp, 9 predicted proteins | sample 1570761 | NCBI WGS metagenome assembly OGFG01 (sample SAMEA2581938, study PRJEB24529) | metagenome | biome: Human gut stool | place: China | collected 2011 | reverse complement strand
TGCTCGCGCTTTTCCTTGTAGCGGGCGCGTTTTCGCGCGCGCTCGACCTCGAGCTTCATCGCGTCGGGCGTGATGCCTGCGGCCTCGGACGCGCGCACGGTGTAAATTTCGCGCTCAACCGCGTTCGGCACTGTGGAGAGCAATCCTGCTGCCGCTTCGGCAAAGCCGATACGTCCCTCGTCGCTTTTGAGGTCGAACTTCGACTTGAGCTGCGCCATGCGGAAGTCCATCCCGCTCTCGCTGCCGGAAAGCAGATGCTCAAAGGCGTCCTTACCCTGGAACTTGATGAAGTCGTCCGCGTCCTGTTTGATGTACTCTCCGTCGACGAGCCGCTTGGGGAGCTCGAGCACCTTGACCTGAAAGTCGGTGTTATTGAGAAGCGTCAGCGCCTTCTGCGTCGCGACCTTGCCCGCGTCGTCGTTGTCGTAGCAGAGCACGATCTCCTTCGTGTAGCGACTGAGTAATTGCAGCTGCTCCGTCGTCAGCGCTGTGCCCATCGAGGCGCAAGCATTGTCGAATCCCGCCTGATGCAGCATCACGACGTCGATGTTGCCCTCGACCAAAATAATGTTGCTGCGCTTGCTCTTTTTGGCCAGGTTCAGCCCGTATAAAACGCGCCGCTTGCTGTAAACGATGGTCTCGGGCGTGTTCATATACTTCGCGCCCGGATCGTCCTTGCTGATGATGCGCCCGCCAAAGCCCAGCACATCGCCGCGCACGTCGATGATGGGGAAGATGAGGCGCTTGCGGAATTTGTCGTACAGCCCGCCGTTTTTGCCGCGGATGGCAAGACCCGAGGCAAGCAGCTCGCCGTCGCCATAGCCTTTTTTCCGCATCGCGGTCAGTAAGCCGTCCCACTCGTCCGCCGATGCGCCGAGGCCGAAGTTCGTTGCATTGCGCCGCGTGATCTTGCGGTTTTTCATATACTCGAGCACCGGCACACCCTTGGGCGAGTAGAGCTGATCGTAGTAAAAGCGCGCCGCGTCGCGGTTGAGCGACAGGATGCGCGAACGCAGCCGGCTCTCGTCGCTGTGCTCTTCTTCCGGCACGGGCATGTTCGCGCGCCGTGCGAGAAAGCGCACCGCATCGGGGAAGGAAAGGTTCTCCTCCTCCATGATGAAGTTGATGACGCCGCCGCCTTTTTTGCAGCCGAAGCAGTAGCACAGCTGCTTGTCCGGCAGCACGTGGAACGAAGGCGTCTTTTCGCTGTGAAAGGGGCAGCAGCCCCACAGACTCCCGCCGCGCGGCTGGAGCGAGACATAATTGCTGACAACGTCGACAATGTCGTTGCGGGCGATGAGCTCGTCCAAAAACTGACGGTCAAAGGCCATGGCGTCCTCCTTTCTCACTTCTGCGCACGGAACTTTTTGTTGTCAATGGATATATACGCCGAAAATGGTTACTTTCCTCTTTTTTGACGGAAAAATTTCGAAAAAATTTTTCTGCGCGGAGAAAATTTGACAGACCGTGCCATTTCTCCTATAATTTCCGCAGGAATCGCTGCGCAAAGGGGGCGGAACATCGTGAATATCCGGTTGTATGCGGTAAAATTAGATCGACCGCTCTCAGAAGCGGAACGGTCCACGCTCGCGCGTTTTCTGCCACCTGAGCGGCAAGACCGCATCAAAACATCGGAACCCCTCTGCGCCTGCGCGCTGCTCTGCCGTGCACTGCATGAACTTTACGGCTTGGAGGACTTACCGCAGCTTTCCTGCGGCGAGCACGGCAAGCCGTACTTTGCTTCGCATCCGGACGTTCATTTCAGCCTGAGCCACACGCGCGGCGCTGCGCTGCTGGCTGTTCACAACGAGCCAATCGGCGCGGATATCGAGTGTCTTCGCCCTGTGAGCGGCGCGATGCGCACGCGCTTTCACGCGGCAAATGACGCCGATTTCTGGCGCCTCTGGGTGCAGCGGGAGAGCCGCTGCAAGCGCGCGGGGATCAGCGCCGTCGCATTGCGGGACAGGGAAGTGCCGATCTTCCCGAATGAGCGCGTTTTCGCACTCGAACCGTTCCCCGACTACACCGCCGGCGTCTGTACCTGCTCTGACGCTGACGTTGACAAGCCGATATACCTTACAGTGAAAGAGCTCATATAAAAGGTTCCGAAGAAGTCTCTTCGGAACCTTTTTTGCTTGATTTTTCCTCTTACAGCTCCACGACGATGGGCTCGTGGTGCACTTTCGGCAGCAGCTTATTTTTGACGTCGCTCGTTTTGAGCTTGATGGTCGAGGTGCAGAGGCACGGGTGGCAGGAGAAGTACTCCGCCTCATAGGTCTCCTTGTCGATGAGCAGCTGCACGCGGTTTTCCTCATCGTTCATCAGGCCGAGGATCGTCGCTGAACCCGGCGTGCAGTGCAGCAAGTCCCAAAGCTGCTCTTCCGGCGCGAACGACAGGCGAGCCGATCTGATGGCTCAAGTCCTTCGTATGAAACGCCTTGTGCGGCGGCATACATAAAAGGTAGAAATTCGTCTTCTGCCGGTTGCAGAGGAAGAGGTTCTTGCACACGTCCACGCCGAGCACAGCGGAGACGTCGTCGCATTTTTCCATCGTGTCGGCCAGCTCGTGAGTCACGCGCTCATAGTCGATGCCGAGGGAATCCAGAAAGTCGAACGCTGCCGCTTCCTGCGCGGGCAGCTTACCCTCGGGGCGGGAATTGTGATAGATCGGGGAGATTTCCATGTTGCTTTATTTCTCTTCTTTCAGCAGTTTTTCGCCGGCCTTGAATATATCGCCCGCGCCGACGGTCAAAATAAGGTCGCCCGGGCAGGCGATGCGCGCGAGCGCGGCAGTCACCTTGTCGAGCGTAGGGCAGTAAACGGATCCGGGGATCTCGCGGCTCAGGTCCATAGACGAAATGCCGATGTCATTCTGCTCGCGCGCGGCGTAGATCTCTGCCAGCACGACGACATCGGGCACGCGCAGCTCTTTGACAAAATCGTTAAACAGCGCCTTCGTGCGCGTGTAGGTGTGCGGCTGGAAGGCGCAGATGATGCGCTTGTAGGGAAGCGTCTTCGCCATTTCGAGCAGCGCGTGCAGCTCGCCGGGGTGGTGGGCGTAGTCGTCGTAGACGTCCGCGCCGTGGAAGCTTCCCTTGTACTCAAAGCGGCGGCCCGCGCCGGTGAACGTTGCAAGGCCGAGGCCGACGGCCTCGCCGCTGACGCCGAGAAGATATGCGGCGCTCGCCGCGGCCAGTGCGTTCATCACGTTGTGCTTGCCGCCCACGCGCAGGGAAACATGAGCGTAGTAACTGCCGCGGATATAGATGTCAAAGCTCGGAAGCCCGTCCGTCCAGACGACGTTTTCCGCGCGGCACTGCGCGGCGGGATCATCGTAGCTGAACCAGAAAATGGGTTGGGAGATGCCCCTGAGCGCATCGCGCGCACCCTCATCATCCATGTTGGCGACCACATGTCCGCCGATGGGGACGAGCTCTGCAAAGCGGCGGAACGAGTGCTCCACATCCGCTAAGTCCTTGAAGAAATCGAGATGGTCGGCCTCCACGTTCAAAATGACCGCGACAGTGGGGAAAAAGCTCAAAAACGAGTTGCAGTATTCGCAGCTCTCGGCGATGATCGTATCGCCCTTGCCGACGCGATAACCGGAATGAAGCAGCTGTAACGTGCCGCCAATCATGACGGTCGGGTCTTTCTGCGCGGCCATGAAGATGTGCGTCGCCATCGAAGTGGTCGTCGTCTTGCCGTGCGTGCCGGAGATGCAGAGGGCGTTTTTGTAGCCCTTCATAATAGCGCCCCAAGCCTGCGCACGCTCGAAAACGGGGATGCCGCGCGTCACCGCGCCGGAGATCTCGGGATTATCGTCGTGGATGGCGGCGGTGCGGATAACAAAGTCGCACTCGCCGAGGTTGTCCGCCGCGTGGCCGATGGCCACGGGGATGCCGAGCGAACGCAGATGCTCGACGGACGGGCCGTCGTTCATGTCGCTGCCCTGGACCTTGAGGCCCATGCCGTGCAGCACCTCTGCCAGCGGGCTCATCGAAACGCCGCCGATGCCGGCCAGATGCGCGCACTTGCCGGGGACGAGATAGGAGAAAATATCCTTCTGATTAGTCATTGTATCAAATCCTTTCCTTGTGCGGAGCACAGGAGATTTACTTTTTATGGATTATCTATTATAATATAGCGGCGAACGGAGTGCAATGCTAAAAATTTGATTTTTTGTGAGGGTTCCATGCTCTTTTTACCGAAGGAAGTCGAAACGGTCATCACCACGCTGCAAGGCGCGGGTTATTCGCCGTACCTGGTTGGCGGCTGCGTGCGCGAAATGCTGCGAGGCAAAGCGCCGTCCGACTACGACATGACATCTGACGCCCTGCCGCAGGAGGTGCTGCGCCTCTTCGGCGAGTGGGCGCACCCGACGGGATTACAGCACGGCACGGTGACGGTCGTGAGCGGGGGACTGCCCATTGAGCTCACGACGATGCGCCGCGACGGCGCGTACAGGGATAACCGCCACCCGGATTCCGTCACGTTCGGCACGAGCATTGAAGAGGACCTTGCTCGCCGCGACTTCACGGTCAACGCCATCGCTTTGCCGCCGGACGGCACGCTCGTAGACCCCTACGGCGGGCAGGAAGACCTGAAAGCAGGCGTCCTGCGTTGCGTCGGCGAGCCGAAGCGGCGGTTTGAGGAAGACGCGCTGCGCATTTTACGGCTCGTGCGCTTCTGCTCCGTGCTCGGTTTTTCGGCGGAGAAGGAGACCGCCCACGCCGCGCATGAGGCGCGCGGCCTACTCGCCCACGTTGCGCATGAGCGCGTGTACACGGAGATGAACAAGCTCCTGCTCGGTGAGAACGTGGGGGAAACGCTTTTGACCTTTCCAGACATTCTGGGCGTGCCGATTCCGGAGATTTCACCCTGCGTCGGCTTTGACCAGTGCAATTACCACCACTGCTTCGACGTCTGGGGTCACACGGCGCGCGCTGTCGCCGCCGTGCCGCCAAAGCGGGAGCTGAGATGGACGATGCTCTTCCATGACCTCGGTAAGCCCCTGTGCCGGACGTTTGACGAGCAGGGCGTCGGACATTTTTACGGCCACACGGCGATTTCCGCTCAAATGGCGGAGGACATCATGACGCGGCTGCACTTTGAAAAGGCGCTGCGTGACAGAATACGCGCGCAGCTCGCCTGTTTCGACGATATGTTCCGTCCCGAGCGGGCGGCCATCCATAAGGAGATGGCGCGCCTCAGCGCGGAGACGGTGCAGAATTTGCTTTACACCAAGCAGGCCGACAACGCCGCCAAGGCCCCCGCAGGATTAGAGCGTGCGCAGGCGTCGTGGCACGAAGCACAGAAAATCTACGACGAGCTGATCTCAGAGGGCGCGTGCTGCTCGATCCACGAGCTCAAGATCAGCGGGGAAGACCTCGCCGCCCTCGGCTACCACGGGCGTGAGATCGGCGCGGTGCTTGCGCGGCTTTTAGACGAGGTCGCGGCGGAAAAGCTCCCCAACAAGCCCGAGGCGCTGCAAGCGCGCGCCGTGCGGCTGTGGCGCAGCGGCTATGCGCGCCATACGATGAAAGAAAACGAGACCCATTGACGGAGGTTAACGATATGGCAAATCTGATGGATTATCTGGACTGGCGCGGGGATCTGACGCTCGAAATTTCGCCGTTCAACGAGGTGGACGCGCTGATTCTGGCAGAGCTGAGCTTTGTCGACTTTGACGGCATCGTGCCGCCTCCCGAACTCGGGCGCGGCCTGCCGCTGAATGAGGCGGCGGAGGCGTTTTTCGCCCGCCATGGCGGGAAGGACGTCCCCATGGGCGTCCTCGTGCCGGACACGATCTCGAAAATGCTGCGCAAGCTGATGACGAGCCCGCGCTTTCGCAATATGACGCTTAACGGCTACACGGCGCTGCTTGACGATTCCATCGAGCAGCAGTTCGCGGCGCTGACGATCGACCTTGGCAACGGCAGCATCTATATCTCGTTCCGCGGCACGGACGATACGATCGTCGGGTGGAAGGAAGACCTCAACATGGGCTTTTTGGAGGAGATCCCCTCGCAGAAGCAGGCGGTCGAATACGTCGCGCGCGTCGCGCGGCAATACAGCGACAAGACCATCCGTATCGGCGGGCACTCCAAGGGCGGCAACCTCGCCGTTTACAGCGCGGCCAAGAGCAGCGGCGAGATCCAAGAGCGTATCGTCGCCGTCCATAATAACGACGGCCCCGGCTTCGCCTGGGACATCAGCGAGACGCCGGGCCACAAGCGCATCGCAAGCCGCATCCATACCATCCTGCCGCAGACGTCTGTCGTCGGCATGCTGATGGAGCATGAAAAGCGCTATCAGGTCGTGCATTCGACCTATGACGGCCTTTACCAGCATGACGGGTTTTCCTGGCAGGTGCTGGGTACGCAGTTTGTCCACCTCGACGACTTCTCCCGCGAGGGAAAGCTCGTCGATGAAACGCTCTCGTCCTGGGCCGATTCGCTCAACACCCAGCAGCGCGAAGCACTGGCCGACGCGCTGTACAGCGTCTTCACCGCCTCGGGCGCAAAAACGCTCAGCGAGCTCACCGAGGAAAAGCTCAAAAGCGCCGCAGCGATGCTCAAGACCTATAAAAACCTCGACCGCGAGACCCGCCGCATGGTCACCGAGGCGTTCATGCTGTTTTTCAAACTCGGCACGAAGAACTTCGTCCTCGACACGCAGGAGGAAGGAAGCCGCGAGATCGAAAATATTCGAAAAAAGATCTCGGAACAATACCAGAAATTGGTGGAGCGCAAGAAGTAAATACAACATTCCCGCTGCGCGGGGAGCGTGTTTCCCCTGCACTCCGCAGGGCAACGGGACAAAGGGGTCATTCTCTTTCGCAAAAGAGAATGGCCCCTTTGGAACCCCAAGAGAAAGGCTTTGCATTGGCAGATTGGCACTTGAAGAGCTGCGCGGCCTGCGGAATCAGGTGCCTGCTGGGTGTTGTATCTAAACGACTTGGTTTGCTTCTATCTTCGCTGTCGCTTTGCCTGCGATTCGGTAGCCTTACGCAATTTCCGCCTACTTTGGACTTGTACAGATTTGCTATTGCCTGCCGAGGCGGCTTTGCTGGCGCTCGCCGCAGTACGCACTACCAAGACGATATGCATTGTCAGATGATTAGGCTGCACCAAAACAAGATGAGCAGAGCGGCAGCGGATAATAGAAGTAAGTCAAATCGTCTAGTAGTGCTCAACGCGGCAACGCCGCGCGCAGGCATTCCCATTCCGGAGGCATAAAAGTCATTCGAATCCGAGACTGCCAATCAAAACCTTTCTCTTGGGGGATTTAAAGGGGGATATTCTCTTTTGTGAAAGAGAATATCCCCCTTTGACTGCGTGCCGCAGAGGCTGCGGCATTCCTCCGTGAACCACGGAATTGTTACTGAAATGATCAGTGAATATTCAAAACGCCGTCTTCGTTTTGGAAGAGGACAAAATAATCCTGCACGCGCTCGAACGGTGCGTTGTAGAGGAGGGGCCTGTTGACGTTGAAGTCCTGATAATCGCGCGCGGTCTTCACGGGGTACTGGAAGCGGCCGTTCTGGTGGACATAATAGAATAGTCCCTCGAATTTGGTGAACTCGTCGATGTTGTTGGAGAGGGCGCAGGCGACGTAGCCGCGCTGGTTCGTGCCATCGTTCGGGAAAGAGGCATCGGCGCAGTAGATCTGCTTGAAGCAATTGATGTACCAGTCGCTGAGGCTGGCTTGCTTTGTGCCGGGATCAATGTAGGGGGCGGTGTAAGCCGTGCCGTCCGGTCCGTCATAGAGCACCCGGCCGGAGAACTCTTTGGCAAACCAGGAGTTGCTGTCGTGGTGTGGCTCAAAGGCAAGGCTCTCCGTGCCATAAAAGCGCACGCCATCGTCCCAGCGAAAATGACAGGCGACGAATAGCCGGTCAAAGGGCCGTTGGACGGCAACGATGGTCAGGTGGAAGGCGTCATTCGTCTGCGGCTTATTGGAGTAGTTGATATAAGCGCTGCCTGTGCACTCTTTGATGACCACGCGCTCGGCGCGGAGACAGGTGAGAAGGTCCTCGTCGGAGAGGTCGTTGAGCTCGGATTCGGGATAGCCGAGGGCGAGGAGCCTTTCATGGGCTTCGATCACCTGTGCGTCGGTGCTGGCCTCTTTGGGCGTCCAGTCCATGCGGTAGGAGCCGAAAAACAGGAAGCCACAGGCAATGACGACAGCGAGGACGGTGAGCAGCGAGCCGACGAGCTTGTGATTTGAGAAGCGCTCCTTGATCGGCTTGATGGCGCAGCCCTGCGCGGCCATCGACTTCGAGAGCTTTTTGAGGCGGACGACCAGGTAGAAATACCAGACGAGGTAAGCGCCGAGCAACAGGGAAAGCGAGGCAAACAATGCCGCTGCGACATAGAGCAGAATGTACCAGAGCAATAGAGCACCCGCGGCGGGGGCGGCAGGCGGCGTTATGCCTGCGTCGCGCTGCATATCGAGCAGGCCCTGCCAGAGGCAGAAGAGCAGCATGAGCTGCACGGCGGCGGCAACGACGGTGAAAAATGCCGCCAGGCCGGTGTCCGCACGGTAGATCACGGCATCCTGCCCAAGCTCAACAAAAAGGAGCAGCATGTGCAGGCAGGCGCAGACATAGCCCGCGCGCAGGAAGCCGTTGACCCGCCGCAGGGCGCGGAAGCCGACGAGCAGGCAGAATGTGCCGACCAGCGGCAGCAGCACGTCGAGGTCCCAGAAATTCAGCGTCACGCCGGTGACGGCGAGGCCGCCGGCGATCAAGCCCATCGCGCGGCAGAAGGGCGAATCGCTCACATCGGGCGTCTCTACTTCGGGCGCGGAGAGCGCGTCGGCCATCTCCTGCGCGGGCGTGAGGGCCTCGGCCGGTTCCTTCTGCGCGAGAGCGTCGGCGGGCGGTTCGGGCGGGGGAGTTTGCGGCAGATCAGGAAAGACTTGGCCGGTCATGCGAATTCCTCCTTGGCGTTATGTGAACAGAATCATAAGATCGAGACAACGAGCCGCCAGACAGGCTCGGCCAGATAATAGCCGAGAACAGCGGAAGCCAGATTAGCGGTGATCGCATAGGCCGCGGCGCGGCCCTTGCTGTGGCCGGTGAGAAGGTCGCAGCCGGCGTAGAGATACAGCTCGACGAGCAAAATGATGAGTTCCGCCGGAAGCAGGAAGAAAAAGAAATACCAAGCGCTCACGCCGTTGTGTGCGGTGACATATACAGATGCAACGGCTAAAAAGCCCTGTGTCAGAACGTTGACAAGTAAAAACGTTTCCCAGTTTTTCTTCCACGAATAGCGGAACAGAAGCAGCAGCGCGCCCTCGATGAGAAGCGTCGGCACGAGCGTTGCGACAAATTGCAGCAAGTAGCCGGGGATGGTTGAGGGAACGGAAACGGTGACTGCCGACGTATCGTCCGACCAGTTGACCGTGACGGACGATTGCAGAACGCGGCGATTGAGTATATCGGAGACCCAGACCTTGCCGGATTCGGTGGCGAGGATGATGCGGTAGGTGCTCGGCACACCGACGTATCCGAACCAGTGCAGTGCATTGCCAGAGGCGTCCGTCCCTTCCGCGTACAGCTCGCCCCACATCGGCGCGCCGGTCGTGCCCTGCGCCACGCAGGCGTGCCAGCCTGCGGGCACGTTGTCGCGCAGAAGTGCTAAGAGGTCGGGGTCGAGCGTATCCTCTTTGCCGTCGTAGTTCCAGTCGATGCCGTCGATACGGTTTCCATCTTCCGCGTCCCAATCACCCTTGGCGAGCAGGTCGAGATAGTAGGGCTCCTGCGGCGCGTTTTTGACGCGCACGATGAGTTGGGGCTTCGGCCCGTTGTCGGCAAAGGCAAAGGTTGTGAGCGCAAGAGATGCGAGGAGCGCGCAAACAAGCGTGCGAAGAGATTTTCGTTTCATCCAAATTTCCTCCTTTTGTGAGTGGGGTGTTCCATCTTCCAACCATATAGACGCAAAAGATAACAAAAAAGTTCACGCTTTTACAAATTTTATCATAAAATATTGCGCTGCGGGAAAAAGTTCTGGCGGGGCGTTGTACTTTTTTCATATTCTGCTACAATGGGGGAGAGAAAGAAGCGCATTGGGGGAACGGGTATGAAATGGTATGCGATCGGCAAGACGCTGACACCAATGGACCGCGCGCCGGAGAGCGGCGCGGCGGTGGTGCTGCTGAATTCGGACGAGTTGGCGCACGAAACGGCGCTGCCGGGACTCGAAGCGGTGCTGCACCATACGCCGAGCGCGCGGGACGCGCACGTCTGCAAGGCGGAGGTGCGCTCCAACTGTCTGAGCGGAACGCTCGCACTGCCGCGCGGCCGCAGGGACGGCACGCGCCTTTGCTGCGGCTATCTCGTGACGAAGGACCGCGTGGTGCTGGTGGACGACGGAGAGATGGCCGAGCCTTATTTGAAGCACATCGTCAAGGAAAAACGCCTGATAGAAAACAGCGTCGGACGATTTCTCTACGACTTCTTCGAGCTGCTGATCGCCAGGGACCTGCACCGCCTCGAGGAGATCGAAGACCGCGCGACGGCGCTGGAAGAACGCGTGCTCGCGGGCGAGCTGGAGGAATTCAGCACCCCGATGAGCGAGCTGCGCAAGGAGACGATGGCCTGGTACCGCTACTACTCCCAGCTCGACGACGTGGCGTGCGAGCTGCGGGAAAATGAGAACGGCTACTTTTCGGATGAGGAGTGCGGACTGTTCCGATTATTTGAAGAGCGCGTCATCCGCCTGCGCGAGGAATCGCAGCTGCTGCGCGAATACTGCACGCAGATCCAGTCGCTGTTCCAGTCGGAGATCGACATCCGGCAGAACCGCATCATGCAGATCCTGACCATCGTGACGACGATCTTCCTGCCGCTGACACTGCTTGTCGGCTGGTACGGTATGAACTTTTCCGGCATGCCGGAGCTGCACTGGAAATACGGCTACCCCGCGATCATTCTTGTGAGCGTCGCCGTGGTGGTGCTGAGCCTGTGGGTATGCAAAAAGAAAAAATTCTGGTAAGAAAAAGGAACGGCACGAGCCGTTCCTTTTTCTTTTGACAGGGGTCACTTTTTATCGAAGTAGTAGTCGCGGTAGTTGTGGTATTGCGCGGCGTAGTAGCGCAGCAGGCGATAGAGTCGAGAGAGCGGCAGATCGCCCTTGCAGAAGAGCGTGTGCGTGCCCTTGAACTGCTTGAGCTCGTCGGAGAGCTCCTGATCCTTGACATAGCGGCGCAGAATGCCGGTCGGCACGTTCTGCCAGAGGGCGACGGTGTGGTTGTAGACGCAGTCCTCGCGCTTGCCGTAGACGACATCGTTCGTCAGGAGCTTCATCATGTTCAGCCCCGCGGCACGGCAGAAATAGCTGCTGCGGCCAAGGCGAGGGTTGATCTCGAAGAGCACGTAGCGGCCTGTGCGGGAATCGTACTTCATGTCGATGTTCGAAAAACCGACGTAGCCGAGCTTTTCGAGAAACTCCTGCATTTTGTCATACAACGCCTGATCGCCGCGCGAGATGATGGCGGCATAGTTGCCGACAGACTTGGGGTCGTAGTATTCGAGCACCGGCTGGCCGAGGCACATCGCGCGCACATGGCCGTCAAGGTCCGAATAGCTGTTGAGCACGCGCATCGCGTCGTCGCCGCCGGGGATAAACTCCTGCAAAATGAGCTTGCCGCGGTAGTCCGACTGGTTCATGCTGTGGACCATCGTGAGGTACTGCTCGCGCGTGTCGAAGAAGAAGACCTTTTTCTGCCCCTCAAAATGGCAGCGGAGATAGTCGAGTGCATTGGAATTCTCGGGCTTGACGACGATGGGAAAGTCGAACGGAAGGCGGTCGACGACGTTCTCGCGCTCCTCGGGAGAGGCGACGACGGTCTTGGGATAGTCCATGCCGTACTGCTCGCAGAGGGCGTAGAACTTGTCTTTCGTGTCGAACGTTTCAAGCAGCTCGTCCGAGATGAAGCGGTTGGCGATGAGCCCCTCGAAATGGTCGTAGTGGCGGCAGAGAAGACCCGTGTAATAGTCCGAGCAGGGGATGACGAGCAGCTTTTCATAGTCCTGTGCGCACTGCTTCAGCACGCCGAGCAGCGCGTCGGGGAAGACCTCCTCGCGTTCAAAATCCGGGATGATGCGGCAGAGAAACAGGTGCGAGCTGCGCGTGGGCACGAGCTGCTGCGTGCACAGCAGCAGCGGTGTGACGTGATAGGCCTCCTGGAAGAGACGCGCCGTGCCGTAGGCGTTTTCATCGCTGCCGAGGATGATGGGCAAAAAGTCCTTTTTCGCCTTTTTGCCGTTGCTTACCGGCGCGGCGGGATGGACCTTGTCGTATTCGGCGAGGTATTTGAGTGTGAGCTCGACGTCGCTCGGGTAGGGGACGAAGACGCTGCCGCGCTTCATCGTTGTCTCTTCTCCCTTGCCGGTCAGCAGAATGACGCGCGCGTCCTTGCCGTCCAGAATTGCGCGGCGGATGCACTCGGCGCGGTCCTCGAGCACAAGGTGCGGGCAGGCAACGTGCTTTTCAATGTCGGCGGCGATCTGCGCGAACGGCTCTTCGCCGGAGTCCTCCTCGGTGATGAAGACGAAGTCACAGTTCTGCCCGCTCAGCTCGCCGAGGTCTTTTCTGCGCTGGAGCGCGTGGGAGCCGGGGCAGCCGAAGACGGAGATCATCTGGCGGCCGGGGTATTCGATCTTTGTCGAGCGGTAGAGCGCGTCAAAGCTCATGCGGTTGTGCGCGTAGTCGACGATGACGGTGACGTTCTTGTCGCGGCTCTCGTAGATCTGCATGCGGCCCGCGGCGCGCGCCTTGCGAAGGCCCGAGCGCACATACTCCTCCGGCACGTCGAGCACCATACAGATGGCCATGGCAGCGAGGGCGTTGGAGATGTTGAAAAGGCCGGGCATCGTGATGGAAAATTCACCGTTGTACTTGAGCGAGGAAACCGTGAAGTAGAGCCCGTCGCTGCGCTTTTCCACATGCTGGCAGGAGACAGTGTCGCTTTCGTGTGAGCCAAACGTGATGAGGTTGCAGCGGTCCTTGGCGTATTCGATGACGCGATCCGAGTACTTGGCGTCGGTATTGACGCAGCCGAAGCGGCAGGAGTCGAAAATTTTGAGCTTGGAGTTGAAGTAATCCTCGAAGTCCGGGTGCTCGATGGGGCTGATGTGGTCGCTGCCGATGTTCAAAAATGCAGCGACGTCGTACGTGATACCGCGCACGCGGCCGTATTTGAGCGCCTGGGACGAGGCCTCCATCACAAGATGCGAAATGCCGCTTTCATAGGCGTTTTCAAAGTGCTGGTAGAGCTCAAGCACCTCGGGCGTGGTGATGTGGGACTCCTCGGTGCTCTTGCCGTCGTAGTTGTCGATAGAGGAGAGAATGGCGCACTCGGGCATCGACTGCGCGCGCAGCCAGTCATTTAAGATGTAGCGCACGTAGTAGGCTGTGGTGCTCTTGCCCTTTGTGCCCGTGATGCCGACGCTTGTGAGCTTGTCCGTCACATGGTTATAAAAGAGCTGACCGAGCACGACGAGGGAATAGCGAATGTCGTTGACAAGAAGACAGGGCGCGTCCACATTGTGCTTTTTCTCGGCGACGTAGGCGATCGCGCTGCGCGAGAGTGCGTCGCACAGGTACTCTTCCTTGAAGTGTGCGCCCTTGCAGATGAAAAGCGCGTCCTCGCTCAGTGCGCGCGTATCGTAGGTGAGGCAGTGGATCTCACGCGCGGCGAGCTCGTCGCTCACGGTGCTTTCAACTAAAATGCCTGCCTCGTGCAGCGCGTCGACATATTCTCTCAGTGTGTGAACGGTATTCATAAATAGCTCCTTTGGGTCTTGCTTTTTCGGCAGGACGGGATAAAATATAGGCGATATCGCGTCGGATCGACACGATATTGGCAAGCAAACTCATTTCCGAAGGGGGAACCAACATGACTTATCAGCAAGTGCTGGAAAACGCAAGGACTTGCATCGGCCCTTACTGCAAGGCGTGCAATGACTGCAACGGCAAGGTCTGCCGCAACACGATGCCCGGCCCCGGCGCCAAGGGCGAGGGCACGGGCTTTATCCGCAACGCAGAAAAGTGGCGCGAGATCTGCGTCAACATGGACACCATCTGCGAAAATTCACCGGTGGACACCTCATTTACGCTCTTTGGCCGGACGTTTGAGATTCCGGCGTTCGCCGCGCCGGTGGGCGCGATGCGTCTTCACTACGGGGACAAATACGACGATCTTGCATACAATGATATCCTTGTGCGCGCGTGCGCAAACGCGGGCATTCTCGCTTTTACCGGCGACGGTACCGACCCGAAGGTGGTCGAGGGCGCGGCTGAGGCGCTCAAGGCGAACGGCGGCTGCGGCGTGCCGACCATCAAGCCGTGGGATATGGACACGATCCGCGAAAAATTCGCGCTCGTGCAGGAAGCTGAGCCCTTCGCCATCGCGATGGACATCGACGCGGCGGGCCTA
>OGFG01002607.1_pt1 | contig 14498 bp, 26 predicted proteins | sample 1570761 | NCBI WGS metagenome assembly OGFG01 (sample SAMEA2581938, study PRJEB24529) | metagenome | biome: Human gut stool | place: China | collected 2011 | reverse complement strand
TTGCAACACAAAGATAATAACAACCGTTCTTTCCATATTCGCCCTTACATTTTTTAAAGCCAAATCGTTCAAATTCTTTAGCTTTCGTTTTAGGTATCAGCATTATCTTCACCTCGCAATTCTTTCAATTTTGCTTCTGCTTTGGATTTTGTGAGAAATACTGTTTTGCCAAAATCTGAAATGTCTGGTTCTATTTCATCCAAACATTCACTTGGGCAGCCTCCAATAGTTTCAGAATATGCACTGCATTGATATGTGATATGTTTGTCTATAACAATACTGTCTACCTCATATTCTAATATCCCAAATTCGTTGCAATAGGCATAGACCACATCTCCCACTTTACAAGGTAACTTAATTAGTCTGCCCTGTTCCTCTAAGTCCTCATATTCTTTTAACTTCTCCCTTAACTCAGCCATAGCCCATAAGTTACGATAGAATACAGCTAAAAGTCCTATCTGACTATCTATTTCAACTGACAGCATTTCAGACACGTATTCGTCAAATTCTTCATCTGACATATAAGATAAATCTTCTTTACACATATCTTTAATAAGTTTTCTTGCAAGTTCCCTGCTGTCGATATCTAATTCGTAGTTCCTGTATCTCGCATTACATTTTTCATCTGCATAACAGCTGTTATATGCCAATTCAAGCATATTCATATCAGATGTTGTCTTGTTACTTGTTAATCTCTCCATATTTTCTCCTTTCAGTATTTATTTGATTATGGACATATTTTTCTTTATTATTTCCTTTTCGCAAATACCTCTATTGCTGTCATTCGTTGCCGCTTTCTATTCGCTCCGCTACACTTTGCGCCGCGTCTGCTGCCGCTCTAAACCCGTTACTTAAGCCTCTGTATATCCCTGCAATAGCCCTTGTTATTACGTCGCCCATATTTTGTATTGCTGCCGTTATGTCGTTTGTAGTTGCGCTTGTATTTCTCATAGCCTTTTTAAGTGCCTTTGCCTGCTGCCGCTTATCAGCCTCAAGCGGCGGGTTATGCCCGTGCCGCTTTTTATAGTTCTTTTTCCATTGTCTGTAATTCATATTACGCCCCGCTTTCGCTTAAGAAGTCTTTTATATCTGTCTGCCTGTCTATTTGTGTGTCCGTTTCGGGCACCTTAGTAACCTTTATGCCGAGTATACAATAGCCCTCTTGTAAGCCGCTGTAATCTTCCAGCATATATATTATGTCTGCCTCTATATGCCTGCCCGTCTCTTTGCCGTCGGCATACTCGTTAAGGCGTAGCGCGTCGCCAGTCTTAAAACCTCTGTCGTTCTTTCGCAGTTCAAAGCTCTTTTTCCCTGTTGCCACGTCCTTAAAATATATAGCAGCTAACTTAAGTTCGTGTACTTTCTGCTCTTTTGGCTGTAGTGCTCTGTCTAATGCCGCCTCGCGTTCTCTAGCCTGTAGCGTTTTCTGTGTTTGCTTATCTATCGCTGCCTGCTGCTCGTCGTAGCGCTGCTCGTCTGTTTTTTCTGCCTCTGCCTTGTTAATATACTCGTCGCACTTTTCGCACGTTCCCGTTTTTACGTTGCAAGTGCTGTAATTTAAGCAGCTATAGCATAGGCTCGTAATGCTTTCTGGGTGCGGTGTCCTATAATCGTCGCCCGCTTTCTTTTCTGCTACCTTGGCAGCTATCTCTTTTGCTCTTATGCCCTCGCCTGCTGCTGCCTGCTGCGCTATCTCGTTTTGCTTGTCCTCGTCTAGCTTGCTTGTCTCATAGGCTGCTGTTATGCCTAGGTTGCCCGCCTTAAACTGTTCTTTAGCCTCTGGCGTAAGATTGTTGTTAATCTGTTCCATACGTCCTACATTTGTTGCGCTCTCGCCCAGTACGTCGGCTATTAAGTTGCGCAGGCGTCCTTGTATCTCTAAGCCGTCCTCGTCTCTGGCTCTTATAAGCGCCTTTTTTAATCTCGCCGCCTGCTCTGTCTTTTCGTATGGTGTAAGCTCTCGGTTGAATGCGTTACCGACTAATAAACTAAGCTCTAGCCCTGCGGGTGTTATGTCTTTGTAGAGATAACGCACGCTTTTATACTTCTCGTAGCCTCTGTCTATAAGCAGCCTGTTAGCCTTGTTGCGCCTGTGTCCGCTTATAATTTTATATTTGCCGTCTATCCTGCCTAATACTGTCGGCTGCTGCTGCCCTACGGCAAGTATAGCGTCCGCTAGCTCTTCTATGCTCTCTTGACTGTAAAAGTTGCTTTCTGTTTCCTCTACATCGTACGGGTTTAAGTATATCTCTGTATACTCTGTTACTGCCGCCGTCTTTGCGTCTGCTTTACTTTGTGCGTTTAATATGTCCATAAAGCTAAACTTATTTGCCGCTGCCATAGTTTTACACCTCGCTTTCTTCCAGGTACTTTGTTATCAGTTTTTTGTAGTCCTGCGCAGCTCCGCAGCGTGGACTATACTCGTATGCCGCTTTATTAAAAAACGTGCTCTCTGCTGCCTTGTCGGTGTAGCGTATCTGTCCCAGTATTTTAACCTTGCTTTTCTGCTGTAGCCATTCCAGCCCCGCTATGTTCGTGTCATTGTTTTTATACATTGTCACAAGCGCGCCGAGTAGTTCTATGTCTGGGTTAAGTTGCTTAGCGTCCTGTATCTGCTCCGCTATAATGTCCAAGCCCTCTAACGCCCACTCGTCTATTTTTACAGGTACTATAACCTCGTCTGTAATCTTTAGCGCTGCTATCACGTTAAAGGCTATGTCTGGCGGGTTGTCAATAATCATATAGTCGTAGTAGTCGTTTATCGTGTCTGGAAACGGCAGTTCTAAGTTGGTAATAGGCGTATGTATTAATTTGTCGTATGCGTCTATCTGGCTGCCGCTGCTGCCTGCCATTGTCCATACTGCCGACATAAGCGACATATTAGCCGTTATTATATCTACGTTGTTGTGCTGTGGGTGCTCTGTTATTAACTCTCTTAATGGGTTCTTGTATTCGCCTAACAATGCTTTAGCCGCTGCACACTCTCCCGACGCGTTATACGCCCCTGCTGCTTTGCTTAAATTGCCTTGCTTGTCGTTATCCAGTAGTAATACTGTTTTGCCTCTCTTCTGTAATTCGTAAGCTATGTTGTACGCTGTGTACGTCTTACCTACGCCGCCTTTAAGGTTGATAATGCTTATCACTTTCATATTGTGCCTCTCTTTCTCTCCGTTGGTTCTGGCTCTTTGTTCTATCTATCTCGGCTACGCGTTCTTTTAATACCCGTGTTGCTATATTTAAGGCTTTTGCGTAGTCGTTATAGTCGTCTCGTGTCCCTGTAAGTATCTGTAGCGCCTCTGCCTCTGTCATTTGCGCCGCCTTTCTACTAGTAAGTCATCTATGCCGATTCCTAACGCCTGTGTCATTGCTGCATATGTTGTTAGCCTCGGCGTGCGTGTTCCATTTACATAACGGCTCATTGCCTGCTCTGTCACGCCTGCCTTTTCTGCTAATTCTCTTTGCGTTATATGTTTTTCTTCCAGCAGCGCTTTTAGCTTTGCTGTATCAAGTATTTTTACTGTCATATTGTCGCCTTTTTATGTCGCAGGCATTAAGCCGCCCCGTGCTGTTGTGTCTGCTATAGCTTTGTCCGCTGTTTCTGCTACGTCTAGTTTTAAGTAAGCTAGTAACATTTCTGCCGCCTGCTGCCAGCCATAGCATACTATCGCTAAATAGCCCTGCTTATTCAAGTTACATAGCCACTCATTTTGTAGCTTTGTTGGCTTGTTGCTGCCCACTTTAAGCTCTATGTATAGCCCATTGTAGCCGCCGCGTGCTACTGGTAAGTGTAAGTCTGGTACGCCTGCCTTTACGCCCTGCCTCTTTAGGTTGGCTGCTGTACGTGCGTCTCTCTTGCCGCCGTTCGGTATGTGGTATAGCAGCTCTAACTCTGGGTATCTCGCATACTGGTACTGCGCCCAGTTAAATAGTGTTTCTTGTGCTCCTGCCTCGTTGTCAATTCTCACATTTCGCATATATTCACCTTCCTTGCTTTACTCTAGCCGCACCAGTCTATAGCGGTAATAGCCGTAGCCGTAATACTCGGGGCTTACTATGCCCTTTTCTTCGCTGCCTTTTTCCACGTAATATCCCGCTGGTGCTTTTGCTTCGCAGCGATACCACGAGCGGGCAGTTACATACTCATACTCTGACTCTGGGTGTACTAGATTTTTACTTGCCGCCCAGCGCTTGCCCTGTAGTCTCTGCTTTGGTGCGTCCTGTATGTGTCTATCTGTATATTTAATAAAATACGCTGCCAAGTCTCCATATTGCCCGCTATCGTCCAGCGGGAATACTTTAACGCGGTTGTGTCCCTCGTACGCTTTATACCAAGCCTGCTGCAACAAGTTTGTATCTATGCGGTTTACTACTAAATGGTGGTGTCTTGCGCCTTTCTTGCCTATCTCCATAACATGTATGTACCTGAACTCTAACCCAGCTTTTTTATACAGCTTTCTACACTCACGTAAGAATACCTGTATATCTTTTTTCATTTCTTCGCGTGTTCTGTCTGGCTCTCCCTTATGCCTTATGTAGTCTAGTACTAAATGGTAATCTCCATAAGCAAAGTTAGCGTTCATTAAGAGCCGCAACTTTCTCTCTGCCTGTTTAGTGTTTACTTTTTTCTGTGCCTCTGGTGTAGGCTTTACTTTGTCTCTTCTCTTTGCTCCCTTTTTGTTCAGTCTGGACGTATAGAAATATTCTACCTCTATCGTCTTGCCTGCCTTGGTAGTTCTCTTTACATACGGCATACTCTTTTACCTCTTGTATTTATATTTTGTATATCTCTGTCGGTAAGCTAATACTTTTATCAAGTGTTTTTACGGGACGTAGCCCCGTTGTTTTTCCTTGCCTTTTTGCCGTATGCAGCGTATAATATAAGTGCATTAAATATTAGTTATTTGATACGCTATACGCTTCGGCTATAGCTTAGCGCCTATGATATTGCAGTATCGTAGGCGCTTTTCTTATGTCTTTTTATATAGCGCCCTGTAAGCGTACAGGGCGTATTATTTATATTTATCCTATTGCACAAGCGGGCGCGCAGCGCATAGAGTAGTACGCGGCGTGGGTGGTGACGGCGCCGCTCGGGGACACGCACCACGTATTGTACGAGTTGCCACGAAGAGTGCTACGCGTTCTATGCCAGCCGTTAAAGTCGTCCTTTGCGTGCTTGGCTACTCTGTATGGCTTGTCTTTGTAATACTCGTATGGTGTGTCTTTAGCGTTGTACTCGCCTGTAGATAACAAGAAAAACGTATCTACTGTCTTTCTGCCGTTTGTGTTCATTTTAGTAACCGGTATTGCATACTTAGCCAGCTCTGCGCAGCGTGCCGCGTATATCTCGCTGTTAAGGTACTCTCTAAGCTCGCTTGTTTCCCAGTCGTTAGAGCCGTAACGTCCCTTTGTATCAAACGGGCGTTCTTCTATTAGTTCGTGCGCCTGTATAGTAACTGTATGCTTAAGCTCTTCGGCTGCTGGTGTGTCTGCGTCAATGCCTATTACGTCGTATGGTACTGCTGTGCCGTCAAAATCAATGTAAATCTGGTCGCCTACTGCCAGTACTTCCGCAGCTCGTCCCTCTCTTATAATCTTTCTAAGCTCTTCGAGCGTAACGCTCTCTGTTAATATTGTCTTTTTTATCTGCATTTTCCCACTTCCCTTTCTTTGTGTGCGCTGTGTATGCACGTATTCTTATACTTGCACTCTGGGCTACATTTACTTTTGTCCGTAAAGCAAGTATCGTGTACGCCTGTTATTGTCCTGCTCTGCATGTTTACGCCTTTCCTATTGCATATATTGATACCTCGTACGCTGTCCGCTGCTCTTCCTGTTGCTCGCTTATGCGTTTAGTGTAGGCTCTGCTCTGTAGCTTGCCTTTTAAGGTTACGTGCTCGCCCTCGTGCCATTCCTTAATCATAGCTGCGGTATCGTTCCAAGCGATACAGGGTATATAGCAGCCGTGTAGGTCTTTTAGTCTGTTCTCTACCAGTACGCTTATATCGCTTATGCGCTTGCCTAGTGGTGTCTCGCGGTATGTAATGCCGCTGCCGAGCGCTCCGCTTAACTGTACCTCGTTTTCGTAGTCCCAGTGCTCGCCCGTAATCTGCTGTGCTGTCTCTGCCAGCACATATACAAGTACCTTACCTGTTATAAAATTCTTGTAAGCCTGTAAGCTGCCAAGTATCATAACCGGCGCATTTACTCCGATACTGTCTACATTATCGCCCTGCACATATACTATAGCCTCGTCAAGCGCTCCGCTGCGTCGCTCGGTAATAACTGTAAGCTCGTAGCCGTTAAATGGCAGCGTATTAATGTTATCTACCTTGCGCAGCTCCTTTAATATGCCCTGTAATGCTACTGCGTTGTCTGTCTCCACGTTTCCGCTCTCCTTTCTTCTTTTTAGTGTCCGTTTTATTGGACAGATACGCCCCGCAACCCTCGAAAGTTGCATATACAGCCCTGCGGCTGCTGCTTTGCCTTTAAGCTAGAGGCGTTTATATGTAAATGTCGTAATACATATTTATACGCATATCTCCCGCTATGTACTGCGGCGTGCTCTCTTGGTCGAGCGGTGGCATAAGTCCCAACTTGTGCCAGTCTTTATGTGCTACGTCCAAGTGTGCCCTAAAGTCTGTTACTATCTCGTCGCCTGTAAATCCTTTTTCTTGGTAGTGCTCTTTTAAGTAATAGCCCCAGTCTGCAAACACTACGGCGCCGTTTTTTATTACCCTAGCGCGTTCCGACGAACTTATAAGCGCCGCAAGTGCGCTTAGTGTTACTTGCTGCATTTTCTTATCTCTCTTTCATTATCTTTATTCTTTTAACCCTGCTGCCGCCTGCTATTCCCTCTAATCGCAGATACGGCGGCAATACTATTACGTTGCCCTTATTTAGCTGCGCCTGAATCGTTTGCTCTAAATTCGCGTATGTTTCTTGTTTACATACCATTCCGCAGCTAAATATAAGTATTAAGCCTTTTGCGTCTTTCTTCTTTCTTTGTCGCCTGTTCATTTCCGCAACTCCCTTATTTTTTTCTCTAACTCTTCTACTGTTACGCCCTGCCGTCTGGCAAGCGCAGCCGCGCTTATGTTGTATGTCCATATCGACGACATCTTAATAGCGTCGCCTATGTCTAACTTACCCTGCTGTAGTCCTATGCGGACAAATTGCGGGCTACAGCCCATAATAGCGGCTGCCTCTGCTGGTTTAATCTTTACTGCCTGCATATCCTGTTACCTCGCTGTATTCTGCTGTGCCTGCGCCATAGCAAGTACACCCTGTGAATAAATCGCGACAATATTACGCTTGTCCTCTGGCAGCTTTGCTACTTCCTGCATAAGCTCGCTAAAATTTTCTAAACTCTGCTGCTCTTTCGTTCTCTCTAATGTCTGCTGCATACTGTTTTACCTCTCTTTCTTCTTAATCCTTAAATCGTCCGTAGCTGTCAAGTTGTATATAGTGGTTATTTACTTTAGCCTGCCTGCTGTCGCGCGCTACTTTCATTACTTCGCCGTCGTTCGCTCTGTATATTCTTCTCTCGCATACTGGACACGTTACAGTCTCGCCGTAGCCGCCATTAAGCATTACTTTAATTTGGCAGGTCGGGCAGGAATACGAGTATATGCTTATTTCGTCGAGTATTACCGCTGTACCCTGTGCGCGTTCTAAGCCTTGCAGCTCTTCTATAAAGTCCTCTCGGCGTTTCTTTGCTTTCTCAAACTGCGTGCACCAGCCGCCCCCGCCGTATGCTATTGCGTTGTCTCTTATTTTGTACTCAAACTCTTCTATTTCTTTGTTACACTTTGCTATTTCTTTCTGTATAAGCTCGTGTATGCGCTGCTTAACGTCCTGTATTGTGTGCATTTTGTTCATTTTCTGCCGCCTGCCTTTCTTTCGTCTGATAGCTGCCGCATAAGCTCTACTACCGCTGTATATTCTAGTTCTAATACTTCCTGCTTATGGTCTTTTGCCTTGTGTTCCTGTACGTGTTCCTTTATACGCTGCTCTATATCGTCCAGCGCGTCGTAGCAGCACTCTATACGCTGCCGCTTTGCTTTCTTTGCCTCTGGCAGCTCTACGCCTGCGTCTGTAAGTATTTCCCTAATCTGGTCTACCCTTGTGGTGTTAAGTTCTGCTAGTATAGTAATGCTTGTGCCGCGTCTTACGTATCTGTCTACTATCTCGCTTTGTGTCATATACATATGCTGCTATTCCTCTGCGCTGCTTTTATTGCAGTGCGCTATATATTCCTGTGTTATCTTCTTTATCGCTAAGTACTCTTTTTTAGTAATCCGCTCGCGTACCGCCTTGCCGTGTTTCTTGTACTCTCTGCTTTCCCTAAGCCTGTAGTATCTGTCGTGTTCTACGTCGTGCTCATATTCTGTATAGTTGCACGTAACTTCGTGAGCGCGTACCCGGTATTTAACTACGCTGTCTTTGTCTTTTACCATATTTGCCATACTTGCCCCCTAGTCGTTAAGCCCTAACCAGCACTTTGCGCTTGTGCCGTCGCTGTAGTGGTACTTTTCGTATTGCTCGCCGTCCTCTGCGTACTGCTCCCTGTATATCTCTACTACTTTGCCCTCGTCAAAGTTCTTTAAGTTAATTTCTGTTACAAACCCGCAAAGTCTTGTATAGTAGTGGTCTGCTCCCCATTGTTTTGCCTTTGCTGCTATCTTTGTGTTATACAGCTCTTGCAGCTCTTCGCGTGTGTATGGTTTCCTCTCCTGCTGCCTGTATGGTTCTAACTGCTGTATACCACAATGGTATACATACGGCGGCTGGGCTTTTTGTTGCTCTATTGTGTCTGGCTCTGGGCTATTAAAAAAGGCCTTGAAGTCTATGCTTTCCATATGCTACCTCTCTTTCGTTTTGTTGGCTGCTCTGTTTATTTTACTGTGTAGTTTATTTCTTCCCCGCCTATTTCTTTTATCTGCTGCCCTATTAAATCTCTTACAACCCATAGCGTAGACAAATGCCCCACTATAAAGCCCTGTGTCTGTAATGATTTCTGCTGCATACCTTGTAGCATTTCTATAACTTCGCTTTTTGTGTAAGTTTCTTTATTTTCCATATGTTACCTCTCTTTCGTTAGTTTAGTGCCTCTAATATCTGCTGTAGCTGTGGTCCCATATCTCGCCAAAATTGGGCGTTGCTGGCTGCGTTCTTAAACTTAGACGCGCCGTTCTCGTCCGTTTCCTGTGCCAGCTCTTCCCACGCCTTAAGCTCGCTCTCTCTATATTTCGTTGTCATTAAGATATAGCACTGTAGCGTGTTGCATAGCTCGTTAGTAAGTGTTATTGTTTTCGGCTGCTGCTCCCAGCTTATAGCCTCTGTGTTATCGGCTGCTGCCTCTGTGCTGTCGTCTATGAGCTCTGCTCTCTCTGTGACTGATGTCACATAAAAAAGCCTGCTGCCGTCCTCTGATACTAAAAACTCTTTACGTAATTTGTATGTTTCTTTTAAAACGTAGTCTTTGCACCATATTGTTTTGCCGTCTATATATATGTGGGCGCTTTCGTCCTCGAGCTCCGCGTTATTTTCCAAGTGCTCTATAAACTCGGCTACTGTCGTTTTGTCTATAAGTGCCTCTGTAGCTCTCATAAAATTAACTCTGTATCTGTTGTCGTTGTCGTTCTTAAATCTCATATGTTACCTCTCTTTCGTTGCCGCGGCTCTCTATGCTATAATTGCTTTAGAAAGGGGGTGCTTAAATTGGATAATTCTAAAAATGTTGTGGATATTCTCAAATCCCTTTACGATAATGCCGTAAATGAATTTGACAACCACCCAGCAAATAATCTTACTGATAACGAAAAAGTGCTAATTGAAAAATTTAAGAATGTTATCAAAGATACTTACAATGAATATTGTGAGCCGTCCGACAGGCTCTAATATTCCTTTGTATTTGCCTGCGCCAGCTATTTATTAGCTGGCGTTTCTTTTATTTTTGCTGAGTTGCTGTAATAATTCCCGTACTTTGCTGTAAAGCAATTTTCTAAATCGCTTATCGCAGCGTTAAGCGCTCCTCTCGCCTCTTCAACTTTTGCAATTTTTCCGAGTATGCCCTCGTCGGCTACTTCTACTGTTATTTCTAACTTTGCCATTGTTCGCCTCTCTTTCTTATATCCTTATTTTCCTCTCTTTCGTCGCTGCGCCTCTCTATGCTATAATTGCTTTAGAAAGGTGGTGTTAAAAATGTGTGATAGTGATAAAGAGTTAAAGCTAGGCAATTACGCCGCAGCTTTTAACTTAAGCACAAGCTCTATAACCTCTGATATAGAGGACGCAGAGCTTGCTGCTGCCGTCGAAAAACTTAAAAAAGAAACTTTTAAGACTTTACGCTTACTTGAAAATGAAATAATCCGACTTTCTAACAAATAAGCAATAAAGTAATTCTTTATCCGCAGCTTTACGGCTGCGGATTTCTTTTATATGGTTTTTCGTTCTGGAAATTTTCACGCCTTATTGTACTCTCTAATACTTTGGGTAGTTTCCATACTTCGTAACGAGTAAGCCCCTTTTTTTCTGCCTCTGTGAGTATCTCGTCGCTAAAGTCTTTTAGTAGGTTAAGTGTTTCCTCTGCGTCTCTTACGCTTGCCATTGTTCGCCTCTCTTTCCTGTGTCCCGCAAGTACTGTTGTTTGAGAGTTTTATATCTCTCATCGAGATTATATTACCTCTCTATGAGAGTTTTGTCAACCGTTATTTTTAATTTATATTGACTATGAGAGTTTTTTGAGGTATTTTATAATTGAAATATAAAAGAAAGTGAGGTAATGCTATGAAAAGCAGAATAAAGCAGGTGCGAAAAGACGCAGGGCTTACGCAAGTGGAGTACGGCAAACGCTTGGGCGTAGCTGGTAATACTGTTACTAATTACGAAAATGGTATGCGTGAACCCTCTAACGCTATTATTGCTGCTATTTGTCGTGAGTTTAATGTTAATGAGGAATGGCTACGTACCGGTAAAGGTAGTATGTATGTAGAAATGAGCCGCGCCGAGTTAGCCGCTAACATTGTAGGCAGCGCACTTAACACAAACGACGAGTTTATACTTAATACATTTATTGCCCTGGGGCAGTTATCCCCTGCAGAGTGGGAACTTATTAAGAAATTTGTTGATAAAATTAAGTCTGATAATTAAATAATATTACAAAGGAGATATTACATATGAGAGATAGTAAAGGGCATAGTTTATTAACTTTTCCAAGTGATTATACTGTGGTTGATATTGAAACTACAGGCTTGTCGCCAGAATATGATGAGATAATAGAAATATGCGCATTTAAGTATCGCAATAATGAGCTCACAAACAAGTATAGTACACTCGTTAAGCCAGAGCGTGAGATAGATAATTTTATTGCACAGCTTACAGGCATAACAAATAATATGCTTGCTAGTGCTCCAAGTGCTGTAGATGTTATGCGGCCGTTATATGACTTTATCGGCTCTGACGTTATAGTTGGTCACAATGTTAATTTTGATATTAACTTTTTATATGACTATTGCGTCCGCATTTTGTCTAAGCCACTCTCTAATGACTTTGTAGACACTATGCGTATTGCTAGACTTTTGCATAAAGAAAATAAACATAATCGCTTATCTGATTTAGCAACGCAGTATAATTTATCTTATGAGGGCGCGCATAGAGCTGGCTTTGACTGTGCATTGACTAATTCTATATATGAAATATTTAAGAGAGAGTGTGCGGACGGCGCAATAGAATTAAATACGCTTGTTAAACATTCGCAAGTAAAAGCTGCTGACATCAGTGCTGCAGTTTCAGAAATTCCAGCAGATAGCCCGCTACTTGATAAGGTAGTTGTATTTACTGGCACACTTGAAAAAATGCTGCGCAAAGATGCTATGCAGCTCGTGGCAAATATGGGCGGTATAAATGGCGATAATGTTACAAAGAAAACTAATTATCTTGTTTTAGGCAATAACGACTATTGCACCACTATAAAGAACAGCAAGAGCGGTAAACAAAAGAAAGCCGAGGAATATAAGTTAAAAGGTTATGATATAGAGGTTATCCCGGAAAGTGTATTTTATGATATTGTAAATATCTCTTATACACCTGCTCCGCAAGCCCCAGCCAGTCAATTGTATAAAGATTTTTCTTTAAGTGACAGAGAGATAGAAGTTATAGAGATTGTAAAATCCTTTATTTCTTCGAGTGAGCTATATTCTGATTTCGGAATAGCGCGCCGTAGCGACAATTATATATCTTTGTTGTGTGGCGAAAATGATTTTATGCGTTTTAAGGCTTCGCCGCGTGCCTTTTGGGCATCTTTGCGGCTACCCTTTGCTCTTGCAGATAAAAACAGGGACAACCCTTTATTTGCTGCTCAGATAAATAAAAATCAATTTCATTGGAAAAGCTCTATTGCTTCTGTTGATGAATTGGAAAAAATAAAAGATTTTATTGTGGCGTCATATTTTAAATAAGCAGCTAGTCGCCTAGCTGCCTTTAATTCCTCGTATGAATTGTAATATTACTTTAAGCGTGCGCTCGTCGCTTATGTTTTCGATTAGCGCGCGTATCTGCCGCCGTAGCTTATCCACTGGTCCGCCCTCTTTCTTATGTGATGTGGCAATTATAACGCCAGCTGGTAAGATATGTAAAGCTTTCGGCTGTTATGTCCATTATGTCGGACATATGCCCCGTAGCTCTTGGCAGCGGTAACTTGCAATATTATAATTCTAGTAAATCGAATAGCTCTACTTCTAGGGCTGTTGCAAGTAAGCGCAGGGTTTCTATGGTCGGGTTTGCTTTTCCGTTTTCAATATTGTTTATTGTGGTCTTGCTTACCCCGCTTAACTCTTCCAGCTTCCGCAGACTGTAGCCCTTGGCTGTTCGTATCTGCCATAAGTTGTATGTCATTATGTAAGCCTCTCTTTTAGTATCTATTATACTGGATGGCTGCGCATATGTCTTATGGTAATATCTGTAAATTTTAATATAAAAAATAGCCGCCCCTGTTGGAGCAGGAACGGCTAAAAAGACACATAACTAACGAAACTTTAGAGGCTCGCTTATTATGTACCCCGCAAGTACTATTATAGCATAAGCCTAGGGTTTCCGATAGGCTTATTTTTTATACCTTTTTAGAAGATAAGCCGCCATATATAAGAAAGTGAGGTTATGCTATATGAAACTTGCTAACGGAATGGGTAGCGTATATAAGCAAGGCGGCAAACGCCGTAACCCTTGGATAGCACGAAAAACTAAAGGCTGGGAAATTGACGAGAAAACAGGCAGGACTAAGCAGCGTTATTTAACTATTGGATATTATCCGACGAGGCAAGAGGCTTTAACTGCTCTTATGAATTATAACCAAAACCCGTACAACATAGAGACAAATACTATAACCTTTGCCGAGGTATACGAGCGTTGGAGTAAAGAGCACTTTGTAAAGGTTACTCCCAGCTCTTGCCGTTCTTGGGTTGCTGCCTTTAATCATTCCAAGCCGCTACACAATATGCGTATGCGTGACATACGCCCGAACCACTTAGAGGGTACTATACACGACGCCAAGGTAGGCGACAGCACTAAGCAGCGTATGAAAAGTATGTATAACTTAATGTATAAGTACTGCCTTAAATACGACATTGTAGAAAAGGACTACGCGGCATTATGTGAGAGCGTAAAGCGTGGCAAGCCTAAAATTGTACGTATCCCGTTTAGTCACGAGGAAATACAAGCGCTTTGGGATGACGTGAGCTTTCCTTTCGTTGATATGGTGCTTATAGGCATTTACAGCGGCTGGCGTCCGCAAGAGCTGGCAATACTAAAGGTTGCCGACGTAGACTTAGAGGCGCGTACAATGTTCGGCGGTCTTAAGACTGACGCAGGACGTAATAGGGTTGTACCTATACACTCCGCTATATATGAGCTGGTCGTAGCCAATTATAACAAAGCTGTTACTATGGGTAGTGATTATCTGTTTAATGATGAGAACGGGCAGCAGGGCACGCACTTAACGTACGATAAATACCGCGGACGCTTCGAGAAAATAAACAAGTGCTTTAATATGTCGCATAAACCGCACGACACGCGCCATACTTTTATAAGTGCTGCCAAGTCTGCAAATATGAATGAGTATATACTTAAGCTGATTGTAGGACACGAGATATTGGACGTTACAGAAAAGGTATACACGCATAGAAGTATGCAAGAGCTCGCCGACGAGATAGAAAAGATAGTGTACTAAATTACCGCAGATATGCGGCAATTAAAAAGAGGGCTACAGGTGTTTTTATACGCCTGCTGCCCTCTTATATTTTGCAAGTTACGTGTGTAAGTTACGCGCTAGTTACGTGTAAGTTACCTGTACTTTTCCGTAGGTTTCCATACTTCCGCATATCCGCGTAAATACTGGATTTCCTAGAACTTACCGTTGTCAGCAGCTTCCTGAATAGCAACTGCAACTGCAACTGTAGCACCAACCATTGGGTTGTTACCCATACCGATAAGACCCATCATTT
>OGFG01002600.1_pt1 | contig 14561 bp, 15 predicted proteins | sample 1570761 | NCBI WGS metagenome assembly OGFG01 (sample SAMEA2581938, study PRJEB24529) | metagenome | biome: Human gut stool | place: China | collected 2011 | reverse complement strand
AATAAAACTGCGCCACAGCCTTGGCAGGCCATCGCGCAGCGATTTTGTTCAATCGATATTTATTTGGTTTGTATCAAAACTTTATTGGAGGTTTGTAGAATAGTATGGGTATTTTGAATTATGAATGTGTATAATACAAACACATTTTATTATGGAAAGGAAATGGTATATGGATATCATTATATCAGAATATATAGAATACAACCATAACGAGATTATTAATTTATATGAAAGTGTAGGATGGGCAAACTACGTTGAACATCCACAAAGATTAAGAGAGGGCTACAAGAATTCTTTATGTGTACTTGCTGCATATAAGGACACGGAACTTGTTGGCATTCTTCGTGCAGTTGGAGATAACGCAACAATTCTTTTCATACAAGATATTATTGTTTTGCCTAAGTATCAAAGGATGGGAATAGGCACAAAACTGATTAAATCGGTTATGGAGAAATACAAGGATGTTTATCAAATAGAATTACTAACAGATGATACGGAAAAGACAATTTCATTTTATAAGTCTGTTGGATTGACGCCGACAAATGAGATTGGTGCATTATCATTTATTAGAATGTAGCTGATAAATTCCAGTTGATATTTCACATATTTTAGGAAATTTAATAACTGTTATATTTGATTATCAAATTCTTCGCAAACCCTTGAAAATACTAAGTTTGTAGCAAGTGTACTTCCCCTTACTCTTTCCCTTGTGTTACATTCTCCCATTAGCTTTCATGAACCTTAATATGGGAAAAATTAAGGGAAAGAAAATTTCATAACACAGTATAACATATAACAATAACGACATGGTGAACTGATTGAAATGTTTTCGATATTTAACTCTATAACTGATTATCAAAAGAAAATGGAGATAAGATACGATGAGAACAATTTATGCAGAATACAACATAAATCACGATAGTATTGATGTTTACACAAGTGCTGGATATATGCTTCGCATTGACTGCTGGGAAGCTGAAAAAGATTTAAAAACCACATATGGATCAGAATGTGCACTTACTTCATTAGCTGTGGATGAGCCTTTGGAATATGCAAGATTATATCTTGAGGGCAATTTACAGATGTGGGTGGATGCAGAAGATTCATTAGAACTTTATTAAGTGAAAGAGGGATAGTGTTCATTAAGAGTGCTATCCCTCTTTAAAGAATGTGCGAAATGCAATAATTACATATTTTCTATGGATTAACAGAGCGCCTAAAAATAATCCATGTACTTATGAAGTAACAAATCAATAAAATTGCCAAAATCCCCATTGTTGCCCCTATTTGTAACATCAATGTACTAAACCCAATATAGGCTGAAATTTCTGCTGATATGGTTTGGATAAAGTAAGCTATTACAACAGCAGCTACAATGATTGCTGTGATAATTGGCAGCCCGAACCAAATACTTAATTGCTTCAAGATAAGCTTTCCTATATGCTTTTCCTCTACACCTAATTTTCGGAGTACAGAGAAACGATACTTATATTGTCCTGCGTCTAAAAGCTGTTGCAGGGAAAGTACCGTAAGACATATAACCATCAGTACGACAGCACCATAAATCATTGACGTCTGTAAAATAAAGTTATTTGCTATGGAACTATTGATTTGCAGTGTGCTAAAACGCACGCCATAAATAGCCCCGGTTTCTGCCTGCTCGGGATACTTCTCTGTAAAAAGTTTTTCCAGTTTCCTTGCATTTTCATAGGAGATATTTTCCGTTGTTGTAATATATCGGTTTTTTATCACTGGCAACAGCTTTTCACAAATATTGTCTGGAAGTACATACAATACATTTGTATAGGAATTGTACGCTGTTTCTCCAATCGGATCCTCATAATAGGACTGCCCGGAAAGAGTCAATTCTCCTGCGTCTGTCATAATGCTGGCGTGTTCTTTCAAAAAGTTATCCCGTTCTTCCTCGGTGGCGATTGCTTTCCATTGTGTTGTAAATTCATCTTCCTCCAGAGAAATCTGTTCGTAACCCAGCATTTCCCGTATAGTGTTATAATCACTCAAAGAAATTGCTACAATCGGAAAATCATATTTCTGTCTGTTGTGAAAATCGTCTTTCTCTGACAGATATAGATTGAACGTGCAATCATAAACTGTATCTATTTTGTGTTCTGTCAGAAAATCAGTAATGATTTCATAACTGTCTTGCGGCAGATTTTCCTCTTCATATACGTCATTATATCTTGAATATACCTGCACATCATACATAGAGCGCATATCCAAATAACCTGAAGCCCAGCCCGTCAAAATAGGGGCGGCAATAAACATGAAGATTGCAAGGACAAGGGTTATACAAATCAGCGTCATTGTTTTGCTGGTTGTATTTAGTTTTGATATAATTTGCCCGAAAAAGAACAGGTTTTCTCCCTTGTATCTATGTTCCGGCGATTTTCCTTTCCATGCTACAATCAAACCACTGGTAAGATAAATGAAGGCACAAATGAAGAAAAGTAAGTCAATCACAACAAAAAGCAGATATTGATTGAGCGTTCCACCACCTAAAGACAGATAATATTTATTTGTTAATGCTGCAACGCTGGCTGCTGTAAAAGCATTCAATACAGAACATATCAGCAAACCAGCAATGAAACATTCTCTTTTTTTCTTTCTAATTATGCAAAATATCGACCACAGCAAAGTAAGCAGCGGAAAAAGAATATTTCCCCAAAACATAAGCTGCACCGGAAACGCAAAGCGGGTGTCATAATAAAACCAGACCTTTTGTATTCCTGTCATCAATCCCCATACGGTAAATACTTCAAAGAGGACTACTACAACAGAAATGAAGCGGCTCTTTTTTAGCTCTGGTTCGTTCTCTTTCTCTGCGGAAAGCATATCAATAATTTTTGTTTTCTGAATGGTACGGGTATTGAAAATTCCTACCACAAAAAAACTTGCCACAAAAAATACCACTGTCAACAAAACGGTATCCGGGAATAATGTCCATGAGATTTCATAAGGCTTTCCATAAGCAGTAAGGAGCATTGCGGTAATGAATTGAGAGCAAAATACACCGCAAAAAATACCAATCAAAATGGAAAACATACCCATAATCAGTGTTTCTGCAAAGAAAATCCTGCCAATGGTTTTTTGTTCCATTCCCATAATGGACTGGACAGCAAACTCTTTTTGCTTCCGTCTTAGCATATAATGATTGACGAACCGTATTAAAAATAGCAATAGCAAGGTTATCATGCAGATTGCAATTTTCATTCCGTCACTTAACAGCGTAAAATCATACTCGCTGCCTATATCCGGGCTATAATAACTACTGGAAATAGACAAGAACGCATAAAACAAGGTAACACAGATTGTCATTGTGACAATGTAGACCAGATAGTCTTTTACAGACCTCTTTGCATTTCTGAAAACAAGTTTAGCATACATGGCTCTGTCCCCCTCCGATCATGGTAAGGACATTCAGAATTTTATCAAAAAAATCACTTCTGCTGTCGTTGCCCTTGCGCAGTTCCATAAAGATTTCTCCGTCTTTCAAAAAAAGAATACGGCTGGCATAGCTGGCGGTAAAAGCGTCATGGGTTACCATAAGAATTGTCGCCCTAAGCTGTTCATTGATACTTTGAATGGTAGACAGCAGCATTTGTGAGGAATGGCTGTCTAATGCTCCTGTTGGCTCATCTGCCAGTAAGAGTTTCGGATTGTTGATAATTGCTCTTGCACAGGCACAACGCTGTTTTTGACCGCCCGATACCTGATAAGGATATTTGTTTAGAATATCGCTGATATTCAGCTTTCCGGCTATATCCAAAATGCGGGGTTCTACGCTCCCGGCAGGGACTTTGTTGATTGCTAATGCCAGTGCAATGTTTTCTGAAATTGTCAATGTATCCAGCAAATTGAAGTCTTGAAATACAAAACCTAAATTCTCTCTGCGAAAGCGGGCAAGGGATTTTGGGTTGATTTCCGTTATATCTGTTCCCTCTAAAAAAATATGCCCTGCACTTACGGTATCAATCGTAGAAATACAGTTTAGCAGCGTTGTCTTTCCAGAACCGGACGCACCCATAATTCCGAGAAATTCTCCGGCTTCCACAGAAAAACTAATATCTTTAATGGCTTTGGTAATATTCCCCTCATTGCCATAATATTTCTGGATATGCTCCAGCTTCAAAATCGTATTCATCTGATAAACCTCCTTAACTGTTCCATATCTTTATTGTAAATGGAGTATCTCATTTTTTGTATCAAGTTTTCTTACACAGTTCTTACAAAAATGTAAGAAGTGCAGAACCTGTCAGCCCTGCACTCCGATAATAAAATCATTCATTTGAAAGATAAGTGAAATCGTTGTTCCTCTGTTTTCGGAATAAGCAGTAAGCCCTATTCCCAGTTTATCACATAGACGCTTGCAAAGATATAAGCCAATTCCAGTAGAATTTTTCCCGGTTCGCCCATTCTGACCTGTAAATCCTTTTTCAAAAATACGGGGTAAATCACTTTTAGGAATACCTATCCCATTATCGCTGATAGATAGCACAATCTTGTCATTCGTTTTTGTCGCCCCAAAGTGCAAAATAGGCTGCTCTGCATGGTATTTGATTGCATTACCGATAATCTGATTTAAGATGAACCGCACCCATTTTTCATCGGTATAAACTTTTGTTTCTATATCGTCTATCTGAATTGACATATTGCTTTGACGCAAAAGATACTTATTATCTGCGATTGCACTATGCACAACATCGCATAAATTGACTTCACGGACAGAATAGTCTTTTTCAGCGTGTTCACTCCGGGCATAGTAAAGTGCCTGTTCTGTATATTGGTTGATATTCTCTAACTCTGCCAATACCTCTCTGGAAAAGGGAGAACGGTTATTCTCACACAGCAGCTTCATCGCTGTAATTGGTGTTTTTACTTCGTGTATCCATTGTTCAATGTATTCTTTATATTCCCTGCGTTCCCTCTGTACTTCGCCAATCCGTTCCAACATAGATTTTTCAGCCATTTTCATAATCTGGTAAAAAACCTGTTCATCAGCCCTTTCCGGCACTTGCATGATTTCCGGCAATAAATATCGTTCTTCTAATTGCTCCGTCATATTGAGCAATTTATTCAGATATTTTTTTCGTGAGAAATAAAATGCCAGCAAAGATAAAACAAGGACAATCGACCAGACTGCAAAAATAAACAGGACTGTTTGGATAGGATTATCGCTTGCAATCAGGAACAAAGCAAGGACAAGCATACCCAGCAGATTGATTAAAATAACGGGGAGTTGATTTTTCAAATATTGTTTTCCACTCATAATGTATATCCTTGCCTGTGTTTTGTTTTAATGAAATCTACAAGTCCGATTGCTGCCAGTTTGTCGCGAATACGGGTAATATTGACACTTAGGGCGTTATCATCAACATAAAGCTGATTGTCCCAAAGAAAATCCACAATATCATTTCTGGAACAGATTTTTCCGGAGTTCTTAAAAAGGTAGTAGAGGATTTTCAATTCATTCTTTGTCAATTCTGCTTTCTGTCCTTTGTACTCTATCATGCTACTCTCCAAATGCAGGGTAGCTTCTCTCCACATATAAATTTCTGTTTGAGGGGAACGGTAGGCTTTCTTTAACAATGCAGCAATTTTAGCAAGAAGAATAGCGGGATTATAAGGCTTTGTGATAAACGCATCTCCACCCAGCATAATGCTGTTCAGTTCGTCCATATCTGTATTGCTGCTTGTTACAAATACAATCGGAATATCTGAAAAGGTGCGAATCCCCGAGCATATTTCAAAACCGTTATTCCCCGGAAGTTTTATATCCAGAATAACCAGATGTGGCGCAGCTTCTTTTAACTGCTCTATTGTTTTGGAAAAATCCGTAACTGCAAATACTTCATATCCATTCCCAGACAAAAGAGTTTTAAGCTGTGTTTGTATCGTAAAATCATCTTCAATGATTAGTATTTTTTCCTTCATAGAGATACCTCCCTGACACTTTATTATACTGTATCAGAGAGGCTTTCTCAATCCATATTGAAGAATAGTAACGGAATAATGGGCGGTTGTCTATCAAATTCTTGTGTGTTACTTTACCGCACATGAGCATTATCACTTGTGCTGATAGTATCCAGATAATTCTTTTCTTTTCCATTTGCAGTCAGACTCTCAGAGAAGGAATAAGGATATATATTCATGATGACAAAACGGCCGCCCAGTGTAGAAGCAATTTCGCTGTTGAGCATTTTGCTGATACATCATGTAGGATTTGCCGGTTCTTCTGATGCCGACAAAACAATAGTTTATATTTTCTTCCAGAGGATAGTGTCTAACGATTATTGGGTTGTTTAGGTAAATATCCTTCGGCTGTCTTGTAAAGCATAAAATACAGACGTAGTGAAAAAATATGGTCGATTCAATACATTTTACGGTCGATTCATGACAATCCGCCCATTTGGAAAGAAATTCGTTGTACATTAGAAACAGGTAATCATGTACAACGAATTTTTTACATTAAAAGCAAAGGAGAAAAAGGAATGAAAAAGTTGAACAAATGGATAGCAGGATTGCTGTGTATGATGCTTGTCATAACCATGGTTGCAGGACTGGGTGTGATGGAAGTGAAGGCAGATGATGCGGTAACAACAGTAAGTTCGTGGACTGAGTTAAAAAATGCAATAAGAAAAGGTGGTAATATTCAATTAGATAAGAATATTACAGCTGGAACGGGTGATTATAGATTTAATGTAGACAAGAACGTGACCATTGATCTGAATGGATATACGATTGACCGTAACTTAAATGAACAACAAGACAATGTATTTAGTGTGATAGCAGGTGGAACTTTAATCATAAAAGATACGAGTGAAGGACAAAATGGAAAAATTACTGGTGGATGGGCAAATGAAGACTATGCTGGAGGCATTAATGTCAGAGAAGGAACGTTAATATTAGAATCCGGCAATATTGTTGGAAATCGTAGCAATAAAACTTTTACAAAACGCGGTGGTGGAGTTGCAGTTTTTTATAATGGAACTTTCATCATGAGAGGAGGTAAGATTTCAGGAAATGAGGCAGGATACGGCGCGGGAGTGGTTGTTCTTGATAATTGCAATTTTGAAATGACTGGTGGAGAAATCACAGATAATATTTGTGATTTTGGTGAATATCAAGATCAGGAAGGAGCAGGTGTCTTTGCATACCAGGGAGCGGATGTAACAATCGGAGGAAGTGCAAATATTTACGGAAATAAAAATTCAAAAGATGAAAATAGTAACTTATATATTTATCGTTACAAAAGTAGTGAAAAAATTAATCTGAGCACGACTGTTCCACTGACAACGGGTGCTAAAATAGGTGTAGGTTATTATCAGCCATATGGAAAAAACGAGATACCACTTGCAGATTCAGGAAAACAATTCAAAGATGCATTTTTCACTGACGATGATAAAAACTATGAAATTACAACAAAAGATGGAGTAGATGGTATTTTTTATTCTCCAAAAAATTCTTCGGGAGGCAGCTCCACACCATCCACGCCAACCTCTTACAAGCTAAGGGTAGGCGGAGTTGAAGTTACCAGTGCCAATACTTCCGGCACAGGCTGGAGTTATGATAATCAGACAAATACACTGACCTTAGATGGATTTAATTATGAAGGTAATGGAAGCGGAATCGAAATCGAAACCTTACAAGACCTGAACATAATAATTAAAAATGAAAATAGAATAAAAAATATAAGCAGTTCTTACAGTAGTAGTACAAATGGATGGAGTTGCGGAATATATGTTCATGGAAATTTAACCATAACAGGAGATGGGACACTTGATGTAACAGGTGGAACAGCAGATACCAGTCATGGTATTAGTGTGCTAGGAAAACTGGAAATTGATAGTCAGGGTACAATTATTGCAAATGCACAGGCAACAGCTGGTACAAGTGGCATATATGCATATGATGGTATTGTTATTAAAAATGGTAATATTACAGCATATGCTGCAGAAGCAGCTTACAGTAGCCGTGGTATTGAATGTGATGGCGATATAACGATTAGTGGAGGAACTGTGGTAGCTAAGGCAGAAAAAGGAGAGATTTCCAGCTATGGATTAGAAAGTGGTAAAAAAATAACAATATCTCCAAATGCAGTTGTCACAGCATCTGGAGTTACCGCAGCATTAAATAAAAAACCAGAAGGATATACTGGTGAGATTGGTACAACTTTCGTAAGTAATAATACCAATCCAAATCCAACACCGACACCAGAACCGACACCGACACCAAGTGAACCGTCAACAATGCAAGGTGAATCTACAACAACATCAACACCGGCTTCGGCAACAACGGCAAGTACACAGGGCAGTCAGCAGGTTATACCAACCATCATTGAAGGTGCAGGCAGCAGCTATACGCAGGGAAGTGGAAATACAATTTATTTCCGTTCCAGTGATTCATTTGCAAACTTCCAGAAAGTTATGGTAGATAATGCAGAACTCAGTGCAGACTGCTATACGGCAACAGAAGGAAGTATCATTATCACTTTGAAACCGGAGTATTTAAGCACATTGGCAGCCGGAACACACAGTATTAGTATTGTTTCTGCAAATGGAGTTGCAACAGCAGACTTTGAAGTTCAGACAGCAGATACAACAGCAGTTTCACCGAAAACCGGAGATAACGATCAGGCAGCTTTGTGGATCACACTTCTCCTTCTTTCCTGTGGAGCATTGACCGCAGTTGGAATCAGAAAAAAAGTAAGATAAGCAAAAAATTAAAGTGAAATGAACGACAACATGAGCTATAAGAAAAACCTAGTACTCATCTGTCAATCAGCATGGTGAACTCAAAGATATTATCACTCTCTTTTTCTGTCAGGTACAGAGCATCGAGATTAGTTAAACCGATTAATTTTTTGATTTTTTCATTAACGCTTTGATTCTGAGAAATATTGATATTGGTTCCATCACCTTTGTCAACAGCCCTGAAGTCACGCATAAAATTTACAAGATCATAGGAACTGAGCTTGTTTTTGAAACATTTGATTTCCAGGATTCTTAAAAGAAACAAGCTAAGGCAGCAGATTAAAAAATGCCCTGCAAGGATATTAAATTTTCCAGTAAAATCAAGGTTTTTTAGGTATCTGCGCGATTTGAGATGTATGAGGAAATTTGAAAACATCGGAACTGTATGAAACCGATTGACATGAAAAAAAGTGTATTGTATAATCAGAATCGCTCATCGGAGGGCAACTTGTTCGTTTAGAAACAATAGCTGGATAAGATGGCAGATTGAAATATCTGCTTTTCTTATCCGGCTTTTTTTGTGTGACAGGAAATTACTGCCACAACCTATCATTTTCAGGAGGAATATATGGAAACAAACACATCATTTACAGAAGGAAAAATCTTAAAACCTTTGATCTTATTTGCATTTCCTGTCTTGCTGGCGTTATTTCTGCAGGCGATGTATGGCGCGGTAGACCTGCTCATAGTGGGAAAATTTGCTTCATCCGCAGATGTATCCGCGGTTTCGACAGGTTCTCAGATCATGACTACATTAACAAATCTGATCAGCAGTTTCGCAATGGGAACCACAATTTTGCTGGGACAGCAGATCGGAAGCGGAAAAAAAGAGGAAGGCGGACGAACCGTAGGAACAGCAATTGTCATGTTTGCGGCGATCGCAGTGGTCATGTCGATCATTATGGTTGTTTTTGCGCCTTCAATCAGTCAGATCATGAACGCGCCTGAGGAAGCATTTCAAAAGACCGTTGATTACATCAGAATTTGCGGCGGAGGTATGTTAGTCATTGTTGCCTACAATCTGATCGGCTGCATTTTCCGTGGACTGGGCGATTCTAAGACACCGCTTATCACAGTCGCGATTGCATGTGTTTTTAACATTGCGGGAGATCTGATCCTATGTGCAGGCTTTCACATGGGAACACAGGGCGCTGCGATTGCAACAGTGTTTGCGCAGATTGTGAGCGTGGTAGTTTCGTTTTTCCTGATCTGTAAAAAAGAGCTGCCTTTTACCGTAAAAAATAAAAATATTCGGATTCATAAAGTATATTTGAAGAAAATGGTTGGTTTTGGGGCGCCGATTGCATTGCAGGATCTGCTTGTGAGCATTTCATTTTTGATCATTCTGGCAATCGTAAATTCTATGGGAGTCATTGCCTCGGCAGGTGTCGGTGTCGCAGAAAAAGTGTGTGCATTTATCATGCTCATATCGTCTGCTTTCATGCAGTCCATGTCGGCATTTGTGGCACAAAACTATGGCGCAGGTCAGATTACAAGAGCCAGAAAAGCCTTGCATTACGGCATTGCCGTTTCTTTTTCCATTGGCGTGGTAATGTTTTTGATCACGTTTTTCCATGGAGATGCGCTGGCAGGAATTTTCTCCTCGGATGGGGAAGTGGTTTTTGCAGCGGCAGATTATCTCAAGGCATATGCGATCGACTGCCTGTTTACAGCTATTTTCTTCTGCTATACCGGATTTTACAATGGTATCGGTAAGACACGATTTGTCATGATCCAGGGAATCCTTGGCGCATTTTGCGTCAGAGTTCCGGTGTCTTATATTATGAGCATCCAGCCGGAAACATCGCTGTTTCATATCGGGCTGGCAACGCCGATGTCGTCAGCCTTGCAGTTGATTCTCTGCGTTGGATTCATGCTCTTTTTGAGAAAAAAGGGGATGTTAGACGATAAAAAAATTTAATCGTCTCTATTTTCTTTCCCATTGAAAATTCTGGATTGTTTTATGGTACAATGCGTTTAAACATTTGAACAAAGAAAGGAATTATATATGGATATCTTAGAGTTAATGAAGGAAAGACACAGGACATGAGGTTAAATAATGCAGTCGAAAGAGATAGAGCAGCTTGCTTCTGAGTTTGAAAAATGCCAGAGAATACTCATTGCGCTTGGCGATGAAAACAGGCTTCACATGATTCCGGAAAAGATGAATAAAACCGCATAAAGATGTGAAAAGACAGGGATTGATGACCATGATTTTGTATTGGTGATTGATTCCTGTTTTGTAATATTATGATAGGGCGAGTTTAAATTATTTCTTGACAATAGCGTTATAGAACCATATAATTACCAATGGTAATTAACAAAGGCAATTATATAGCACAATGTAAAAAAGGAACCGATAGTATGAACGAAGAAAAAATAAAGAGAATGTTGGATGCCTGCTATCTTGCAAAAAGGACGAGGGAACTGCTCCCGGAACTGCCGGAAGGAGTCACACCAGCGTATATACAGTACATGGATGTGATCCACAAGTTACAGGAGAAGAAAGAGAGAGTAAAAGTATCGGATATCAGTGACACATTAAAGCTGCCAAGACCGGGGGTGACAAGAACGGTCAAGGAAATGGAAAAAAAGGGCTATCTCACGAAATATGCGTCTGAGGAGGACGGTCGGATCACATATGTTTTCATTACAGAAAAAGGTGAGGAGTTATCGGATAAGTACGATAAAAATTATTACAGCCGGCTTTTGAAATATATGGATCATATTTCCGAAGAAGAAGCGGATTGTATGATTTCGACCATAGAAAAATTTTATAAAGTCATGAGCGAAAGGAGAGTTGACATTGAATAGTTCAAAATCAGATTTTACACAGGGAAGTATTTTAGGAAAGCTGCTGCCATTTATGCTGCCAATCTTAGGCGCATTAGTATTGCAGGCGGCTTACGGTGCAGTTGACCTTCTGGTCGTTGGAAGGTTTGGAACAACATCGGGGCTTTCAGCCGTATCAACAGGAAGCCAGGTGTTAAACTTAGTCACTTTTGTTATTACGCAGTTTGCAATGGGTATCACTGTTTTGATCGCACGGTATATCGGGGAGAAAAAACCGCAGTATATTGGAGCTTTGATCGGTGGAGCAACAATTATTTTTGCAATTGTTTCTGCGGTACTTTTTGTAGTTATGATCGGGTTTGCACAGCCGATTGCAGTGCTGATGCAGGCACCACAGGAGGCTGTGGAACTGACATCGTCTTATGTGCGTATCTGCGGTGGCGGAATTTTTTTCATTGTGGCGTACAATCTGCTCGCAGCTATTTTCAGAGGCTTAGGTGACAGCAAATCTCCATTATTATTCGTTGCAGTTGCATGTGTGGTAAATATCGCAGGAGACCTGATTTTAGTGGCAGGACTGCATTTAGACGCAGCCGGAGCTGCAATCGCAACTGTAACAGCACAGGCGGTCAGCGTCGTTTTTGCATTATTTTTACTGGTAAAAAGAGAACTTCCATTTAAAATCACCAGACAGGATTTTAAGATCAACACACATTGTATAAGAGCATTAAAAGTCGGTCTGCCGCTTGCTATGCAGGAGTTCTTGACACAGATCTCATTCCTTGCACTCTGCGCATTTGTCAACCGGCTTGGACTCGCAGCTTCCTCCGGATATGGTGTTGCCTGCAAGGTCGTTAACTTCGCAATGCTGATTCCAAGTTCTCTGATGCAGTCCATGGCATCCTTTGTATCGCAGAACGTGGGTGCCGGAAACGAAAAAAGAGCGAAAAAAGCAATGTTTACCGGCATGGGCGTTGGAATTGTGATCGGCTGCATTGTATTTGCATTTGTTATGTTTAAGGGAGATCTTCTGACCGGAATCTTCACAACAGACGCAGCCGTTGTGCAGAATGGTTATGATTATCTGAAAGGGTTTGCGTTGGAAACGATCGTGACAGCCGTTCTATTCAGTATGGTCGGTTATTTCAACGGACATGATAAAACGGTCTGGGTTATGGTTCAGGGACTCGTCCAGACGCTTCTTGTGCGTCTGCCGCTGGCATATTATATGAGTATCCAGCCAGATGCGAGCCTCACCAAGATCGGTTTTGCGGCTCCGGAAGCAACGATATTCGGAATTGTGCTGAATGTGATCTTCTATCTGTGGATGAACCGGAAACGGAATAATTTATAAGCAAAAGCCCTGAAGTTGCAGCTTCAGGGCTTTTTGCGATGTAGCGTTATCATCATAACATATAATGCGTATGTTAATACTTTTTATGGTATACTTCAGATATAAATTTAGGAAAGAAAAGAGGAACCAATAAATGAAAATTGTGATTATTAACGGAAGTGCAAGAAAAGGCAATACATTAACTGCAATTAATGCATTTATAAAAGGTGCATCTGGAAAAAATGAGATCGAAGTGATTCAGCCGGACAAGTTAGATATCAGCCCATGCAAAGGATGTGGCGTCTGTCAATGTAATAAAGGCTGCGTAGATCAGGATGATACCAATCCTACAATTGACAAAATTGTGGCAGCAGACATGATCCTTTTTACAACACCAGTGTATTGGTGGGGAATGTCCGCACAGTTAAAGCTGGTTATAGACAAATGTTATTGCAGAGGATTACAGATAAAAGGGAAAAAGGTTGGTGTTATTGTCGTAGGCGGATCACCGGTAGACAGTATACAATATGAACTGATTCAGAAACAGTTTGACTGCATGGCTCACTACCTGTCATGGGATATGCTTTTCCAGAAATCCTATTATGCAACTGCAAAAGATGAATTATCAAAAAATGCGGGTGCAATGGAAGACCTGGAAAAATTAGGCGCAGAGCTGGCATAGGGAAAAACCAGTCTATCATGAGATTTCAAAAGGAGAGCAGGGAAAATGACAGAAAAAGAGAAAATGACGGCAGGAAAAATTTACGATCCTTCCGATGAAGAACTTGTAAAATTAAGAACAAAAGCCCATAGATTAAGTAAAGAATATAATGAACTTCTTGAAACAGACGAGAAACGTTCCGAGATTCTGAAAGAAATGGGAATCATAGGTGATTCGTTTTACTTGCAGGGACCAGTACAGTTTGATTATGGCTGTCTGACATCTATCGGTGCAAATTCGTATGCGAACTTTAACTTTACGTGTGTGGATTGCTGTCCGGTTACAATTGGTGCAAATGTATTTATGGGACCAAATGTGTCACTTCTTACCCCGATGCATCCGCTCCGCTGGCAGGATCGCAACCAATATCAGAAACAGAATGGAACACTTACCGATAAGGAATACGCCAGACCGATTACCATTGGCGATAACTGCTGGATCGCAGGAAATGTTACAATCTGTGGTGGTGTTACGATCGGCGAGGGCTGTGTGATCGGTGCTGGAAGCGTCGTTACCAGAGATATTCCGGCAAATTCACTTGCAGTTGGTGTTCCATGCCGCGTGATCCGCGAGATTACGGAAGAAGATGCGCTGGAAAATCACCCGGAGTTGTTCTAAAAAAAATCAGCTATAATCAAAACCTATAACAAACCCAAGGAATCTTCTATAACAAAAACAATTGACAAAATAATATCAGATGATTATAATTCCCCATATAAAGTAATTCCTACATAACATATCAAATAAGTAGGAAATAAGAAAGGGGAAAATCATATGAAGACAAATACAATCGTAATGAACAAAAACCAGATGTGTTGCTGTTGTATGTGCTGTATGGATGAATACGGTTTTATTTTCATATGATTTATACACCTGAGTGTTTTGGAGAAAAGAAGAAGCAGGCAGTTGTGATAACCATATGACAACGACCTGCTTCTTTCTT
>OGFG01002581.1_pt1 | contig 14665 bp, 6 predicted proteins | sample 1570761 | NCBI WGS metagenome assembly OGFG01 (sample SAMEA2581938, study PRJEB24529) | metagenome | biome: Human gut stool | place: China | collected 2011 | reverse complement strand
TATGTATGGGTAAGTGCTGTTTGTACAGCACATGCTCAAGTTGGCTTTGCTCGGAATAAATTGTACAATATCGTACCTGTAAATTATTCTGGTAAGGCTGTAGGATATGATCCTGATAGCAAAAGGGTAGTTTTGAGTGTTAGCAATGATGCTGATAAATTGCAGCAATGGAGTATCACTAATTTATCTGGTAGTTTCCGTTTTATAAATCCTTTTGAGAATAAAGCAATTCATGCTACAGGGGATAATACATTGAGAATAACAGAAAACAATGGTTCAGATGAATCTCAGTTATGGATTATAAAGAAGAGTGGCAAGTTCTTGCAGATATATCCTTCTAATAGCCCTGATTTGATATTGGCTTGCCAACAGAAAGGGCGGTTGGTTTTAGTTGATAAGGTAAAGTTTCTGAATAATCCAGAAACGTATTTTTATATTAATGTTAGTAAAGTAGCAATGCCTGCGGAAGCTGCTTCTGGTACATTAGAACGTCCTAAGGTTTATTGGGAAGACGAGACTATGTTTGCAGAAAATAAAGAGCCGGGTTGTGCAACTTACATTCCTTATATAACCGAGAAAGAAATGCTGGCTGATAAAGATTTTTATCGTACACCATGGTTGTATAGCCAGAGTTCTTCGTTTAAATTGTTGAATGGCAACTGGTGTTTTCATTTTGTGTCAGAACCTTCTCAACGTCCGGAATCATTCTATAAAGAAGATTATGATGTATCGAGTTGGGAGACTATTCCGGTTCCTTCAAATTGGGAAATGCAAGGTTATGACCGTCCTATTTACGCGAATGTAGAGTATCCTCATTCCAATACACCTCCTTATATTGATGCTCGAAAGGGATTCAATGATGGTGGAGCTAATTATGGAATTAATCCGGTGGGTTCCTATGTGCGTTTCTTTGATTTGCCTGCTGGATGGGAAAAACAGCGTACATTTATCCATTTTAGTGGTATATATAGTGCTGCATTTGTATATCTGAACGGAGAATATGTCGGTTATACACAAGGATCGAATAATGTGGCAGAGTTTGATTTAAGCAAATATCTGCGCACAGGAAAAAATCGTTTGGCTGTTCAAGTATTTCGCTGGAGCGACGGTTCGTATCTTGAATGTCAGGACATGTTCCGTATGAGTGGTATTTTCCGGGATGTTTATTTATATAATGTTCCACGAGTAAGTGTACGTGACCATTATATTACTTCTAAGTTAGATGCAGCTTCAGAATATACCAGTGGCGAAATGTCTGTTAATTTGATGCTTGATAACCGTGATCGGATGAAAGGTGTGAAGAATCTGATTGTAAAATTATTCGATCCAGATGGAAGACTGGTAGCAGAAACAGAGCAACAGGTTAATTATTCAGATAAGAAAGAAACTGTATATTCAAAAGCTACGTTCAAGCTGAAGAATCTTGTAACATGGACAGCTGAAACTCCTAACTTGTATACGGTTCATATTATCCAGCGAAATGGGGATAATGATGAAATGGTCTTTTCTACCAAGTATGGTTTCCGCAATATAGAACTGAAGGGTACAGTGGTATATATTAATGGACAACGAGTATTTTTCAAGGGAACTAATCGACATGATACACATCCGGTTTATGGTCGGGCTGTTACTGTAGAATCAATGTTGCGTGATGTGACACTGATGAAACAGAATAATATTAATACTATCCGTACTTCTCATTATCCGAATGATGCGAAAATGTATGCTATGTTCGATTATTTCGGACTTTATACAATGGATGAGGCTGATTTGGAAGATCATGCTAATCAGTCGATCAGTGATATGCCTTCTTGGATACCTGCTTTTGTTGATCGTATTGACCGTATGGTACTTAGAGATCGCAATCATCCAAGTGTAATTTTTTGGAGCTTGGGTAATGAAGCTGGAGGAGGAAGTAATTTCCAGGCTTGTTATGATGCTGCCAAACGATTGGATAACCGCCCCATACACTATGAGGGTACACGCGATGGAAAAGAATATGGCGGAAATCGTTTTAGTGACTTGTATTCGAAGATGTATCCGGGTATGAAATGGATGAATACATATGTAAGCTCATTGGATAAACCGATGTTTATTTGTGAGTATGCTCATGCCATGGGTAATGCTATTGGAAATTTAAAAGAATACTGGGAAAGCATTGAAGGAAGTTCGGCTACTATTGGTGGAGCTATTTGGGACTGGGTAGATCAGGCTATTTATGAGCCTCATGAAATGAAAAAAGGCATTTATCGTCTGCATACAGGGTATGATTTTCCAGGTCCTCATCAGGGTAACTTCTGTTCGAATGGAATAATTCCGGCAACTCGTGAAGAATCGCCTAAGTTGAAAGAAGTAAAAGCTGTATATCAGTATGTACATTTTGCTGATAAGGGAGTTGATGTAAAAAGAAATGAGGCTAAAGTGTTACTGAAAAACACATATGATTTCCTTTCACTTGATAAATTCTATTTGCGGTGGCAAGTTGTAAAAGACGGTTTTCGTATGCAACCAGATAGCATGATGCTTCCAGCTGTAATGCCTGATGATTCACTGTTGGTGACATTGAATCTAAAAGGTATTAATTTAAAGAAGGCTATAAAGAATGGTGAGGAAGTCATGCTTGATTTGTATGTATGTCGTACAGATGCTGAAACTTGGGCTGGTGCTGGGCATGAGGTTGCAAAACAGCAATATGAATTGTCTGCACGAAAGGAATTACCTGAGTTAAAGAGCTTACATGGAAAGAAACAGAAGTTGGCTGTTTCTGACAATGAAAACTTATTGACGGTCAAAAATGCTTATATAGAAGCCTCTTTCGATAAGACAACGGGGCAATTGGTTACATTAGTTATGAACGGCCAGCAGGTTGTCAGTCAGGGAGGAGGATTTGTATACGATAATCATCGTTGGATTGAGAATGATAAATTTACTGAAACGGCTAATGGACTGTCGGAAAAAGGAACATGTACGGTGACCGAAGAGAAAGGCAATATTATTGTTACCACTAACCGTGAAGGTAGTTTATGTAGTACGGATATCGTATATACATTTACTCAAACGGGAGTCATGGATATGGAGGTTGTTTTCCGTCCGCATACAGCTGATTTACGTCGTTGCGGCTTGGTGGCAAACATTGACTCAACATTGAGCAATATCGATTATTATGCATATGGTCCATGGGAAAATTATAATGACAGAAAAGACGGTTGTATGGTAGGTCGTTATACGACAACAGTGGAGGATATGGAAGTTCCTTATATGAAACCTCAGTCTATGGGAAATCGTGAAGGCCTTCGTGAACTGACTTTATATAATAAAGAAGGTAAAGGTGTAAAGATTCAGACTGAAGGTAATGTGTCGTTTTCTGCTCTGCGATATACAGATAAAGATTTGATGGAAGGACAGCATGCTTGGGAGTTAGAGAAACGTCCGTATATTGTGCTTCATCTGGATGCTGTACAGCGTGGAGTAGGAAATGCTAGTTGTGGGCAGGATGTAGATACATTACCTGCTTATCGTATTCCACAACAAGAAATGAAGTATAAATTACGTTTCTTTACTTGTTCTCTGAATAATTAAGTCATATTAATCAGAAGTCAAAGCTGATATCTAAGAAGTTTAATATTGATGAAGACATTCTTATAGTCAGTTTAGACTTCTGATTTTTATTTATATCTTAGTATTAATAGAAACTATATTGAAGGTAGTTTCGTAGATAATTTGTTAGCCTATGAAAAAATTATTATCATTTTTAGTTGTGCTTTCATGCGTTCTCGGTATAAAAGCAGCAGATACAGTCTTTATAAAGAATCCTCAAATACCAATTCTGATAGAGCGGCATGATAATGTTTTATGTTACATGCGTATTAATGCGCACGAGGCAAAGGTCTTGGATAATGTTTCTGTGACATTTGGACAAGATGTACCTTTAGAGCAGATTAAATCAGTAAAACTATACTATGGAGGTACTGAAGCTATTCAGGACAGAGGAAAGAACCGTTTTGCTCCTGTAGAATATATTTCCGCTCATGCGCCAGGCAAGACTTTATCTGTCAATCCGTCATATGCTATTAAGAAATCTGAAATTGTTCCCCAAAAGAATTCTGTATTGTTGACTGGAAATCAGAATTTATATCCGGGAGTAAATTTCTTTTGGGTCAGTATAGAAATGAAGCCAGAAGCATCGTTGCTTACAAAAATCACTGCTGAAGTGACGGGGGTAACAGCAGATGGTCAGTCGTTACCAGTTAAATGTGTATCAGCACCGAATGTTATACGTCGTTTGGGAGTAGGTGTGCGTCATGCCGGAGATGATGGTGCAGCAGCTTTTCGTATCCCAGGTTTGGTGACAACCAATAAAGGTACATTGTTAGGTGTATACGATGTGCGTTATAACAGTAGTGTGGATTTGCAGGAACATATTGATATCGGTTTGAGCCGAAGTATTGACGGTGGAAAGACTTGGGAAAAAATGCGTCTGCCTCTAGCTTTTGGAGAATACGGTGGGCTGCCAGCAGCTCAGAATGGTGTAGGAGATCCCTCAATTTTGGTTGATACAAAAACAAATACAATCTGGATTGTTGCGGCATGGACACACGGAATGGGTAATCAGCGTGCATGGTGGAGCTCACAGCAAGGTATGGATGTAAATCATACGGCTCAGCTTGTTTTAGTAAAAAGTACAGATGATGGAAAAACCTGGTCTGAGCCGATTAATATAACCGAACAAGTAAAACACCCTGAATGGTATTTTTTGTTGCAAGGTCCGGGTAGAGGTATTACTATGGAGGATGGTACATTGGTATTTCCTATTCAATATATAGGTAAAGACCGGATTCCTAATGCTGGTATTATGTATAGTAAGGATAGAGGAGAAACATGGACCATTCATAATCATGCACGTACAAATACTACGGAAGCTCAGGTTGCTGAAGTTGTTCCTGGAACACTGATGTTGAATATGAGAGATAATCGTGGAGGAAGCCGTGCTGTTTATACAACTTCTGATTTGGGCATGACGTGGAAAGAACATGAGTCATCACGAACAGCATTACCTGAGCCTGTTTGTATGGCAAGTCTTATCAGTGTGAAAGCAGCGGACAATGTTTTAGGTAAGGATATATTGATTTTTTCGAACCCGAATACAACCAATGCCCGTAAAAATATTACTATAAAAATAAGCCTTGATGGTGGAAATACATGGGCACATCAGTTGCTTTTAGACGAAGGTGAGAACTGGGGTTATTCGTGTCTTACGATGGTAGATAAAGAAACGATTGGCATTCTTTATGAAAGTAGTGTTGCACATATGACTTTCCAATGTATCAAGCTAAAGGATATCGTGCAGTAAGTAAAAAATATATGTATTTATTAATATAAGAATTTCCCTTCGTATTTCATGGAAACGTGAATACGAAGGGAAATCTTTTATTTTGAAGCTCTCAATATCTCTCGTTTTCCACCTGGAGGGCCTGGAAGACGTTCTACGGTAAATCCCGCAGTTTGCAGCATCCGGCGTATTACTCCTTTAGCACAGTATGTTGTGAGAATACCACCAGAATTTAGAGAAGCATATAGGGTGTTGAATAGTTCTTGGCTCCACATTTCCGGTTGTTTTTCTGGAGCAAAAGCGTCAAAGTAAATGAGGTCAAATGCTCCTTGGAATTTATAGTTCGTAAAATCTCCTTCTACTTTATGTAAAGTAAAGTAAGGTGTTAAGCTTATATCTGTATTCCATGCTGAATTATGCAGTGCATAGAAGTCGTTACTACGTTCCGGGCAGATCTGTTCTGGATAGGCAAGTTGATGTACAATATCATTACTTACAGGGTAGCGTTCTATTGTTGTATAGTGAACTTGACGTTTTGAATTATCAGCTTCCAACAGAGTGAGAAATGCATTGAGCCCGGTTCCGAAACCGATTTCCAGTATTCGCAGTGTAGAGGAGGGATGATGTTTCATTCCCATGTTGATAAATATATGTTCAGACTCCGTCAAAGCCCCTTTTACGGAATGATAATGTTCGTTTAGTTCAGGTACGAAAAGTGTATAACTTCCATCTGCAGTTTGTTCTAGTTCTATCATAAATTAAAATTGATATAATAATTATTTTAGAAAAGGCTGATAATACCAAGAGTTGCTGCTACTAATATAGCGTAACGAGCCAGCTTTCCGATGCTCATTGAAATAGTAACAATTCCAATATGAGCTCTCATCAATCCTAGTACAATTAAAATAGCATCTCCTACTACAGGCAAAAAAGAGAATAATGCCATCCATGCTCCCCTTTCATGTATAAATCGGGTAGCACGTTCCATTTGTTTCGGAGTTACTCCAAGGTATTTTTCTATCCATTCCATTTTTCCAAGATGGCCTATCCAATAGCAGGTAAGTCCACCTAAAACGTTACCTGCTGTTGTGGCAATGGTAGACCATACAGGGTCGAGTCCTAAGCCAACACAAGCAAGTAGGACTGCTTCAGAACTGAATGGTAAAATTGTTCCGGCAAGAAAAGCAGATAAGAACATACCAAAATATCCCCAGTCGGTCAGAAGTTGAAGAAATATATCCATAAATTAAATAAGCACAATGCAAACCAGATAACAAGAACCGTAATAAAAGTTATTCGGGTAAATTTACTGAAAGTAAGTGAAAATAAATGTCCTCCCATAAATACCATCGGAATAATAGCTAAAGGAAGTAATGCTTTAATATGAGATGGTTGTAAAACCATAAGAATATTTATCCATACTCCCATGGATAGTATCACTTGTAATAAAATACGAGTTTGTACTTTGTCTTTATATGCAAATCGTAAATAAGGAATACTAAATGCAATCCATAATATTGTGATAACTCCCCATAAAGTATAATAGCTGAAATGTATGGATGCATAATTTATTTGATCAAACTGTAGAATATGCGAAATTACATTGTAGAATTCTTCGGTTTGATCCGTATACAAATCATATCCCAGCAGAAGCCAGTAAGGTAATGTAAAGCCAATGATTCCGGCAAAAAAGGTTTTTCCTTCAAGCGAACGAAGGTTAATCATATGAATATATAGTAGCGGAGTAATCCAAGCTATACAAGGAAGAATAAGGCTACTTAACCCCATCCACAAGAAAGCATGGAATATGGCGGTCGAAGCATGGGGAGATTCATAGCTTTGAAACAGTGAATATAGCATACAAAGAAAGAATACTGGAAGTAATAGTGTAACATCCCATGTATGCAAGAAAGGTGTTGCCGCATAAAACAGAAGAAAAAAAGAAGCAGGAAGCGTCGTACGTGTACGTATCAGTGCAAACTTCGTATCCGTCTCCAGTAGCAGGTAAGTAGTAAGGCTGAATATTAATAACGAGCCAATATTTGCCCATAAATGTGGAGTCGATATAACCCATAGAATAAGTGTTAAAGTACTTACAACTGGAAGTGTGGCACGTCCTGTCGCAACTTCGTATTGAAATCTGTTTCTGGTCTGGATCATGTGACGGATATTGATGACAAAAGAATGTCACCACAGCTACACTCATTTACTCTTTAAACAGAATAATTGGTGTAGCTGTGGTGATGAATTGAAATATTATAAGTCGAAACCGATATCAGAACGGAAATATTTCTTTTCGAATGAAATTTTTCCGGCATTGGTAAAGGATTGTTTCAATGCTTCTTCCTTGTTGGTACCGTATGAGCTGACAGCTATCACACGACCTCCGGATGTGACAACCTGATTATCTTTCAATGCTGTTCCGGCATGGAATACGATGCTGCCTCCTGCTTTAGCTTCTTCGATTCCTGTTATAGGGAATCCTTTTTCATATGCTTCTGGATAACCGCCAGATACCAGCATAACGCATACTGCAGAACGTGAATCTATTTCCAGTGTCTTTTCATTGAGGTTTCCTGCCGTTACTCCTTCAAACAGTTCCACAAGGTCACTCTTAATGCGCAGCATGACACTTTCAGTTTCAGGGTCACCCATACGGACATTGTATTCAATAACCATCGGTTCACCTTTTACGTTAATCAAACCGAAGAAGATAAATCCTTTATAATCGATCCCTTCAGCTGCCAGGCCTTCTACTGTCGGACGAATAATGCGTTCGTCTACTTTCTTCATCCAAGCTTCGTCTGCAAACGGTACTGGCGAAACAGAACCCATACCTCCGGTATTCAGACCTTTATCGCCCTCGCCGATACGTTTGTAATCTTTTGCTTCAGGTAAGATTTTATAGTTCTTTCCGTCAGTCAAAACGAAAACAGAACATTCGATACCACTCAAAAACTCTTCGATAACAACGGTTGCCGATGCATTACCGAACATACCGCCGAGCATTTCTTTCAGTTCTTTTTTTGCTTCCTCTAAAGTCGGAAGAATCAGTACACCTTTTCCAGCACACAAACCGTCAGCTTTCAATACATACGGAGCTTGTAATGTTTCGAGGAAAGCAAGACCTTCTTCCAAATTGGCAGAAGTAATGCTTTTATATCCAGCTGTCGGGATGTGATGACGTTGCATGAATCCTTTAGCGAATTCTTTACTTCCTTCGAGTACGGCACCTGCTTTTGACGGACCGATTACTGGGATATTGGCCAATGCAGCATCGTTCTTAAAGAAGTCGTAGACACCTTTTACCAATGGATCTTCAGGGCCTACTACTACCATGTTGATACCATTTGCTACAACAAATTCTTTGATAGCTTCGAAATCGTCTGCTTTTATTGCTACATTTTCACCAACTTCACGTGTTCCGGCATTACCTGGAGCGATGTATAGTTTTTCTATTTTCGGACTTTGGGCGATTTTCCATGCTAGTGCATGCTCACGTCCACCTGAACCTAACAGTAACAGTTTCATATGTTTACAGTATTATGATTTGTTTCTTTATTTTATTTCAAATGATCAAGAAAATAACGGGTGATGTGTTCGTGCAAGTGTACGCGGTCGCGCCCCATCATGTTGTGACCGTCTTCCGGATAGATGAAGAAATCTGGATGAGTTCCAGCGTCAATACAAGCACGTAAAAAACTGATGCTGTGTTGCGGTACACAGGTAGGATCCATTCCACCGATAATTACTTCCAGACGACCTTTCAAGTTACCAGCCTTTAAGCGAAGATTTGATTCTTTATATCCTTCAGGATTAGCTTGTGGAGTATCCATGTATCTTTCTCCATACATAACTTCGTAGAATTGCCAGTCGATAACCGGACCACCAGCTACTCCTACCTTGAAGATATCCGGATAAGTCAGCATAAGATTAGTTGTCATGAATCCCCCGAAGCTCCATCCATGAACACCGATTTTGTCTGCATCAACATATGGAAGTGATTGCAGGAACTTGGCTCCTTGTACTTGGTCTTTCATTTCTTCTGTACCAAGATGGCGGAAGGTACAATTTTCGAACTTAATACCGCGATTATCACTTCCACGGTTGTCAACAGTAAGCATTACATAACCTTGTTGTGCCATGTAAAGATCCCATCCACGTGCATCATAAAAACGGGTATTATGTATCATTTGTGCATGTGGACCTCCGTATACGTAAATAATAGCCGGATATTTTTTGTTCGGATCGAAATTAACAGGCTTAATTAAGCGGTAATACAAATCTGTTTCTCCATCGGCTGCTTTAATTGTTCCTACAGTAATTTCCGGTAAATTGTAGTTTTCCTTTAGCGGGTCGGTTGCTGTGAACAGAGTTGTACCTTTTTTCCCGGTAGTAGGAAGAATACTGATTTCACGTGGAACATTGTTCGAAGTGAAGTAATCGATAAGATAGGTTCCACTTGCTGATAATTTGGCCTGGTGAGTACCATCTTCCATACCGATCAGTGTACGTTTCCCATTTTTTACGTTCAGACTGAATATATTAGTCTGTAAAGGAGATATTTCCGTACTTGCAATTATGATTTCTTTACGAGAAGTATTGAATCCTAAAACATCTTGAACCAGCCAGTTGCCTTCGGTCAATGGGATTGTTTTCAGATATTCACAATATTGGTCTTCACTATCCTTTCCAGTTTTCCATTCACCTTTCAGTTTGGTTTTTGTATCCATAAGATACAAATGGTTGAAACCGTCTCGCTGTGTCTGATAAATAAACTGGCTATCATCCCAAGGTAAAAATATCAGAGGATGCTGAGGCTCTACGTAACGAGTATGTTTCTCTTCATAAAGCACTCCTATCTTTTGTCCGCTTACGGCATCATATTGAACCAGTTGTGCATGATTCTGGTCGCGGTTCAGTTCGATAACGAATATACTCTTTTCGTCAGGGCCCCAACTGATGTTAGTAAAATAACGGTCAGTAGGATCACCGGCTTGTAAATAAATTGTCTTGCCATCTTTTACATTGTATATTCCGACAGTTACTTTATGGCTTGTCATACCAGCCATTGGGTATTTGTCGGGAACAAGCTCGGCAATGCGTGCTGTAGTATTTACCTGTGGATAATCGGTTACCATACTTTGGTCCATACGGTAGAAAGCCAAGTAAGTACCTTTCGGACTCCAAAAAGTACCTTTCATGATACCAAACTCATTACGGTGTACAGCTTGGCCATATACGACATCCTTTTCCTGCTGTTGATTACCTGTAACTTTCGGGTTAACCATGCTGCTGAAATCCCTTTCATGTGCTACATACAGGTCATTCCCGATAGTATATGCCATGTAGCCATTTTCTTTACAGAAATCGAAGTTTGTCGGGCCTTCTCCCTGCAGGTTAAATAGATTGACTATTTTCTTTTTGCTGAAGTCATACCATATCATGTACTTTTGTCCGGGAGTACGGTCGTCATACTGGGTAAAAGTAATCACATTACGGTCACCCCAAGGAAGTGAAGCAGCCATCAGTGTACGAAGTGGTTTGATATGACCTGTAAGTTTGTAAGGCATTTCGCCATTTTTCAGCGCTTCATTTACCTCTTCCAGTGTGACGAGTATACTTTCTTTTCCGCTTTTAGTATCTATTTTTTTGATGTTCTCTATATCTGTACGGACACATATATCACCCCACCATTGTAGTCCGGGCATGCTTTTCGGCACAAGATTAAAATAATTATCTCCACCCGGTATTACATCATTGAGGGTGAATGTCTTTTTCTCTTGGGCAGATGAAATTGTTGCTATCATACAGAATAGAGCTATTATTTGAAATATACGCTTCATTTTCAGTGGATATACGTTACTTATTCATTTTCTGTATTTTCTTCGTTTGCACGACGACGGTGCATGTAACGAGGTGCGGGTGCCTGCTTAGGGCGTCCGTCATCAGTAGAAGGACGTGAAGGACGATTTTCGCGAGAAAAGTTTTTCTTATCGTTTTCCTTACGCTCTGTTCGGAAACTTGTTTTTTTATCTCCTTTATATTCTACTTTTTCTGCACGCTTCCGTGGACGGGTTTCGTTTCCTTCCCGCTTAGGCTTAAATTCTTTGTCACTGTTTTCACTACGGAAGGTTTTGTATTTTCCATCGAAAATCTGATATTTCCGGAACTGACATTCCAGTGAACCATTAAACAAAGGAACTTTGACTGATGGCTTTAGTCCAATTTGGTCGAAACATTCGTCACGATAGCTTAATATCCAGGCATCATTGCCGCTGAATGCATGTTTCAAGCGTTCTCCAATCATTTGGTATAGGCCTAGCAGATCATCAGAAGATATTCGTTCTCCATAAGGTGGATTAGTCACAATGATACTCTTTTCTTTAGGCTGTTCAAATTGCTGGAACGGTTGGATTTTTAGAATGACATCCTTGCTTACTCCTGCTGCTTTTACATTGTGCACAGCAATTTCGTTGGCTTTCGGATTGTTGTCATATCCGTAAATTTTATGGTTAAATTCACGTTCATTAGAATCATCATTATAGATTGAATCGAATAAATCCTGGTCGAAGTCACGCCACTTTTCAAAGCCAAACTCTTTACGGAATACTCCCGGAGCAATATTGCGTGCGATGAGTGCTGCTTCAATAGGAATTGTTCCAGAGCCACACATCGGGTCTATTAAATCACATTCGCCTCTCCATCCAGTCATCAGAATCATTCCGGCAGCCAATACCTCGTTTAAAGGAGCTTCTACTTGTTCCTGACGGTAGCCACGGCGATGAAGTGATTCACCCGAACTGTCGAGTGAAAGTGTACAACGGTCTTCTGCAACATGGATATTAATAGCCAGATCCGGATTGTTAATACGTACAGATGGACGATTGCCTGTCTTTTCACGGAAATAATCGACAATAGCATCTTTTACCTTATAAGCAACAAACTTCGAATGACGGAATTCATTGGAGAATACTACCGCATCAACAGCAAAGCTGCTCATATTATCCAAATAGTCTTCCCAAGCAATACTTTTAACAGCTTCATACACTTCGTCTGCTGTTTTTGCAGTAAAATGTTTGATTGGTTTTAAGATACGAATAGCCGTGCGCAAGCAAAAATTAGCACGATACATCATTGCTTTGTCACCGGTAAAAGAAACCATACGGCGTCCGATTTCAATATTTCCGGCTCCCAACTCGGTGAGTTCTTGTGCCAGCACTTCTTCCAGTCCCTGGAAGGTCTTGGCGATAAGCTCGAATTCTTGATTCATTTTAACTAAATTACGTAATTTCAATTAATTGTGCAAAAATATGAATTTTCGGTCAGCCAGTCAACTGTTTGATAAGGTTTAAATACATTTTGTTGTAAAGAAAGTCAACTTTGATATTTTTATTATGTAATATCTTGCTTTCGTGAAAAATATTACTGCTGCTCGCTTTACCCTCAAGGAAGTTGATTTTTATTTTGAAGAAAAATGTATCTTTGCCAAAGCCTGAATTGAAAATAATAAGAAATGTACTTCAGAATGAAAATTACTATGAGAATACATGCTCTATGTTTTATACTGGGAATAATCTTGTCTGCAACGTCTATAAGAGCTGAAGAAGAAAGACTATGGCAACTGCATGCTGTTGATATTCAAGCTCCATATGCTCCTGCTCCTATGGCAAACGGATGTATAGGGATTCTTCCTCAAAAAGAACCTTTTGCTGTAGAGCATGTTATGTTGAATCATGTATTCGATGCTGCATCTCCCCATGTTGTTAGTCGAGTAATGAGAGGAATTAATCCGTTTTGTCTTTCTATGAAAATAGACAATAAAAAAGTTGATACTTCAAATATCTCTGACTGGCAACAAACGATAGATATGCGTCGCGCTGTACATCAAACAAGTTTCCAGACTTTAGAAAAAGCAGATGTTTCTTATGAGTTGTGTGCTTTACGCAATTTGCCTTATGCCGGTTTAATTCGTGTGACTGTTCAGGCATGTAAGGATATGTTGTTGGAAGTCCGTTCAGGAATGGGTATTCCAGACGATTATTCGCAATCTTCAATTCGGCATCGTGAAATGGAAGCTGATGGAAATCGTATGTACATGCTTGAATCGGATGCAACTTCTCGGTTTGGATACCGTCGGGTAGCTTCTACTTCTTCTTTTCTTTTCAATGGCGAACAGATAAAGCCTATGTATGATGAAGCTACTCGGGAATTGTTTTTTTCGATTCAGCTAAAAAAGGGAGAAACATTTTGTTTCTCTTTAGTAGGAAGCGTATGTTCATCACGTGATTTTTTTGATCCCTATAATGAAGCAGAGCGGCAGGTAATTTATGCAGTGCATGAGGGAGAAGAAGCATTGATGCAGGCACATTATCGTCTTTGGGATGAACTATGGCAAGGTGATATACGTATTGAAGGAGATGATGACGCACAGCGTATCGTAAGATTTGCCTTATTTAATTTATATTCTTCTTGTCGTGGAGGTAGTCGCTTAAGTATCCCTCCTATGGGATTATCGTTGCAGGGATATAATGGACATATCTTTTGGGATACAGAATTGTGGATGTATCCCCCTATGCTTCTGTTGAATCAGGATATAGCCCGGTCAATGCTTGATTATCGCTTTGACCGTCTTCCTGCTGCTCGTAAAAAAGCATTGGCATATGGTTATCGGGGAGCAATGTTCCCGTGGGAGAGTGATGATTCTGGTGAAGAAGCTACGCCTACTCATGCATTGACCGGTCCGTTTGAACATCATATTACAGCCGACATAGGAATTGCCTGCTGGAATTATTATTGTGTAACTCGTGATATGCGTTGGCTGCAACGTGAAGGTTATCCACTGCTCAAAGAAATTGCAGACTTTTGGGCAAGTCGTGTTACTCGCAATCAGGATGGTTCATATTCAATTCATAACGTGACCGGAGCTGATGAATATGCAAACGGTGTTACAGATAATGCGTTTACTAACGGTGCAGCGTCACTTGCGCTTAAGTATGCTTGTCAGGCTGCAGAGATTTGTGGAGAAAAGGTTCCGGAAATATGGTGGGAGATTGGAGTAAATATCCGCATATTACAATTCGAAAATGGTGTGACACGTGAGCATTCCACTTATAAAGGCGAAATGATCAAACAAGCTGATGCAAATCTGCTAGCTTATCCACTAGGGGTGATAACTGATGAATACAGACAGAGACAAGATTTGGAATATTATGCCGAGCGTATAGACCAAAAAGATGGACCGGCTATGTCGTACTCTGTTTATTGCGTACAGTATGCTCGTATGGGAGAAGCAGATAAAGCATACGAGATGTTTCGTCGTTGTTATGAGCCCAA
>OGFG01002577.1_pt1 | contig 14681 bp, 10 predicted proteins | sample 1570761 | NCBI WGS metagenome assembly OGFG01 (sample SAMEA2581938, study PRJEB24529) | metagenome | biome: Human gut stool | place: China | collected 2011 | reverse complement strand
GACAGTTCATATAAATATTATTAGCCGCAAACTTTTTCATTATGTCATAGCACTTACCCGCAAAACGATTATTCAGCATTTTACATCTAAGTTCGGGATTGGTTGCCTGAACCGATACGTTAATCGGCGAAACACGCATTTTTATAAGTCTGTCTATTTCTTCGTCTGACATATTCGTAAGCGTTACATAGTTTCCCTGCAAAAACGATAATCTCGTATCATCATCTTTAAAATAAACCGTTTCACGCATACCTTTAGGCAACTGATCTATAAAACAGAATATACACTTATTTCGACAACTTTGTGCCTCGTCAATAAGTCCCTCTTCAAATTCAATACCTATATCGTCGTAATCATTTTCAACCGTTATAACTTCGGTAGTACCGTCCTTTTTCAGTATTTCAAGAGTAACTTCATATTCAGCTGTAAGATAGCGATATTCAAGTATATCGTGAAAATCGTGTCCGTTAATGCTTATCAGCTTATCCCCGACTTCAATTCCGGCATCTTCCGCGATTGAATACGGTTCTATATATTTAATTGTGGTATTAACTTTTCTCATATTTTTATCTCCGCATTATTATCCAATATGTATTATTACACAATCACAGAAAAAAATCAAGGTATTTGACAAAAATAAAGACAACCAATGTAATCAGAGGTTGTCTTATCTAATGTTTATTTATAAATTATCCATACTTTTCTGCCAATACCACACCCAAAATTATCAAACCACCGCCGATATACTGCACCAATCCCATTGTTTCGCCCAAGAATATCGCACCTAGTATTATTGAAGTAATCGGCTCAAATGCCGATACTATCCCAGCGGTTGACGCACCCTCACAGCGTACTCCCACTTGAAAAAGCGGCACTGCTCCAAGCGTTATAATAAGTGATATAGCCACCGACAGTATCCATGCTTTATAATCCATTTCCGCAAACACCAAGCTATCAGTTGTCAAACCGAAAATATATGTGCCGATACTCATAATAATCATAAGATAAAACGTAAGTTTTATATAGTCCATTTCGTCAAGTTTGGAACGATACATATAAACGACATAAAAGCTATAAAATATCCCCGACAAAATCGCAAGTATCACGCCGATTTTATCGGCTGTATTATTAAGATCAACAAACATAAACATTCCGAGCGTGACAAGCATAACCGCAAGAAGTTTTATCTTCTTGATTTTTTCTTTGTAAACCACCGCCGACGTTATTACGATTATAAGCGGATATATAAAATGGAGCGTTGTTGCGAGTCCGGTTGAGATATAGTCATATGCGGCATAAAGTGAAATCATTGAAAATGAGCCGCCCACCACACCAAGCAGAATTATATCTATAAGCTCCTTTTTCGTAAGTTTAAACGACACCTTTCTGAAAATCATTATAAAAAATAAAAGCGGCAGCATTAGGAATGTACGCAAAAAAGTAAGCGTAATTCCGTTTGCTCCGCTTTTGTATGCAAATTTAGCCAGTATCGGTGCAAATCCGTAAATAAATGCCGATAAAATTAAACAAACTTTACTCTTTGACACCGAAATCCCTCCATAGAATAGGGCGTTAAAGTGTTTCGAGTTCCTTCGCCCAAATTTGATATGAGGCGTCGGACGGCATTCGCCAATCGCCTCTCGGAGAAAGAGCAACACTTCCTACTTTCGGACCGTCAGGCAGGCACGAACGTTTGAATTGCTGTGCAAAAAATCTTCTGTAAAATGTATCAAGCCACTTGTAAATTACTGCGCTGTCATATTCACCTGCAAACGCATGACATGCAAGGCGGTATACCTTGTGCGGCATATATCCGAATCTCAAAATATAATACAGGAAGAAATCATGAAGCTCATATGGTCCGACCAAGTCTTCCGTTTTCTGTGAAATCTGTCCCGCAGACGGCGGCAGAAGCTCAGGGCTTACCGGAGTGTCAAGTACATCCTCTAATATCTCGCTAAGAGATGCATCCCCGCATGTATCTGCATAATACTTTACGAGATGTCTCACAAGCGTCTTCGGCACCGAACAGTTCACGCCATACATTGACATATGGTCTCCATTGTAGGTTGCCCAGCCAAGTGCAAGCTCTGACATATCCCCTGTTCCGATTACCATTCCACCTGATTTGTTGGCGATATCCATAAGTATCTGTGTTCTCTCTCTTGCCTGTCCATTCTCATAAGTCACGTCATGCACATTCTCATCCTGACCTATATCCCTGAAATGTATCCTGACAGCTTCCTTTATATCTACTTCATAAAGTGCTGCGCCAAGTCTCTTTGTGAGTTCAACCGCGTTATTATAGGTTCTGTCTGTCGTTCCAAAGCATGGCATTGTGACTGCGGTTATATTCTCTCTCGGAATATCAAGGCTGTCAAAGGCACGCGCCGTCACAAGAAGTGCGAGTGTCGAATCGAGTCCTCCGGAAATTCCGATTACAGCATTTTTACACCCTGTATGTGCCAGACGCTTTTTTAAACCCATAGCCTGAATTGACAATATCTCTTCGCAGCGTGCATCCCTGTCATTCTTAGATGACGGCACAAAAGGTGTCCTTTCATAATATCTGTCAAGCTCAAGGTCATACTCCTTAAGCCTGAAGCTTACAACCTCATAACCTGCCTCTTGATGAACATAATAAGTGTTCATTCTCCTGCGCTCATTGACAAGCCTTTGTAAATCAAGGTCAGCCACCGCAACACCATTTTTAAAACGCTTTGTCTGTGCAAGCACATTTCCGTTCTCACATACAAGATTCTGACCACCGAATACAAGATCCTGTGTCGACTCTCCTTCACCTGCATTCGCATATACATAACCACACACAAGTCTTGCTGACTGCCCTGAAATAAGAGCTCTTCTGTAAATATCCTTTCCTGTTGTCTCATCGCTTGCCGAACAGTTGACAATGAGTGTCGCTCCTGCCTGCGCATGCTGTGTGCTCGGCGGACATGCAACCCACACATCCTCACATATCTCAGCCGCAACTACAAGATTTTTTACATTCTCACAACTAAACAGCATCTTACTTCCCATCTTGACACCAAGCGAAGTATCAACGCATTCATCCCCACCCGGTGTAAAATGCCTTAGCTCGTAAAATTCGGAATAGTTAGGAATATTTTTCTTAGGCACAAGTCCTAACAGTCTTCCGCCGCATATTGCTGCTGCTACATTGAAGAGCTTGCCCTTATGCATAAAAGGCATACCCACAAACATAAGCATCTTCATGCCTGTGCTGTGCTCCACGATATGCTTAAGACTGTCCTGTGCCGCACTTAAAAGTACGTCCTGCAAAAATAAGTCTCCGCATGTATATCCTGTTATGCACAGCTCTGGAAACACAAGCACCGAAATCTGCTTTGCATATGCCTCATCCATAAGCTTCATAATATTCTTCTCATTATATTGACAGTCCGCCACTCTGATATCAGGAGTTGCCGCACATACTCTGATAAATCCGTCTTTCATAAGTTTCTCCTATCCTTCTTAGACATTTCTTTAAACCTTGTAATATCTGTAAAATCATATGTTTAATAATTATTTTTGTCAATGAATATTATAAAACATTATACAAAAATATTCCACCCACACAATATTAGTAAAAAGTTTTTTCATCCATATTCTATACTAAATGGGCAAAAAGGGGAAGAATCTTTCTTCTTCCCCTCCCCGACAGCATGTAAACATGTTATCTCATTCTTGAATTGTCACCATTAGTATTATTTCCATCGATATCATCAATTACTGTCTCAATCTCATCAAGACCGTCATTGATAACATCGCCTACACCGTCAATTATATTGCCGTCTCCATCTGTATTGGTCTCCCGCTCACCTGTTGTACTGCCATTGGTAGTGCCGTTAGTATTTCCGCTCTGCGTTGCTGCGTTATTCATGCCATTAGTTCCGTTGCCGCCATTGGTATTTCCGTTCTGCGTTGTTCCATTGCCGGTATTTCCTGTTGCCGCATTGTTATTGTTTCCGGTGGTTGTCTGGTTGGTGTTTCCATTACCAGTTCCCTGTTGGTTACTCCCATTGCCGAAACAGCCGGTAAGTCCGAAAACGCCGATTACCGATATAACAGTGCATACCAGAAGTAATTTCAGCTTTTTCATAATTTTCTCCATTCCGCTTTTTAAGCATAATTGATAAATGCACTCCGCCATCGCTGGCAAATTGCAAATCTATTAATAACAGGAGCTTAGCGCTTCTGATATGCTTAGTATGTTCTGAAAAAAATATATTAAAGATGAAAATTTTGCTAAAAAACAAAAAAACCCGGATAAACGTATATTCGTTCATCCGGGTATTCTATTGAATTATCAGCCTATAACTTCCTTCATTGTATATCTTCCTGCCGGTTTTCCCGCAAGATATTTTGCAGCTTCAATCGCTCCCTTTGCAAATACAGCTTTTGAATAAGCTGTATGCTTAAGCTCGATAACTTCATCCTCGCCCGCAAATATAACTTCATGCTCACCGACTATAGTTCCACCGCGCACCGCACTTATACCTATCTCATTGTCGGTTCTCTTCTCTCTTACCTGGCTGCGGTCAAACTTGTATGTGAATTTGTTGTCATTCGCACTATTTATTGAATCTGCAAGTGCAAGAGCTGTTCCGCTAGGAGCATCTACCTTCAATCTGTGATGCTTCTCTACTATCTCAATATCAAAGCCGGCTGCTGACAAAAGAGGTGAAACATCAGCAAGCACCTTGAACAATGTATTGATTCCAAGAGACATATTCGCAGACTTGAGTATTGCAACCTCCTTAGACGCATCCTCAACCTTGTCAATCTGTTCAGGTGAAAGACCTGTTGTACATAAAACTACCGGTATCTTTTTCTTAACCGAATAGTCAAGAAGATTGTTGACTGCACAGGCTGCCGCAAAATCAATGATTACATCCGCTTCCATGTCGCACTCAAAAATCGAGCGGTACACAGGATAAGCATTGTGTCCATCATCATGTGGGTCAATTCCAGCAACAATCTCTATATCCGAATCAGCCGCAGCAAGGTTAGAAATTACCTGACCCATCTTACCGTTACAGCCATGCATAATAGCCTTAACCATAATATTTTCCTCCGTATCATTAACGATTATAATATTCCATAGCCTTTCATCGCGGTCTTAAGTCTCTCAACATTTGCCGGCTCCATAGGTGATAATGGACGTCTGAGAGGACCTACCTCCCAGCCTAAAAGGTTCATAGCAGTCTTAACCGGAATCGGATTAACTTCACAGAAAAGTGCATCTATAAGTTCGATGGCTTCAAGCTGAAGCTTCGCACTCTTTGCAACATCGCCCGCCATGTAGGATGCCACGATGTCATGTGTCTTCTGTGGTGCTACATTTGCAAGAACAGAGATAACTCCTCTGCCTCCGAGTGAGAGGATAGGAACTATCTGGTCATCATTTCCAGAATAGAGTTCAATCTCTCCGTCAGTAAGTGACATAAGCTTAGCAACCTGTGAAATATTTCCTGTAGCTTCCTTGATTCCTACTACGTTGTCAATCTCTTTGAAAATCTTAGCAGCAGTAGGAGCTAAAATATTACAGCCTGTTCTGCTTGGAACATTGTACATTATTATCGGAAGGTCAACGCTTGCCGCAATCTCCTTATAATGCTCATACAGTCCGTTCTGTGTCGCCTTGTTGTAGTACGGTGTGACAACTAAGAGCCCATCAACGCCTGCCTTCTGCGCCTCCGTTGAGAGATATACTGCTGTCTCTGTGCAGTTAGAACCCGTTCCTGCTATGACAGGTATTCTCTTGTTGACTCTCTCACTGCAAAAACGTATGCAGTCAAGATGCTCCTCATGAGTGAGTGTCGAAGCCTCACCTGTTGTACCACATATAATTATGGCATCTGTATGATTCTTAATCTGATCGTCAATAATCGCTCCAAGCTTCTTAAAGTTAACTGACTTATCCTCATTCATAGGTGTAATGATTGCAACTCCCGAACCTGTAAATAATGACATCTTTCTCCTCTTTTCTGCACTGCACTTTTTTGCCGGATTCATGGTGCAGTGCTCTTGCATGAATCTCAATGACGTTCGTCACCGCTTAAGAAAATAAAAGGACTGACGAAAAGCCAGTCCTTAAGGTTCTATTCCATGTAACGGACTATGTATATTCCGATACAAATAAAACTTCAAGTAGCTCTCCATCAAATCAAGTATGATGACAGTCGCACAGCTCTTAACTATGCGCCCAGCCGGACAGCCTACAGACTATTCTGCCCGCTTCGGCACCGCTTCCTTTCAACCGTCCTCACTCATGTCTGTCATGTCAGACGGATTACTGATAACCGGTGCAACCTCTACCATAAATATATTGGTATGATACCATTATATGCACTTTTAGTCAATACGTTCGCGCCTAAAAAATCACTGTAGAGCAACTTTTCCGGTAACTAAAAGAACTGCTTATACTAGCGCTTTCTTCTCTTAGGCTCATCCTCACTTGTGCTCTTTCTTCCTTCTCTCTTCTCAAGCTTTCTATTATATCTGTTATTTTTTCTGATAGAAAGAATAGCAAACACAATAAGAGCTATCATCAATGCTATAAGAATAAGTAAAACTGCAATTACCCAATCCATTTTTTTATTCTCCTTATTATTTTTCTGCGTAGCCGATACGTCAGCATTGTCTGGCGTTTCGCTATCTGTTTTTCCATTACTTTCAGCCTGTGACAGCGTTGTCTCATCGCTCTTAGCTGACTGTCCGCTCTCTGTCCCGGAAGTACCAGCCGTTGTATCCTGTGCAGTTGTGGTATTATCAGCCGTTGTCTCCACAGTCGTAGTCTCCTCTGCCGATGTCTTAGCAGCAGTTGTCTCCTGTGAAGTTTCCTGTGCTGTTGTTGTCTCTGCTACGGATGTAGTCTCCTCTGCGGCAGTTGTAGTCTCTGCTGCTGTGGTTGTTTCCTGTGATACGGTATTGTTATTTTCAAAGCCATTGCTAGTATATGGAGAGCCTGACACTCCTTCTATAGCTACAAGCTCAGGGAATGTAAATATATCCGAATAGTCGCCGACAACCTGATATAAGTACTCCGAATAAGTTCCTATTGCCGCAACAGGGTCTAATCGCACAAGAAGTGATGCACTAAAGCCGTTATGTGATACACTCACAAACTGTCTTCCCGATACATTAGGATCTATATCACCGATTGTATAGCCCGATGACTGCTGCCTGCTCGTTCCGTCACTGTATATAGCTTTTATGATAACCTTGCTCTTATCAAGTGCAGCGAGCTCTTCCGATGTTCTGTACACTGTCGGATTGATACCTGCGGAGACTCCCACCTGTGTCACCGGCTTGGTTGTAAATGTACAGCTGCCACTGGTTCCATCTGCATATGTATATGTAACTGTAGCTGTTCCTGCATTAACTGCTGTTATAAGTCCGTCACTTCTTACATGTGCCACATTTTCGTCAGAGCTTGTAAAGCTGATGCCGCCATCTCTCTGGTTTGCCGGAATGAAATATGCACTGTAGCTTCTGTCAAGCTCAACACTCTGTCCGTCACTTATTGTTCTTTTTGAGAGTCCGAAATACTCCGCAACAGCCGTTGCATCGCCGACTCCTACTTTTCTCTGATTTTCTGTCTCATGCATAAAGTATGAGTCACCTGCATTTGTCATAAAGCTGTGCTCAGCAATAATTGTAGGAATGCCCGATTTGATTCCTTCATCTATTACAGTGTAGAAATCCTCATTCGGATCTGAACCTGTTCTTGTAAGATAGCCGCCGCTAAAAAGATTAAGACCTGCCGCCTGTGCATAACGCGCCATATTAAGACATAGATTCTTAGTCGGCTCGACATATCCTGCAACAACTGAGCCGTATGCAACAAAACCGCTTGTGCCAGTATTGCTTGATGAATTATTGTGAATGCTTATAATTGCATCAGCACCGACAGACTTTCCCATATGTGATCTTCCGGTATTGGTATTCCATTCATTGTTAGCTCTTGTCACATACACCTTCACTCCTGCATATGTCTCTAACTCTGCCTTCATATACTTTGCTATATTCCAGTTCCATGTGCTCTCGTTATCGCCTGTGGTTGCTGAGTGTGTGCCGCCATCATATCCACCATGTCCCGGATCAATAACGACAACAACATCCCCGCTCCCATCCCTTGCATACACATCTTCGGTAAACTTCGGCATCGCCAAAGAAGTGCCTAACACAAGTCCGGCCGCTGTAACAAATGTCATCAGCTTTGAAATTGTTTTTACTAACCCTCTTTTTTTCATTTTAATATCTGCGCCTCCTCGTATTTCTTCTTCCTCTTCCTTTTTTGCTCATTCTGTTCTCAAGTATAAATACAATCGTTGCAAGTACTATGACTATGACTATTCCTGCTGCCATCTTCACAACCATCATAATATCAAAAGAACCTTCATCCTCCGCAGAAGCCGTTGTATTCTCTGGCGTTGTCTGCTCTGTCTCCGACTCTTCGACAACCTGAGTTGTAGTCTCCGGCTGTGTCGGCTCTGTCTCAGGCTGGACTTCCCTAGATGTCACCTCAGGGACATAATCATCTGTCTGGTTTACAACTCTTACCGTACCCTTTAATGCACCATAGCTTATCGGTATATCCTGAATACCCGACAAATTATAATCAACCTCACCGACACTGTCAGGAATTACCTGTACAACCGAGCCATCGCTGTATACTATATCTGCTGCCACATCATCAAGATTTATATCCTCGAATTTGTGCTCGCCCTTGTAAAATGTAGGGTCTATAAAGCCTGCGATAATCAACTGTTCCGGAATCTTTACCTTCACATTGACACTTCCGCTTGTGCCGTCCGCAAGGCTGTAGCTTACCACTGCCGAACCGCTTCCGACTGCTTTTACATTGCCATCCGCATCGACTGTGACGCAGCTTTCGTTGTCACTCGACCAGCTCGCCTCACCGGATGTCTCAAGCTTTACGGAATAACCTTTATCAAGTTCTAACTCCGCAGTCTGTTCAGCCTGCATTACATTAGGCTGTAAATTAAAATATGTGACAACCGCATCGGCATCGGCTTTTCCGATCATATCCGTCTTCTCATAGTTGACACTTCCGTCCTCATTAGATACAAAAAGTACATCCGTAGTACTGCTTAAAAAGCAATGTTCAACAATTATTGTCGGCACACCTGCTCTCATTCCCTCAGCCATTATGGTGTGATAATCTTCACCTGCAAATTCTGTTGAATTCCTGGTCTGTATACCATTGTTCTTTATGCCCAGCTGCTCAAGATTGCCAAGAATATAATTTCCCATATCGGCAGTTATCGTGCTGTACAGAGGAAGCACCGATGTGAGCACCATTGCCCCGTTCGCACTTATGCTGTCATCAGACGCACTGTTATTGTGAATGCTTATGAGAAAATCAGCATTGAGTGCAGCAGCCACCATAGCCCTTCCTGTAAGTGTGTTTTTTTGCGTCTCCGGTCTTGTAAAATACACTTTGACACCAGCATACTGCTTCAACTCGTCCATCATTGCAAGTGCAATGGCATAGTTGGCATCCTTTTCTAAAACTCCGTTCACACCCGGCTTTCCCGGATCGTCTCCTCCATGCCCTGGATCTATAACAATTACCGTATTTCCATCTGCATCCTTTGCTGCCACGCTTACTGTTCCGGTGCACACACCGACAGCCAATATCATGGCAAACACTGCTGCATAGGAGCATATTTTTCTAATCTGTCGTATCATCTTTATCTCCATTCTGAGCTTATACTCTTCTTTCATAACTATTCGTACTCCACCATACACTCGTAAAATGTCTGATGAATCAGGTTCTTACAATGCTGTACCGCCAATTCTTTCCATATATGCGGCAGTGCCTCACTGTGTACCTTCATTCTTATATCATTTACTCGGTTATAATGCAAGTATATATTTAAAATAGAACTTTCCGAAAATATTTTTTGTGCTATATATTTTCATTCTCACAGCCATAACATACGCCATCACAAGCATTGTATCGTCCTCTCCTGGAAGATTTCCAGAAAACAGTGCCATTTCTACAATACCGGCAACAGACGATGACTCTATCCCCTCAACAGGCATACCGTTTATCAGCTGCATAAAATCCATGCTGCTGTCAACATTAATCCCGGATTGCTTTAACAGCTTCTCAAAATAAGCCATTATCCGTCTTATCCTCTCATCCGTGTCAAGACCACAAGCACTATTATATAACTTTGTCCTGCTCTGTTCCATATATTTTTGCCTCTTTACAAAAAATAATACAATCACAACAGGTACAGCTATAATCTCAAGAATAAAAAGCAGCACCTTAAGAACAGGCATGATAAAATAAAATGCATTTACAGATGTCTTTGCTTCATCAATCTGCCCCGAAACATTCTCTGATATATCGCTGCCACCTACAGAACCATCCCTGATAGACGGTGCTGTAACAGCCGGTGAGCTGCTCTCCTCAATACTAACATTCTCATCCGAAGAAGTCATATCCTCGCCGGCATTACCGCTCTCGCTGCCCGCTTCACTTTCCGACTCAGTCTCCTCAGGCTGTGTTTCCTCCGGATTTGTCCGGCTGTCATCAGCACCTGAAATGTCATCTGAAGTATTATCGTTCCATTCCTGACTTTTCATATAAGCTGTCGCGTAACCGGGAGTAGGGTCAATCGTAACCCATCCTATGCCATCTATATATACCTCAACCCATGCATGTGCATACCTGTCAGTAAGTTCGATGTCATAATATTCCCACATTTCCTTTTTTAGTCCACCGTTCTCTCTGACTGTCACTTCTTTTTTCGATACCGGATTTCCTGTGTACAGACTCTGCGGTATCACAAAGCCTTCAACATATCTTGCCGGTATTCCCACACTTCTGAAAATCATGACTGCCGCAGACGCAAAATGTGTACACAAGCCCTTTTTCTGTTCAAAAAGAAAATATTCCACATAATCCTTTGCAACAGGTGTGACACCCGGAGAGAGCGTATACTCATATTCGTCAGCAAAAAAAGCTATAGTATCCATGATGAAGCGTGCACGCCCCTGTGCATCTAAGGTATCATAGTCTCCATCCATTATTTCTCCTAAAAGCTCTTTTTGTATTCTGTCATCACAGGAAGTGTCCTTATCCATATAGTTATCATATACGAAATCTCTATACGAATTGCCATCATCATATGCTAACACTTCGCCATCAACAGCGAGCTTATCAAGCCTTGACATGTCACGCCACTCATAAAGGCTGTAGCTGTGTGACACATTGACATTACCTGCTGTATCTTCATCAAGCACTATATTTTTGTCCCCATATGAAAAATTGTCAATGGACTCTCCATCTATCAGTATAGCTGACACAGGGATATAACTTCTGCCATCAGACTCATACTGCGTAATATCTATATCGAATGCTGCGCTTCCGATTCCGACTGCTCCCATTCCGGTAAGCTCGGATATAGCGCGATATTCCATAAGCAAAGGTGTATTCCCTGTACTCTCAAGCTCGTCAAACAAGCCGCTATACCGCTTGTAAACTGATTCATCAAGCGCTCTCCAGCGCCTTTTTGTGTAGTTGGCAGCCTGAAACGTCTTAAGATATATTGTTCCGCCGTTTTTCGGTGCTGTAACGGACATAATCGGAACATCGTCATATTCGACCGAATCAACTCTTCCTATTCCGCCATCATTTGTCTGAGTAGAATTTTTTCCGTTATAAAGCTCAAATATATCCTGTAAATCCCTGACCGAAAAGATAATCCTGCCGGCTATCTTATCGTAAAACTCCGGCATCTTAAGATCTTTCTCCGGTACAAGCCTGACAGCAGCAAAAACTATGAGCATTGACGGAAGTATCACCCATAGCATTGCAAGAATACCCGACATTCTGGCGCGAAGCTCATTCTTTTCACTTGGAAGTATTCCGTGTATGATAACGCATACAACAAAAACAAGCATTCCAAAAAGGATATACACTGACGGTGTATTTTCAAGCGATGCGGGAAGCAGATAGCTCAAAAACGCAAATAAAACGACAAAGAAAGTCCCTTTTCTGTTTAACAGTGCTGACATATACCACCATCCGGTCAAAGTACATGCAAGCATTATAAATAAGCTCTGGCTTCCCTCTAACAGCATACCGTCAGTGAGTAAAATGTAATAAATCCCACTATTGTAATAATCATTGACAGCCTCAATAAAGAAATTAAATATATACCCAAAACCTCCTATAACAACATTGAATTTCATTATTGAGAATGCTGTTATCAGGCAGAATAGAACAATCTTAACAAAAATTCCGGCATGCCCTATAAGCTTCGTACCGACACATATAACCGCTCCCGAAAAAGCACACACTGCCGCTGCCCACAACGCAGGCTGCGAGGACGCATAAATATGCAGGAAATTCCACGAAGTCACCATTGTGCCGAGCACTGCCACACACATGAGTATGAATACGGAACCTATGCTGTTAAAGATTCTCTTTTTCAATATTCCTCACCTCCGGCTGCAATATATATAACCTCAGCGTCAGAATTTTTACACTGTATGCGCTCACTATCAGGAAGATATAAGACAAAGCTTTTATCTTTGGCGCCTGCACATATATCATACAGAGCCTCCGAAAAAGCAGCAGCGAATATAAATGTTCCTGATGGAATATTGCAATGATTTCCTGAATCACAGCTGCTTTGTTCATACACACGCTCAAAATACTCATCAAGCATGTCATTAGATGTTATGTTCATAGCCGTGACTGCCCCGCAGTCCGAGATATATCCTGTAATCTTACCTTTTTTTTCAAGCCTTAAATACATAACATTATACATAAATTCATACATGATATCCCTGACTTTTAGCTGTCCGCTGTCATAGTCGGCACCATTCCCATAGAACAAAAATCCATCATCATCCGCATCCTCTGCTTCATACTCCTTCACTATAAGCTTTGATGTCCTACAGCTTAGCTTATGATGTATATTTTTCAGGCTGTCACCATCTCTGTACTCTCTTACTCCGTTCACGTCACTGCCGTTTGACTCTGCCTTATCAATCTCATCCTTTGCATAAAGCATGCTTTTGACATATTCCTTTGTATTAACGCCAAACAAGCGTGGCAAAGAGATTATCTTCACCACGCCGGGATTCTTTATTTTCAGACTGAATATATGAAAAAAATCATACAGGCACATTGTCTGTATTGCTGTATAATAGCAGCCGCAATGCTCCTGCTTATCCTTTTTGGTCACTATTGCTGTGTTTGCAGCTCCTACCGTAAAAGACTGAGGTTTTTTTAAGCCGTCAAAGAGTATGCTTACCCCTGTGATGGGAAAAGGCATGCTGTTCTTGATATTATATCTTACAGTGTACTCCTGTGTTCTTGGCACATATAACGTCTTCTGTTCAAAGCTGTATTTCATGAAAATTCTGCTAAGTATAAGCATGATAAGTGAAAGCAGTGTTACGGACACGAAAAATACAAGCATAATAAAGCTGTCATATGTCCGATATAGAACACTGTACGCAAATATAGCATAGAGCATAATAAAATACAAAATTCTTCTGAATATCATCTATAATCCCCCATCACCCTGTCAGGCCTTCCCCTTTTTAAGCCTCGGTGCCGCTGTACTGCCTAATATCTGCATTGCGATATCATTTTGTGTGAGCATTTCCCTTAATGCTCTTGAACTTAGGACAAGCCTATGGCATACAACATCGCAAAATACAGCCTTCACATCCGCCGGAATACAATAATCCCTGTCCTCATACACAGCATGTGCCTTAGCCATCGCAGCAACCGCAAGCGCACCTCTTGGGCTTACACCAAGCTCGATAAGCTCATGCTGCCTTGTAGCCTGTACAAGTCTTACAATATAGTCATAAATTGCATCATGTATATATACATTCTCCGCCTGCGACTGCAATGCCAGAATTCTGTACTCATCCGCTGCCTGTTCAATCTTATCAAGCGGATTTCCTGCCGCTCTCGCTTTGAGTATATTTATTTCCTGTTCCCTGTCAGGATATCCCATGGACAGCTTTATCATAAAACGGTCAAGCTGTGATTCAGGAAGCTGCATTGTGCCAATGGAACCCACAGGATTCTGCGTGGCAATCACGGTAAACGGCTGTGGCAGCATCCTTGTCTGTCCATCGACTGACACCTTCTTTTCCTCCATAACTTCAAGGAGGGCTGACTGTGTTTTACTCGAGGTTCTGTTAATCTCATCTGCCAGAAGAAGATTGCACATCGCTGCACCGTCTCTGTATTCAAATTCCTGAGTCTTAGGATTATATGCCGAAAATCCCATAATATCTGATGGCATGACATCAGGAGTGAACTGGATTCTGTTGCATTTACAGCCCATCGCACGCGCAAAGCCCATCGCCATAGTGGTTTTTCCCACTCCCGGTATATCGTCAATAAGAATATGCCCTCTTGCAGTTATGGCAAGCATGACCTTTAAAATGATATCATCCTTGCCTGTCACTACCTTTCTTACTTCATTTAAAACCGATTCCATTATCCCCTGCATTATCTACACTCTCCATATTATTTTTAGACCTGATTATATTTTTATGCAGCCTGATGTAAAGCGGACATTCGCAATCCGCCTTCGCTACTTGCTCATGAACGCAGTCGCTTTGCGAACTGTCAGTGGGAGCTTTTA
>OGFG01002568.1_pt1 | contig 14732 bp, 13 predicted proteins | sample 1570761 | NCBI WGS metagenome assembly OGFG01 (sample SAMEA2581938, study PRJEB24529) | metagenome | biome: Human gut stool | place: China | collected 2011 | reverse complement strand
CAGACCCGTAAAGAAAACCCTTTCCATTCCCGGCTGGCTCAACGATGCCGCCGAATCGGCACACATCAACTTTTCCGGCGTCCTTCAGGATGCGCTGAAAGAGAAACTCCATCTGGCATAATAACAATTTTAATGTTCAACGCAAATAAGTACCGTTGGAAAGGAGAAAACGAATATGGACGTAAATCAATTGATGATACCTGTATATATCAATGAAAAGATAGTTTTGGATATGCTTGCAATCATCGAAGATGGCTTTTCTACAGTAAGTCAGGTAAGCTATTCTGATCATAAAGAGAACAGTAATGCTCAAAAAATTGAAGCAGAAGTTTCTACGTCCGCTTCAATCTTAAGTAAACTGCTCAAAATCGATCTAAAAGGTGAATTGTCCCATTCTGGAAACTGTGGAGAAACTGAAAACACAACCAAAGAAAAAGTACACACGAATGTATCTTTGTTATCCAAATTCCGAGCATTCCTCACAGATGCGAATATCCTAAAATCTGGATTCGACATCTCAAATATGAAAATCGGTGATTTTATTGAGGTGGAAGGAGAACTTCAAAAAAATCCGCTAATCAATTGTATGGATATTTTTGTGGATGTGCTGAGAATGGCTGATATTTTTGCAGAAAAACCTCAGTTAAACGCAAGGACGCAGGCTAAAGCACAAAAGCAGCAGCAAGATGAAACCATGAAAAAAATCAAATCCTTTGCCAGCGAACTCAAACACAGTGGAACGGTAGATTTCATCTTATCTGATTCGGCAGGGACTGTTGTTTTATCTGCTCAAGAACAGTATCTGTCAAATGATAATATTTCCGAAATTCTCGGTGGACATTTCAAGGTCCTTGGAAAGGTTATTGCAATCTGTGCCGACAAAACAGAAAGCATTGATCTTTTAAGAAAAACAACACTGTCCATTCTCCCACATGATCTTCTCGCTGATATGTTTTCATGTCTTCAAAATGAAGACATGAAGCAATACAATCTCCCTGAATTAAAGACGGAAATCTCAGGGCCTGCCGTAATTGTTATCCCTGTTGCCATTTATGCATGACGGTAAATATTTTCGGCTTATATCCGTCCATTTATAGAGAACTCCCACGATTACAAGCACTTGCCCGCTTGCAAATCGTGGGAGTTCTCTTTATACCATCTTAAAATGCTTCAGCGCTTCCACAATGGCATCCTCTTTTTTCCTTCGGACACTCGGGTTGTTTGGCATTTTAGGATTTTGGCTTATTGTATCCCTACCTTTGTTTTTCGTCAACAATAAAGCCGCTGACAGTCTGCCGCTCACAGAATCCATCAGTGGGTTTCATGAGTCTTCAAATCCCCTAGACGCAAAAAATCGGCACCCGCTTTTCAGCGAGTGCCGATTTTGTTACCCTATAGTGCGCTTCGATTTTTGGCGTAAGTTTGGCGTAAATCCGCTTTTGCGCGCTCCAAAAATCAAGTGTTCATGCGGTTTTCAGGCAGTTATTAGTACATACCGCCCATGCCGCCCATATCACCGGCAGGTGCAGCAGGGGCCGGGGGTTCCGGCAGATCTGCCACCAGGCTCTCGGTGGTGAGCACCATCTCAGCAACGGATGCTGCGTTCTCCAGAGCGGAGCGGGTGACCTTGGTCGGGTCGACGATACCGGCGGCGATCATGTCATCCACATAGACCTCGTTCTGCGCGTCGAAGCCATAGTTGGGCTTGTTGGCAGAAATGATCTTGTCGATGATGACGCTGCCCTCCAGGCCGGCGTTCTTTGCGATCTGGCGCAGAGGAGCCTCCAGAGCCTTCAGCACGATCTTGGCACCGGTGCGCTCGTCGCCCTCCAGCGTGTCGCACAGGGCGCGCACAGCGGGGATAGCATTGATGGGAGCGGTACCGCCGCCGGCCACAACACCCTCCTGCACAGCTGCCTTGGTAGCGTTCAGTGCATCCTCAATGCGCAGCTTCTTGTCCTTCATCTCGACTTCGGTAGCAGCACCGACCTTGATGACAGCCACGCCGCCGGCCAACTTAGCCAGACGCTCCTGCAGCTTCTCACGGTCAAAGTCGCTGGTAGCGGCCTCGATCTGGCTGCGGATCTGGGCAATGCGGGCTGCAATGGCGTCCTTATCGCCTGCGCCGCCCACGATGGTGGTGTTCTCCTTGGTCACCTTCACCTGACGGGCATGACCCAGCATCTGGACGGTTGCGTCCTTCAGCTCATAGCCCAGATCAGAAGAGATCACGGTGCCGCCGGTCAGGGTAGCGATATCCTGCAGCATCTCCTTGCGGCGGTCACCAAAGCCAGGAGCCTTGACAGCTACGACATTCAGGGTACCGCGCAGACGGTTGACGATCAGGGTGGACAGCGCCTCGCCCTCGATATCCTCAGCCACGATCAGCAGCTTCATGCCGTTCTGCATCACCTGCTCCAGCAGGGGGACCAGATCCTGGATGACGCTGATCTTCTTATCGGTGATCAGGATGGCGGCGTTGTCCAGAGCAGCCTCCATCTTGTCGGTATCGGTGACCATATACGGGGTCAGGTAACCGCGGTCGAACTGCATGCCTTCCACGATCTCGTTGTAGGTCTCAGCGGTGGTCTTGTTCTCCTCAATGGTGATGACGCCATCGGAGGTGACCTTTTCCATAGCCTCGGCGATCAGACGGCCGATCTCCGGGTCGCCGGCAGAAATGGTGCCGACGCGGGCGATATCGTTGCTGTCCTTCACCTTCTGGCTGTGAGCCTTGATGGTCTCAACAGCCTTGGCAACGGCCTTGCTCATGCCGCGGCGGATATCCATGGGGTTGGCACCGGCGGTGACATTCTTCATGCCCTCGGTGACCATGGCCTGTGCCAGCACGGTTGCGGTGGTGGTGCCGTCGCCTGCGGCGTCGTTGGTCTTAGTGGCCACTTCACGCACCAGCTGTGCACCCATGTTCTCGAACTCGTCCTTCAGCTCGATCTCCTTGGCAATGGTCACACCATCGTTGGTGATGACAGGGGCACCAAACTTTTTGCCCAGCACCACATTGCGGCCCTTGGGGCCCAGGGTGATCTTGACGGTATTTGCCAGGGTATCAATACCGGCACACAGTGCCTTGCGGGCGTCCTCGCCCTGCTTGATCTGCTTTGCCATAATCTATCGCTCCTTTTAAAGCTGCATTTTTCCAGAAATAGGGGGAACCGCTCAGTCTTCCACGACGGCCAGGATGTCGCTCTGGCGCACGATGGTGCACTCCTCGCCATCCACCTTGACCTCGGTGCCGGAATACTTGCTGGTGAGCACCTTATCGCCGACCTTGACGGTCATTTTGACTTCCTTGCCATCCACAACGCCGCCGGGGCCCACTGCGATGACCTGCGCCACCTGGGGCTTCTCCTTGGCACTGCCGGTCAGGATCAGACCGCCCTTGGTGGTCTCCTCAACCTCAACAGTCTTGATAACAACGCGGTCTGCAAGAGGAATGATCTTCATAGTTCTTGCCCTCCTATAGAAAATATAATTTAAAACTTTGCTGCACCCGACAGGGTTCGTGTTCACCGCGCCGGGCTGTTTAGCACTCTTTTTCTCTGAGTGCTAAGTGTATTGTACTCATCTTGCCCGAAAAAATCAAGACTTTTTAGAATGTTTTTTATTAACATTTTGTGACAGTAAAAAAATCAGACCGGACAACGCAAAAAGAAAGAGCTCTGCCTTCCCGGCAAAGCTCTCGTTTTTGCGATCATTCAGCACTTGCGGCGGTTTTCTGCTCCACGAATCTGTGGTAAGCAGCCTTTGGCAGCCAGACCCGTCCGGCCAGCGGCTGCACCTCCACGCGCACCTGCTCGCAGGGGGCACATTCGCCGTCCGCTGTGGCAATGATGGGCCCGCGTCCATCGGCGGCGCGCAGGGTCACAGCCTTGGCCCGGCGGTAGATGAAATAGGGCTTTGCCGCTTCCACCAGCTGCCCGTTCTGGAAATGGCGGCCGTTCTTGTACATGCTCAGCAGCTTTGCGATGGTCAAGCGCCCCACCTTGCGCACGATGAACACATCCAGCCAGCCATCATCCGGCTGCGCCTCCGGCCCGGCGCAGAAACCGCCGCCGTAGGTGCGGCCGTTGCAGATGGCACACATCAGACAGTCCACCGCAAAGGTCTCACCGTCGATGGTGTACTCCACCCGGCGGCCGATGTGCCCGCACAGCTGCTCCACAATGGACAGCAGATAGGACACCTCCCCGCCGCACAGCGGGATGCGCCGGAATTTGGGGATGCCGTAGGCCACCTGCGCGTCCAACCCGGCAGCACAGATGGTGGCCGACAAGCCGAGGTTGGTCTGCATCAGGTCGATGGGCACCGCCCCGCCCGCCAGCTGGGCATCCAGGTCCAGAAACTCCTCCCGCGTCCCAAAGGTGCGCAGGAAGTCATTGCCGCTGCCATAGGGCAGGCAGCCCACGGCGGTGCCTGCAAAGCCATAGGCCCCGGTGAGGGCCTCGTTGAAGGTGCCGTCGCCGCCCGCCGTGAAAATGCGCAGCGGCTCCCCTGCCTGCTGTGCCCCGGCTGCGGCAGCGCGGGCCAGCTCCCGCGCATGTCCGGCGTGGGTGGTGATGCAGATGGTATATTCCTCCGGGGCAAGGCCTGCCCGGGCAGCTGCAGCGTTGATCTGCTGCGGCAGCTGCTGGGTGCAGTCGGTCTTGCCAGCGGTGGGGTTCAAAAGAAACAAGGTGTGCATGTGGTGCCTCCTGCGATTCTGTTGCTTCTATGATAACAGAAATTCTGCAGGATGCAAGGCATTTTGGTCATTCCCTGCCCGGTATCAAAGGGTCGCCGTCTCGTCCTGCCGGAGAACGATGGCGCCCTCTGCCGTACAGTCCGCAGTCCAGTGCTGCCCGGTGCAGGCAGTCCCGGCAGCGATCTGATCGGCCAGCGCCTGTTCCACCGCTCGGTCCACCTGTCGGCGCAATTCCCGCGCTCCATAGGCCGAGCGGGCACGGGCCGCCAGCACGGCCCCCACCTGCGGGGTGTGCCGGAGCTGATAGCCGCTGCGCGCCGCCCGGACTTCCAGCCTGCAGAGCATTTTTTCCGCGATGGCAGACATGCTCTCGTCGCTGAGCGGACGGAACACGATGAGCTCATCCAACCGCCCCACCAGCTCCGGACGGAACCACTTTTTGGCTTCCTCCACGGCCTGCGCCGCCTGCTTTTCAAACACGGCCTCCGACCCGGCCGCAAAGCCCAGCGGCGCGGACTGCCCGGCCAGAAAGCGCGCTCCCAAGTTGGAGGTGATGAGCACGATGGTGTTGCGGAAGTCCGCCTTGCGGCCCATGGCGTCGGTGAGCTGACCGTCCTCCAGGATCTGCAGCAGAATGTTCTGGATGTCCGGGTGTGCCTTTTCGATCTCGTCAAACAATACCACACTGTAGGGGCGGCGGCGCACGGCCTCAGTGAGCTGGCCGCCTTCGTCATGACCCAGATAGCCCGGAGGTGCCCCCAGCAGGCGGGCAGTGGTGTGCTGTTCCTGATACTCCGACATATCAAACTTGAGCAGGGCCTTCTCGCTGCCAAACCAGCTCACGGCAAGTGCACGGGCCAGTGCTGTCTTGCCTACCCCGGTGGGGCCGAGGAAGAGCATGGCCCCGATGGGCCGACCCGGCTCTCCCAGCCCGGTGCGGCTGCGCCGGATGGCCCCCGCCACCGCTGCTGCAGCCCGCTGCTGGCCCACGATTTCTTCATTGAGACGGGCTTCCAGTTTTTCAAGCCGCTCCCGCTCCTGTTCACTCACCTGTTCGGCAGGCACCCCGCTGGCCTGTGCTACCACCCGGGCAATGTCCTCCTGGGTGAGCACCGGCTGGGGCTTCTGCTCCTGCTCGGCCCGGATGCGGGCCGCCGCACAGGCTTCGTCCACCAGATCAATGGCCTTGTCCGGTAGACAGCGCCCCGGCAGATACCGTACCGACAGCTCCACCGCCGCCTGCAGGGTCTGCGGCGGCAGGGTGACATGGTGGTAGCGCTCGTAGCGCGGGGCCAGCCCGTTGAGGATGTCCACCGCCTGTGCAGGAGTAGGCTCCTCCACCTGCACCCGGCCAAAGCGGCGCTCCAGCGCGGCATCCTTCTGGATGTGTGTGCGGAATTCCTGATTGGTGGTGGCACCGATGAGCTGGATCTCGCCGCGGGCCAGCACCGGCTTGAGGATGCTGGCCGCATCAATGGCACCCTCCGCCGCACCAGCCCCCACAATGGTGTGGAATTCGTCCACAAAGAGGATGGCGGTGCCGTCCCGCACCAGCTCCTCCAGCAGGTTCTTGAAGCGCTCTTCAAAATCGCCCCGGTACTTGGTGCCCGCCACCATGGACGCCATATCCAGCGCCAGCACCCGCTTGCCCTTTAAGCTGGGCGTTACCTGCCCGGCGGCAATGCGCTGGGCCAGGGCTTCGGCCAGGGCGCTTTTGCCCACGCCCGGCTCCCCCAAAAGGCATGGGTTATTCTTTTGGCGGCGGCACAAAATTTCGATCATGCGTTCCAGCTCATCATCCCGGCAAAGTACGGGATCCAGCTGGCCTTCCTGCGCAAGGCGGGTCAGGTCACGGCCATATTTCTCACTGGGGCGGCTGCCGCGGGTACTGCTCATGCGGGGGCTGCTGGGCAAAACCAGCTGGCCGGAAAGCTGGGGGCATTCCCGCGCGGCGCGTGGAACTTCCAGCCCAAGGCCCGCCAGCCACACGCTGGCCGTGCAGGCGGTATCTTCCAGCATGGCACAGAGCAGGTGTTCGTTCTCCGCTTTGTTCACGCGGGCGGCATGGGCCCCCAGAACAGCGAATTCCAGCGCCTTGCGGCTTTCGGGCGCAAGGTCCCGGCCGCGCAGGTGCAGCGGGCGGCCCGTGCAGGCCCGCTGGGAGGCACAGGCCGAAAGTGCCGTTACCGTGATCTGTTTGCGGCGCAGAAACTCCACCGCAGTGCCCCGCCCGGTTTGCAGCATGGCAAGCAGCAGGTGCCCGGTATCCGCCCGGGCACAGCCCATGCTGCCCGCAAGCTCCACGGCTTCGTCCAGCAGCAGCCCTGCCTCCCGCGAAAACCCCTTGTGTCTGCCCATGCCGAATGCTTCCCAAATGCTCATGCTCTGCTCCTTGCTGTATTGTTTCATACACAGCAAAGTATAGGCTCAACCTCCACGAAAAAAACAGCAATTTGTGTCAACCCTCTCAGTCAAAGCCTATCGGCTTTGCCAGCTCCCCCGAGGGGGGAGCCAATTGCGGCCTGGCCTTTAGGGGCTGCTGAATCAAAACGATGCGTTGGCTCTCCCTTTGGGAGAGCTGTCGAGCAAAGCGAGACTGAGAGGGCGCTGCCCAACAAAAAAACACCGCACCATGCAAACGCACAGTACGGTGTTCAGAGCGAGAACGATTACAGTTCTGCCAGAGCCTTTTTCAGGTTCTTGGCGATCTGGTCGGGGCAGCTGGTGGGGCGGGGGCCGCAGGTGGTGCCTTCCATGCGGGCGATGGCGTCCTCAGCCTTCATGCCCTTGAGCAGGCGGCTGATGCCCTTCAGGTTGCCGTTGCAGCCGCCGACGACCTCGATGGACTCGATGGTGTGGTCATCGTTCAGCACGATGTGGGTCTCCTTGGAGCAGGTACCTTTGTTAGGGTAGCTGAAAGACTTGCTCATATTCAAACTTCCTCTCTTTATATCCGACTGACAGGCGAGCGGACTCGCATAGTACCCTTATTATATCCTTGTCAGACGAGGAAGTCAATGTGGCCCGGTCACAGAGCGCCGCCCCGGCGCTTGCGGGCCAGTGCCTCGATGCGCGCGATCTGGTCATCCTCGGTGACGCAGGCACCCACCGGGTGGGGTTTGCCGTGGTTCGCGCCGTGGAAGTCGCTGCCGCCGGTGACGATGAGGTCATGTTTCTTGCAGAGCTCAGCGCACTCGGCCATATCCTCGGGGCTGTTGCGGGGGTGATGCACCTCGATGCCGTCGATAGCCCCTTCAGCCACCAACTCCCGCAGCAGAGGCATACTCTTGTACACCGTCGGGTGGGCAAACACCACCACGGCCCCAGCGGCCTTTGCCGTGGCCAGCACCTCCCGCACCGGAGGGTAAGTAGGGGAGTGGAGGCACTTGCCCCGCGGCTCCCAGCCGAACAGTTCGTGATAAAGCCCGGTGTAGATGCCGTCGCACAGGCCCAGCTGCTGCAGCGCCTGCATGATGCCGCTCTTGAAGAGGACGCCGCTGTCCTGTGCATATTCCAGCGCCTGCTCGGTGCGGAACTGGGGGTAGAGCGCCTCGATCTCCCGGCAGCTCTGCAGAGCGCACTCGTTGCGGCGCTGGCGCATGATGTCGCAGTGCCGGCGCAGGGCAGGGCAGTCGAGGTCGGGCCAGAAGGTCAGCAGATGGACGCGGTGGCTGCGCTCGAAGTCATAGCCGGTGAGCTCGGCGGCGGGGATGAGCCGCACGCCGTCCTGCACCGGGTGGTCGTAGGCGTACTGTGCGCTGAGGGTGGTGTCATGGTCCGAGAGGGCCAGAGCGCTCAGCCCCAGCCGCGCCGCCATCAGGGGCAGACGGTGGATGGGGACAGAGCCGTCAGAACAGGTGGAATGAGTATGAAGATCGCCAGCCATAAGTTAGTTTCCCTCGATCTGTGTTGATTTTACGTCCATAGTGTAGCACAAAACGGGTCGGGGGACAAGAGCGCTTCAGCCCACAGTGAGGCTGGAAGCGGTAAGCCGGTGGGTCAGGACAGCCTCGGCATCCTCGCCGCCCATGGCCAGCAGTTCGTCCACCGAGAGGGTGGTGGAGCAGAGGATGGTCTGGAAGGTGATGGTGTCGATGCCCTCAGCCCGCAGCTGGCGCAGGGTGGACAGCGAAGCGTGGAGAGAGGCCGTGAACCGCCCGACGCGGAGGGAGAGGACGTTGTTGCCCCGGATGCTGGTGTAGGAGATGCGCTGGCCGTCCTTATCGGTGACGATGAGGCCCGGGAAGACCGACTCCTGCACAGAGGCGCCCGCAGAGCCGCCGCCCGAAGAGGAGGTGTCCGCAGGGACGGGGTAGCCGGGGTCGGTGGGAAGGGTGGTGTCATTGCCCTCAGAGTCGTAACGGGTGATGGAGCCGTCGAGGCCGGTGAAGACCTGCTCGCCGTTCATGTCGCCGATAGCCGCGTTGCTCTCGCCCGCCTTGGCAACGATGGTCACTTTGCCCTCGATGGTGATTTCAGCGGTTGCGTCGCCCACACCGCTGCCGATGCCTGCGCCGCCGGGGATCGTTTCGCCAGCATTGTCTACATCCGACACGCCGCCGGTCGCGTTCACAGTGGGCGCGCCGCTCTCATTGCTCTTGATGGAGATTTGGTTGCCGTTGCCGTCATCTTCGTCGTTTTCTGCGTCAGCACCACCGCCAATGCCAGCGGCGTTCATGCCGCCCTGTGCATTTTTGATGGTGACATTGCCTTCGATGGTTACATCACCCAGTGCGGCATAACCGCCGCCGATGCCTGCACCATAGGCGTCGCCGGTGACAGTGCCAATCGTTGCATTATCTTTGATGGTTACATTGCCGAAGCCATAGACACCGCCGCCGATACCAGCGCCAAAAGTGCCACCGGTGACAGTGCCAATTTTGGCATTATCCTTGATGACCACGTTGCCATTGCCGATTTTATCGGGGGAACTAAATGCGCCGCCGCCGATGCCTGCCGCACCGTAGCTGCCGGTCGCATTCTCGATTTTTGCATTGCCGGAGATGGTCACATTGCCATCGCTGCCATTGCCGCCGCCAATGCCTGCACCGTACTTCGTGCTAGATGCATTTTTAATAACAGCGTCGCCGGTTATCGTAACGGTCGCACCGTTATAATAACCACCGCCGATGCCCGCAGCGCCATCACTGCCTGCGGCAGTGATGGTGCCGCCGCTGATGGTCACATTGCCGCTGCCGTTGCAGCCGCCGCCGATGCCAGCGCCTAAATAACCGCCGGTTGCATTGATCTCGCCGCCGGTGATCTCTACCGTGCCGGTGCCGTAGGAACCACTGCCAATGCCTGCGCCCCAATCGTCACTGGTGGCCGTGATATTGCCGCCAGTGATTTTCACCTGAGCGTCATTGCTGCCAGCGCTGCCGATGCCAGCGCCTTTGAATCCACCGGCAGCCTCCAGACTGCCGTTATTATCTTTGTCCTGAATGGTCAGTTCGCCGCTGGTGTCAGTCTTGTTGTGCTCCAACCCGGCATGGCCAGCGCCGCTCTTCAGCTCGTTGTCGCCATCCAGCTCAATGGTGGTGTCGCCGCTGCCGGTCACGCTCACGGCGGCCTTGCTCTGTTTGCTGGTATCGATGTTCACATCCTTGAGTGTGACCTCAACCTTATCGTCCTTATCTTTGGCGTCGATGGTCACGGTGTGGGAAGAAGCGCCCTCCTCACGATTTGTGATGATGGTGTCGGTGTCATTTTTGGTGGTCGTCTCGTTCTGAGTGACATTGTTGCCGCTCTCGCCCGCCGAAATCGTAATGTCACCATCCTCGATGTACCATGTCCCTGCAAAAGCCGGGGCGGTAAAGGTGGTGAGCATTGCGGCGGTCAGGACAAGCGCCGCTGCCCGCTGAGAGGCCGGACGGGGTGAATTGCTACCCCCCCCGTATTAAGAGGCCGACCCAGAACGCGCATCGCAAGTTTACGATAAGAGAGCATACAAAAATCTCCTTTGAATGTTGAAAAAATATGGACTTTCGATTGATACAATTATAGCACTTCTGGGGAAGTAAGCAAGCAAACCTGCGTGAAATGCTGCTTTTCGTGCGTGAATGACAAAAAAACTATGAAAAACGCCGGGTTTTGCTTTTCTGCACATGGCATGGTATACTGGAAAAGAAAAACCCGCCGACCGGGCGGGAAAAAGGAGAAACGGAAATATGAAAACGAAATTTGGCATCGTGGGCTGTGGTTTCCTCGGCAATATCGTGGCCGATGCGTGGAAGAAGGGCCTGCTGGAAGACTACGAGCTGGTGGGCGTCACCAGCCGCACCTTCGCTTCGGCAGAGAAGACGGCGGCAAGCGTGGGGTGTGCGGCCTGCGCGGATGTGGACGCCCTGCTGGCGCTGGAGCCGGAGTACATCGTGGAAGCCGCTTCGGTGGAAGCGGTGCGGGCCATGGCGGTGCCGGTGCTGCACCGGGGCGTGAACCTCGTGGTGCTGTCCATCGGTGCATTCGCCGACCTCGCGTTTTATGAAGAGGTCAAGCAGGCGGCCCGGGAAGGCGGCGCAAAGGTGCATCTGGCCAGCGGCGCCATCGGCGGCTTCGACGTATTGCAGACCGTCACCCTCATGGCCGAGGCCCTGAAGCTGGACGAGAAGGCCGGCATCGAGACCCACACCGGTGCGAAGGGCTTCCGCAACACCCCCGTCTGGGCCGACCATCTGCTGACCGACACCGAGAAGACTACCGTCTTCACCGGCAGCGCCAAGGAAGCCATCGCAACCTTCCCGCGCCGGGTCAACGTCGCTGTGGCCACTTCGCTGGCCACCACCGGCCCCGACATCACCGGCGTGACCATGCACTCCGTACCCGGTTGGGTGGGCGACGACCACTGCATCACTGCCGAGATCGAGGGCGTGAAGGCCGTGGTAGACATCTGCTCGTCCACCAGCGCCATCGCCGGTTGGAGCGCCGTGGCGCTTCTGCGCAACCTCGCCTCGCCGGTCTGCTTCTATTAAAAAGGAGGGAGTCTCATGTTCAAGAAACTGGTAGCCATCGAGCCGGTCAGCCTCATCCCCACAGCAGAGGAAGCGCTGCATCAGTACGCCGAACAGGTCGAGCTTTACCGCGACATTCCCGCCGACGACGAAGAGATCGTTCGCCGCCTCGGAGACGCCGACGCGGCGCTGTTGAGCTATACCTCCCGCATGGGCAAAAACGTCATCGAGCGCTGCCCGAACCTGCGCTACATCGGGATGTGCTGCAGCCTCTACTCGGAGGAAAGCGCCAATGTGGACATCGCCTTTGCCCGGGAAAAGGGCATCAAGGTGCTGGGCATCCGGGACTACGGCGACCGCGGCGTGGTGGAGTACGTCCTCCACGAGCTGACCGGCCTGCTCCACGGCTTCGGGATGCCGATGCTCCACGACGAGCCCGTGGAAATTTACGGCCTCAAGGTGGGTATCGTGGGTCTGGGCGTTTCGGGCCGGATGATCGCCGATGCACTGACCTTCCTCGGCGCAGACATCTCCTACTACAGCCGCAGCCATAAGCCCGACGCCGAGGCCGCAGGCATGAAGTATAAGCCGTTAGACGCTCTGCTCCGGGAGAGCGAAGTGGTCTTTACCTGTTTGAACAAGAATGTTCTGCTCTTGGGCGAGCCGGAGTTTGAGGCGCTGGGGGAGGGGAAAGTCCTTTTCAATACCTCCATCGGCCCCGGCTTTGACTCAGCCGCGCTGGAAAAGTGGCTGGATAAGCCCGGCACCCACTTCTTCTGTGATACCTACGCCGCCGCAGGCCCCGTCAGTGAGGGCTTTTTCCAGCGGCCCAATGTCCACAGCCCGGGTGTCTCGGCAGGCCGCACCAGGCAGGCTTTCGTTCTACTGAGCAAGAAGGTGCTGGCAAACATCGAGACGGCGCTGGGAGAATAAGCTGTAATTTCTCTGATGTGTTACACGCCGGGAGCGACCACCGCAACCATTGCCCCAACTGCCTGTCCAGCCTTCATGTGGACGAAGAACCCGGCGACCGTGCCTCCGACTGCGGCGGCATCATGGAGCCGGTGGCCGTCTGGGTACGCAAAGGCGGCGAGTGGGCCATCATCCACCGCTGCAAACGCTGCGGAAAGCTCAGTTCCAACCGTGTGGCGGCAGACGACAACCCCATGAAGCTCATGAGCATTGCCATGAAGCCGCTGTGCTCTCCGCCGTTCCCGCTGGACTATATTGAGGAAATGACCGCCTTGATGGGCGGCGATGGACGGATGCGGTAAGCCGCAGGAGGAACTACAAGATGGAGTATATCCGAATCACAAAAGAAAACATCGACAAGGAACACATCTGTTGTGCCATGTCCGGCAAACAGAGCCTTGCCAAGAAGGAATGGCTCAAGCAGCGCTTTGAGGAGGGGCTTGTTTTTTACCGCAGTGCAGAGCGCGGCAAATGCTTTATCGAGTACATCCCGGCAGAAAACGCATGGGTACCCATTGATGCAGCAGGCTGGCTTTATATCAACTGTCTGTGGGTCTCCGGTTCCCTGAAAGGTCACGGCTATTCCAGCGATCTGCTGGAAGAATGCCTTCGGGATGCCAAGGCGCAGGGCAAAAACGGCGTTTGCATTCTGTGTGCAGAGGGACGCAAACGGGAGTTTCTCGCCGACCCCAAGTTTTTGACCCATAAGGGCTTCAAGGTCTCAGACATCTCCGATTGCGGCATCGATCTCATGTATCTGCCCCTTGCAGAGAATGCCCCGCCGCCAAAATTCAAAGACTGTGCCAAGCATCCCAAGGTGGAGGAAAACGGCTTTGTCCTCTATTATACCGACCAGTGCCCCTACACCTATTATTGGGTGCCAAAGGTACAGGAGACTGCAAAGGAACATGGGATCCCGTTCAAAGCCGTTCACATCACCGAAAAAGAGACGGCCCAGAATGTGCCTGCACCTGTCACAACCTATGCTTTGTTCCAGAATGGTCGGTTCCTGACCCAGAGCATCCAGTCGGACAAGAAATTTTTGAAATTAGCGGCAGAATAATTGAATCAAGCAAGACGCCAGACGCTCAGACGCAGTGCCGCCCATAGAATGGGGGTGTGCTGCGTTTTTTGGAGGATTTTATATGGAAGAAATTGTTGTATATGTTCACGGAAAGGGCGGTTCGGCACAAGAGGCCGAACATTATAAAGCCCTATTCCCTGACTGTGAAGTAATTGGTTTTGACTACCACGCACGATCTCCATGGGAAGCTGCGGAGGAATTTCCTGGATTTTTTGCGGCAGTGCGGAAACGCTGCGAGAAGCTCACACTGGTGGCAAATAGCATTGGTGCGTTCTTTTCGTTCGCATCATTGAATGAAAAATTGGTGGATGCCAGCTATTTTATTTCTCCGATAGTTGATATGGAGCAGTTGATCTGCAACATGATGCGGTGGGCTGGCGTCTCTGAAGCAGAGCTTGCAGAGAAGCTGGAAATTCCTACAACATTTGGCGAAACGCTGTCGTGGGAGTATCTCTGCTATGTCCGGGAGCATCCGGTTTCATGGGAAATCCCTACCCACATTTTGTATGGTGAAAAGGATGATCTGACCTCCATGGAAACCATAAAAGCCTTTGCAAAAAAGAACAACGCAGAGCTGACCGTTATGCCGGGCGGAGAGCACTGGTTTCATACAAAAGAGCAGATGCAATTTTTAGATAACTGGATAAAGAATAGGAGACCCTGCAAAGAAACAGAAAATAAGGACGGTCTCGCTTCTCCTGCTTATAGTTCTGGGAACCGGGCTGGTGCTGATGGCTTGCGGCACCAAAAGTCTTGCTGACAGCAGCACAGGAGGCTCGGATCCTTACGGACTGAATGTTGAAAGCATGACAGGAAAAGACAGCTGCCAGATGGAACTGCAGGAGAGCGAAGTGCTTGCCCTGCCTGCAGCAGGGTCGTGCTGTTCGAATCCCTCCGGGTCACAAAGCCAGCGTGTGACTTATGTGTACGCAAAAGAAAAGCAGCAGCGTTAAAATTACGCTGCTGCTAAAAGTGGACCTAGAGGGATTCGAACCCTTGACCTCTCGGATGCGAACCGAACGCTCTC
>OGFG01002565.1_pt1 | contig 14760 bp, 15 predicted proteins | sample 1570761 | NCBI WGS metagenome assembly OGFG01 (sample SAMEA2581938, study PRJEB24529) | metagenome | biome: Human gut stool | place: China | collected 2011 | reverse complement strand
GAATATCTTGCCCAGATCCGCATTCGCCATGCCTGTGAACTTTTGCGTAATACAAAAAACAGCATAGACTTCATATCCTATGCTGTTGGTTTTCATAATACGAATTATTTTTGTAAAGTTTTTAAAAAGATCCAGGCAATAACCCCCGGACAATATCGAATCTCTCCACGGCCTCTTTCTCCGACAGATCCGGAACTAAACAGTTAGCCTCTATAATATGCTTTAGAACTGTATCGTTACGACACATTCTTTACAGCAGGTACAATACTTCCACATATCGACAAGCCAAAAAGAGCTATATCCATAAGAATATAGCTCTTTTTGTATATGATATAAATATTTATCTTGAATTATGCAAGCTTAGACTTTGCAACTTCTACAAGTGCTGCAAATCCTTCCGGATCACTGATAGCCATCTCAGAAAGCATCTTTCTGTTGATGTCGATCTGTGCAAGCTTTAATCCATGCATTAATTTGCTGTATGAAAGTCCATTAAGACGTGCTGCAGCGTTGATACGTGCAATCCATAATTGACGGAATTGACGTTTACGTTGACGACGGTCACGATATGCGTATTGACCAGCTTTGATCACCGCTTGGAAAGCAACGCGATACACGCGTGAACGTGCACCATAATAACCTTTAGCAGCCTTAAGAACTTTCTTATGGCGTGCTCTTGCAATAACACCACGTTTTACACGAGCCATTATTTAATCTCCTATGTAATATTTTTAACTAATTTAACTAATCGTACGTTTTGCTTAAATAACGGCTTATGCGTATGGTAAGCAAGCTACTACTAAAACTTGGTCTGCTTTCGCAACCATTGATTTATGACGTAAATGACGTTTACGTTTAGTTGTCTTTTTAGTCAAAATATGACGTAAGTGAGATTGTTTACGTTTGAAACCGCCAGAAGCTGTTTTTTTGAAACGCTTAGCAGCACCACGTACTGTTTTAATTTTAGGCATTGTTAAAAAACTCCGCATTTTAAGTTAAACACATAATTAGGCGAATCTGAAGATTACTTGTAGGCACTAATTATTCCAATATGGCAAATTGAATTGCCCTTATCCAAAAGCAATTAGGCTGCGTAGTTTGCCCAATGTGCAGTTGTATTCTCACCGAAGTGAAAATTCGATTATCTAGATTAAATCTAAATAAAAAATTATTTTTTCTTAGGTGCTAACACCATTACTGCTTGGCGACCTTCTAATTTACCTGGTGCAGATTCCACTACTGAAATGTCAGCCAAATCATTTTTAACGCGTTCTAATACGTCTAAACCGATATCTTGGTGAGCCATTTCACGACCACGGAAACGTACAGTAATTTTCGCTTTATCGCCATCTTCTAAGAAACGGATTAAGCTACGTAATTTAACTTGGTAGTCACCTTCGTCTGTACCTGGACGGAATTTAATTTCCTTCACTTGTACAACTTTTTGTTTTTTCTTCTGTTCTTTTGCGGTTTTGCTCTTTTCATAGAGGAACTTGCCGTAGTTCATAATACGACAAACCGGTGGTTCGGCATTCGGACTGATCTCAACCAAATCAAGCGCTGCTTGTTCTGCCATATCTAAGGCCTGTTGAATTGATACAATCCCCGCTTGTTCACCATCTTGGTCAATCAAACGAACTTCTTTTACTCGAATTTCATCGTTAATGCGATTCGGGCGGTTAGCTGCCGGAGCTTTTTTTACGGTTTTGATAATGTTATTCCTTCTATTTATTTAAGATAAAACCCACTGCATTTAAAACAGAAGATTTCTTCAATCATTTGCTATAAAAACAAGCAAAAAACGGGCAAAATTTTATAGTATTTGCCACGTTTATGCAACAAGGATTTCTATTCCTTTAAATATCAGTAGTTAAAGCACTTATTTCAGCTGAAATGCTCTCTCCAAATTGAAGCAATTTTTCTAATCTTGCGGTTTCAATACATACCATTGTTCTATATCCTTCTGGTTGCATCGCACTTGGTGTTTTCTCCCAAGGATTCCATAGCACAATTGAATCAGCATGATGATGGGTAATTTGAATACGTCGATTAAATGCTTTATCCACCAACAATGTTTTATTTTCTTCTAATGAATAAATACAATCTACGCCCTGTTCAATTCTGCGTGTTGAAGGAACGTCTGTATGTTTACCTTGTAATGAGTCAAAACAACGACTTGGTAAATTTTGAACTTCAATTTGTGAAATATCACTGATATTAAAATAACTGTGTAATGCCGCTTGAGCAGGTTCTTGCCCTAAATGCGTTAAAGTCATTGTGCATTTATCGGTAAATTCCATTTTCATTTTGGCTTCAATCACACCATATTCAGAAAACAGTGAAAATTCTAACCGCACTTTATTTGCTTGAAGATCATAATCACTCAATTGCCACAAACGTAAACGCGCTGTACCGTGTGAAGGTTGTTTAACGCCTCCAAACCAAGGGTAACAAAGCGGTACACCGCCGCGAATTGCCACACCTTGTGTGAAAGGTTCAATCTCACTTAACCAAAAAATATCCTGCTCTGCCCCTTTAGGCTGCCAATTTAATAACTGCGCTCCCTGTAATGCAATTCGAGCCGATCCTACTGGGTGATTTAAGATTAAAACAGGAATTTCATTGATATGTTCTAAAGTTAATTCTGGTGTTAATTGTTGAATTTGAGCTGTCATATTCGCCTCCTTGTGATAAGGCTATTATATAGAAGAAAGAGATACTTGAGTTTATTTTTATACCGTGAATATAAAAAAACCGCACATCAAGGTGCGGTCATTTTTAATTAAGATTTTAAAGAGTCAATTACTCTTCACCCAACAATTTCAACTCACGTTGTCTTACTTGGGATTTTAAGATTTCAGCAAATTCTTCAATAGTGAAAGTACCTAAATCTGCACCTTTACGGGTACGTACAGCCACTTTGCCTTCTGCGATTTCTTTATCACCGCAAACGAGCATATAAGGCACGCGACGTAAGGTATGTTCGCGGATCTTGAAGCCAACTTTTTCATTACGTAAATCAGCTTTAACACGTAATCCCGCATCAGAAAGTTGTTTCACCACTTTTTGAACGTAGTCTGCTTGGCTATCTGTAATGTTCATGACAATCGCTTGAACTGGTGCTAACCATGCAGGGAAGAAACCCGCATATTCTTCGGTGATAATACCGATGAAACGTTCAATCGAACCTAAAATCGCACGGTGAATCATAACTGGTGTACGACGATCATTGTCTTCTGCCACATAAGACGCATTTAGACGACCTGGTAATGCGAAGTCTAATTGGATAGTACCGCATTGCCATTCACGATCTAAACAGTCACGTAATGCAAACTCAATTTTCGGACCATAGAATGCACCTTCACCCTCTTGAATTTCATATTCAAGACCGTTATGCGCTAATGCTGCCGCAAGACCTGCTTCTGCGCGATCCCACATATCATCTGCACCGATACGTTTTTCAGGACGAGTAGATAATTTCACCTGAATATTTTGGAAACCGAACGTGCTGTAAATGTCGTAAACCATTTTGATACAGCTGGTTACTTCACTTTCAATTTGATCTTCAGTACAGAAAATGTGTGCATCATCTTGAGTGAAGCCACGTACACGCATTAAACCGTGTAAAGAACCTGATGGTTCGTTACGGTGACAAGAACCAAATTCCGCCATACGGATTGGTAAATCACGGTAAGATTTTAAACCTTGGTTAAAGATTTGAACGTGTCCCGGGCAGTTCATTGGTTTAATCGCATATTCACGGTTTTCTGATTGTGTAGTAAACATCAAATCGCCGTAGTTTTGCCAGTGACCTGTTTTTTCCCATAACACACGGTCCATCATGAACGGACCTTTCACTTCTTGATAATCGTATTCTTTTAATTTAGTACGTACGAAGGTTTCCAATTCACGGAAAATTGTCCAACCATCGTTATGCCAGAACACCATACCTGGTGCTTCTTCTTGCATATGATATAAATCTAACGCTTTACCGATTTTACGGTGGTCACGTTTTGCCGCTTCTTCTAAGCGGGTTAAGTATTCTGCTAATTGTTTTTTATCTGCCCAAGCTGTACCGTAGATACGTTGTAACATTTTATTTTTGCTATCACCACGCCAGTATGCACCTGCAACCTTCATCAATTTGAAATTGTGGCAGAAACGCATATTTGGCACATGTGGCCCACGACACATATCAATGTATTCTTCGTGATGATAAAGCGCAGGCGTTGCGGTACGTTCGATGTTTTCATCTAAGATAGCCATTTTGTATGGCTCACCGCGTTTTTCAAAAGTATCTCTTGCTTCTTGCCAGCTTACCGGAGTTTTGATCACGTCATAATTGGTTTTCGCCAATTCAAGCATACGTTTTTCGATAGCATCAATGTCTTCTTGCGTTAAAGAACGGTCTAAATCCACGTCATAATAGAAGCCATTTTCAATCGTTGGACCGATTGCCATTTTGACATCTGGGAATAATTGTTTGATTGCGTGACCTAGCAAGTGTGCGCAAGAGTGACGAATAATTTCTAAACCGTCTTCATCTTTTGCTGTAATAATTTCAAGGTTGGCATCTTCATTGATGATGTCACACGCATCACGACGTTCACCGTTTACACGGCCAGCAATGGTTGCTTTGGCAAGACCGGCTCCGATATCTTGAGCCACTTCTAACACAGAAACTGGACGATCAAATTCACGTTTAGAACCGTCCGGTAAAGTAATAATAGGCATAATTTTTCCTTATACAGTGGTCGCCCATACGAAAGGCAACATGCAAATAATGATTAAAAACAAACCGCACTTTCATTCACTCCCACTATCGAGCAAACCAAGTGCGGCGGAGAATTTTAGCACTTTCCACCACACTTGTTAATATCTCGCTGAATTCTTTCCAATGAGTAAACAATGATTTTCCTTATAGCGACTTTATCTATTCAAAATTTCCGATAAAATGACCGCACTTTTGATAAATACAAATTAAAGGAAACTCTATGAACGTATTAGTATTAAAATCAAGCATCCTTGCAGATAACTCTCAAAGCAATAAATTAGCCGATTACACCATTGAAAAATTAAAAGACCACAACATTGTGGTACGTGATTTAGCGGCGCAACCCCTTCCCCATTTTGATGCAACGGCGGCAACAGCGGTACGTGGCGAGCCTAAAACAGCAGAAGAAAATGCACTTTTAGCGCTATCAGATGAATTAGTTGCTGAATTAAAGGCTGCGGATATCATCGTCATTGGTGCACCTATGTATAACTTAGGCATCCCAACACAACTTAAATCTTATTTTGATTTTATCGCTCGCCCTCGTGTAACTTTCCAATACACCGCAAATGGCCCTGAAGGTTTACTTCAAGGTAAAAAAGCGATTGTATTAGCAAGTTTTGGTGGTATGTATGATGAAAACAACAATGTGACAAATTACTTAAAAGCGATTTTAGGTTTTGTTGGCATTACCGATGTTCAATTTGCTTATGCAAAAGGTATCGGATTAGGTGCAGAGGCAATTGAAAAAGCACAACGTTCAGCAAGAAATAAAATTGATGAGATCGTTGCTTCTCTCTAATCACTGAATATCCTTCTTCTATTAAGCCATTTTGAGATATGCCTCGAAATGGCTTTTTTCTAATTAACTTCCTCTATTTTTAATATCTTTGGTTAAAAATTAAAAAAATATTGTAAAATCACGCCAATTTTTTGATTATTTTCTTGACTTATGTGTCATGTACTAGTTTAATAGTGCAAAAGTTCAAAATACAGGATTGATTATGAAAAATACCCCTTTTATTGCGGTGACCTCTCAACCGGTTCCCTATCATGCCGACACCACCGCAATTTTTAATACGCTTTGCAAACAGAATTCAAATTCTCTTCTCCTCGACTCTGCCGAAATTGGTAGTAAAAATAGCTTACAGAGCCTTATTCTGATTAATGCTGCCGTTAAAATCACTTGTTTAGGCAATCAGGTGACCTTTAGAGCACTGAATGCGAACGGCAAACAAGTGTTAAACGAAATTCATTCTGTATTAAGCCAACTTGGTATCGTAAGTGCGGTCAATTTTGACAATGAATTTTCTGTGCAATTTGCGCCGCTCGATAATCAATTAGATGAAGACAGTAAATTACAAGCTGCAACTATTTTTGATGGACTTCGTGTCATTTCTAACCATTATCAACATAGCAGCACACCCGTTTTTTTAGGTGGTTTATTTGCTTATGATTTGGTGGCAAATTTTATTCCAATGCAAGGTGTTGAATTAAAAGATGATGGCATTACCTGCCCGGATTACAGTTTCTATCTCGCAGAAAACTTAATCACCATCGATCATCAAACCCAACAAGCTACCTTAAAAAGTTTCTGTTTCAGTCAAGAAGAGCAAGTGGAAGTTGCTAAGACAGCACTTTCTATTGCACAAAAATTAAAAAATATTGATGGCGTACTTTCCATTAAAGCAGCAAGTGATGAGGTCAGCACTAACTTTGAAGATCCTGAATTTATCGGCATTGTAAAAGCATTAAAACATCATATTAATATTGGTGATGTGTTCCAAATCGTGCCATCTCGCCGTTTTTCATTAGCTTGCCCGAATACCCTTGCGAGCTATGCACAATTAAAACATAACAATCCAAGCCCTTATATGTTCTACATGAACGATGAGGATTTCATTTTATTCGGTGCATCACCAGAAAGTGCGTTGAAATATGCACCAGACAATCGCCAATTAGAAATTTACCCAATTGCAGGTTCTCGCCCGCGTGGGTTTGATGCCCATGGCAATATTGACCCTGAATTGGATGCGCGCTTGGAATTAGAATTACGTCTTGATCATAAAGAACAAGCTGAACATTTAATGTTGGTGGATTTAGCGCGTAATGATATTGCTCGCGTTTGCCAAAGCGGTACACGTAAAGTGGCAGAATTAATGCAAGTGGATCGCTATTCTCACATCATGCATTTGGTTTCTCGCGTAGTGGGTAAACTTCGTCCTGAACTTGATGCCTTACACGCTTATCAAGCTTGCATGAATATGGGAACGTTAACTGGTGCGCCTAAAATCAAAGCGATGCAGTTAATCTATCAATTTGAACAGCAAAAACGTCACAGCTACGGCGGTGCGGTCGGTTATCTCACCTCTGATGGTCGTTTTGATACCTGTATCGTGATTCGTTCTGCTTTTGTACAAAATGGCATTGCCCATATTCAAGCAGGTTGTGGTGAAGTGTTAGATTCTGATCCTCAAATGGAAGCGGATGAAACTCGCCATAAAGCGGCTGCAGTGCTTAAAGCAATCAAACAAATCAATACCCAAGCAAAATAAGGACGATAAATTATGGCTAATATTCTCTTTTTAGATAATTTTGATTCATTCACTTATAACTTAGTGGATCAATTCCGTGTGCTTGGGCATAACGTAAAAATTTATCGTAATGACACCAATTTAGAGCAAGTGGCACAAGAGGCATTAAATACACCGGATACGATTCTTGCACTCTCTCCAGGACCAGGTACTCCGGCTGAAGCAGGCATCTTACTCCCACTTATTGAACGTTTAAAAAATGATGTGCCAATTATTGGGATTTGCTTAGGCCATCAAGCACTTATTCAAGCCTTTGGTGGAGAGGTTGTACATGCAGGCGAAGTATTACATGGTAAAGTATCGCGCATTCAACATGATAACCAAGCCATGTTTAAAGATATTGCCAACCCAATGCCTGTGGCGCGTTATCACTCTTTAATGGGTAAAAATCTGCCTGACGAATTTATTGTCAATGCCGATTACAATGGTATCGTGATGGCAATTCGTCATAAAACCTTGCCAATTTGTGCTTTCCAATTCCATCCAGAAAGCATTCTTACCGTGCAAGGTTCGAAATTATTACAACAATCTGTGGAATGGTTATTAAACAGAGATTAAGGAAGAAAAATGATTACCGTATATGGATTAAAAGAAGTGCTTGCACCTCGTCGTCAAGATATTGCTGAAGTAATTTATAACTGTTTAAACCTTGGTTTAGACATTCCTCGCGGAAAGCATGCGATTCGTTTTTTATGTTTAGATAAAGAAGATTTTCTTTATCCTATCGATCGTAACGATGATTACACCGTTATTGAAATTAACCTGATGCAAGGTCGTATGGAAGGTACGAAAAAACGTTTAATCAAAATGCTCTTCAGCGAACTGGAATACAAAATTGGGATTAAATCTCACAACGTTGAAATTACGATTAAAGAACAACCAGCGCATTGTTGGGGTTTCCGTGGTATGACTGGCGATGAAGCACGCGATTTAGATTACGATATTTACGTATAAGGGACGAGATTATGCAAACGGCTCAATTATTAGAACAACTTTACAGCGGAAAAACACTTAACAAAGAAGAAAGTGCGGTTATTTTTAATGCCATTATGCAAGGCGAGCTCAATAATGAACAAATCGCTGCCATGCTGATTGCGTTAAAAGTACGTGGCGCCACTATCGATGAATTAAGTGGTGCGGTATCGGCATCCTTAAAAAATGCCAAATCATTCCCTCGTCCTGATTACCCTTTTGCGGATATTGTGGGTACTGGCGGTGATGGTCAAAACACGATTAATATTTCTACTGCTAGCGCCATTGTTGCAGCCTCTATGGGTGCAAAAGTAGCAAAACACGGTAACCGCAGTGTATCAAGCAAATCAGGTGCCAGTGATGTATTAACCGCACTCGGTGTGAATGTCAACGTCACACCAGAGCAAGCTCGTCAAGCGCTTGACGATATTGGCGTATGTTTCTTATTTGCTCAACAATATCACAGTGGGTTTAAACATGTTGCCCCTGTTCGCGCGGCATTAAAAACGCGTACGCTTTTTAATATTTTAGGTCCATTAATTAATCCTGCTCGCCCAACTTATCATTTACTTGGCGTGTATGCCCCTGAATTAGTGAAAACCTATGCAGAAACTGCTGTCGCATTAGGTCATCAACATACTTTTGTAGTTCATGGTGCCGGTCTTGATGAAGTCGCCGTACACGGTAAAACGCAAGTCGCCGAAATTAAAAACGGCAAAATTAACTACTTCACCTTAACGCCAGAAGATTTTGGTTTAAAAACACAATCTTTAGAAAGTTTACGTGGTGGCGAACCACAAGAAAATGCCCAATATCTGACCGCACTTTTACAAGGTAAAGGAAAAGCGGAACATGCTAATGCGGTAGCGGCGAATGTGGCATTATTGCTGAAATTATTTGGTCATGATGACTTAAAACAAAATGTTCAAAATGTGTTAGCTCACCTTGCATCAGGCAAAGCGTTTGATACATTACAACATTTGACAAAATATTAAGATAAAGGCTGATTTGATACGCCGCAATAAAGCCCCAATAAATAAGAAGAAAATTTATGATCACGCAAGATTTCACCAAACCAATTGACTCTGCTACGGTGCTACAAAAAATCGTCTTAGACAAAGCGCAATGGGTTAAAGCAAAGGAAGCTGAATTTCCGCTTTCACAATTTAAAGAAAACATTCAAAAATCTGACCGCTCTTTTTATGATGCGTTGGCTAAAGGCACCCATCAAAAGCCCGCTTATATTTTGGAATGTAAGAAAGCTTCTCCTTCTAAAGGATTAATTCGTGGTGAATTTAATTTAGATGAAATCGCCAATGTGTATAAACATTATGCGTCAGCTGTTTCTGTGCTAACGGATGAGAAATACTTCCAAGGTAAATTTGACTATTTGCCGCAAGTACGTGACGTTGTCTCACAACCTGTATTGTGCAAGGATTTTATGATTAGCGAATATCAGGTGTATCTTGCGCGCTACTATCAAGCTGATGCTATTTTATTGATGCTTTCGGTAGTAAATGATGAAACCTATCGCGTATTGGCTGATCTGGCACATTCTCTCGGCATGGGCGTATTGACGGAAACCAGCAACGAAGAAGAGTTTGAGCGTGCTCTTGCTCTAGGTGCAAAAATTATCGGAGTCAACAATCGTAATCTTCACGATCTCACCGTTGATTTAAACCGCGTGGTAGAACTCACACAAAAATATGCCGATCGCATTCCTACTGATGCACGTATTATCAGCGAATCAGGGATTTATAATCACAGCCAAATTCGTGATTTGCAAAAAGTGGCACATGGCTTTTTAATCGGCAGCAGCCTAATGGGCAGTGCAGATTTAAATAATGCTGTGCGTGAAGTGATTTTTGGCGAAAATAAAGTATGCGGTTTAACTCGCACGCAAGATGTCAAAGAGGTTTACGCAAACGGAGCATTATACGGCGGCTTAATTTTCGTCGAACATTCAAAACGCTGTGTGAGCCTACGTCAAGCCCAAGAATTAGTGACAGCATCACCACTTCGTTTTGTGGGCGTGTTCCAGAATCAAGAAATTGATTTTATTGTAAAAATCGCTAAACAATTGCAGCTTTATGCCGTTCAGCTACACGGTTCAGAAACCGCTGAATTTATTACCGCACTTCGTCACCAACTGCCTGAAGAAATACAAATTTGGAAAGCCATTTCGGTGAATACTGAAGCACAAAGTGCGGTTGATTTTACGGATGATTTAAATATCACTCGCTATATTTTCGATAGCCAATCCGCTAATCAACAAGGTGGCACAGGAAAAACCTTTAATTGGTCACTCATTCCTGAAAACTTGAAACACAAAATTATTTTGGCTGGTGGCATTTCACCTGACAATATTGAACAAGCCATTAAGCAAGGTTGCTTAGGGGTGGATCTTAATTCTGGTGTAGAAACTACTGCAGGCGTGAAAGATAGCGAAAAAGTGCGGTCAGTTTTTAAGACGATTTTGTCAAATTAATCTGATTGCTAAGGGGAAGCATTATGCAAAGAACAGCGTTAGTAACCGGCGCAACTGCCGGATTTGGTGCAGCAATTTGTCGCACACTTATTGAAAATGGCTATCGTGTAATTGGCACAGGACGCCGCGTAGCTCGTTTAGAACAATTACAACAAGAATTAGGTGAAAACTTCCATTTTCTTGCCTTTGATATTTCAGATCGCCAAGCAACAGAAGATGCTTTCCATTCCCTTCCCGCTAATTGGCAATCCATTGATTTATTGGTGAATAATGCAGGTTTAGGATTAGGCTTAGAAAGTGCAGATAAAGCGAGTTTAGACGATTGGATGCAAATGATTGATACCAATATTAAAGGACTCGTCACCATCACTCGTCTTGTGTTACCACAAATGGTTGAACGCAATTCAGGTCATATTATTAATTTAGGTTCAATTGCAGGTACTTATCCTTATCCAGGTGGCAATGTATACGGTGGCACTAAAGCTTTTATCAAACAATTTAGTTTAAATCTTCGTGCCGATCTTGCAGGTACACAAATTCGCGTGTCCAATGTTGAACCCGGTCTTTGTGGTGGAACTGAATTTTCTAATATCCGCTTTAAAGGTGATGATGCCCGAGCTAAAAAACTCTATGAAAATGTGGAATATGTCAGTCCACAAGATATTGCTAATATTGTGTTATGGCTCAATCAACAACCAGAACATGTCAATATTAATCGCATTGAAGTGATGCCTACCGCACAAACCTTTGCACCACTTAATGTCGCAAGAATTCAAAAATAACAAGGAAATATTATGTCAGAAACCCTTTTAAATCCTTATTTCGGTGAATTTGGCGGAATGTATGTACCGGAAATTCTCGTACCGGTACTACAACAGCTAGAAAAAGCCTTTGTTGAAGCAAAAGACGATCCTGAATTCCAACGTGAATTTCAAGATTTACTTAAAAATTATGCGGGCAGACCAACCGCACTTACCCTTTGCCGTAATTTAACCAAAGGGACAAAAGCAAAAATTTATTTAAAACGTGAAGATTTACTTCACGGTGGTGCCCATAAAACCAACCAAGTGTTAGGTCAAATTTTATTAGCAAAACGCATGGGTAAAACGCGTATTATCGCCGAAACCGGTGCCGGCCAACATGGCGTGGCAACAGCCCTTGCTTGTGCAATGTTAGATATGCCTTGTCGTGTTTATATGGGGGCGAAAGACGTAGAACGTCAATCACCAAACGTATTCCGTATGCGTTTGATGGGTGCCGAAGTGATTCCTGTACAAAAAGGCTCTTGCTCATTGAAAGATGCATGCTGTGAAGCCATGCGTGATTGGTCAGCCAACTATGAAAACACCCATTATTTATTGGGTACGGCGGCAGGGCCTCACCCATTCCCAACCATTGTACGTGAATTCCAAAAAATGATTGGTGAAGAAACCAAACGTCAAATCTTAGAAAAAGAAGGTCGCTTACCGGATGCTGTCATTGCGGCAGTCGGTGGTGGTTCGAATGCGATTGGTATGTTTACTGATTTTATTGATGAAAAAGGTGTACGCTTAATTGGTGTGGAACCTGCAGGTCATGGCATCGAAAGTGGTGAACATGGTGCACCATTAGGCCATGCAAAAGTGGGTATTTATTTTGGTATGAAATCACCTTTAATGCAAACTGAAGATGGCCAAGTGGAAGAATCCTACTCTATTTCTGCTGGATTAGACTTCCCTTCTGTAGGCCCTCAACATGCTTACTTGCAAAGTATTGGTCGTGCTGAATACCCAAGTATTACAGATGATGAAGCGTTAAACGCTTTCCAAGAATTAGCAAAACATGAAGGGATTATTCCTGCATTGGAAAGCTCCCACGCATTAGCGCATGCGTTAAAAATGATTCATCAAGAGCCGAATAAAGAACAAATTTTAGTGGTGAATCTCTCTGGTCGTGGTGATAAAGATATTTTCACCGTTGATAAAGTTTTAAAAGAAAAAGGAATGCAATAATGAGCCGTTTTGAAACTAAATTTGCAGAACTTGCAGCGAAAAAAGAAGGGGCTTTTGTACCTTTCGTGACATTATGCGATCCAACATTTGATCGCTCTTTTGAGATTATTTGCACGTTAGTCGAAAATGGCGCAGATGCGTTGGAATTAGGCTTTCCATTTTCTGATCCACTATTAGACGGTCCCGTTATCCAGGCAGCTAATAACCGTGCGCTCAATGCGGGTCATAGCACTGAAGACAGCTTTAAACTACTCGCTAAAGTGCGGTCAAAATATCCAGAAATTCCGATTAGTTTACTTCTTTGTGCGAATTTAATTTTTGCAAAAGGCTTAGATAATTTCTATCAACGTTGTGCAGAAGTAGGCGTAGATGCGGTTTTAGTGGCGGATATTCCACTATTGGCAAAAGAAGACTATGTTCAAGCTGCTAAAAAGCATGGCATTCAACCTGTCTTTATTTGCCCACCAAATGCTGATGCCAAAACGGTACAAGGCGTTGCTGAAAACAGCGAAGGCTATACCTATTTAGTTTCTCGTGCAGGTGTAACAAGTGCGGAAAACCAAGCTCATGCCGCAAACTTAGACACACTTGTAGAACAACTTAAAGCCCACAAAGCACCACCAATTCTACAAGGTTTTGGTATTGCTCAACCTGCTCAAGTGAAAGAAGCCCTTCAACTGGGTGCAACAGGCGCAATTTCAGGTTCTGCAACGGTAAAAATCATTGAGCGAAACTTAGATAATCAGGCTCAATGCTTATCTGAACTTGCCGAATTTGTTCGCAATATGAAAACGGCAACAAAATAATTAATAAAAATTTCTATATTACAGCTTAAGGAACCCCAAAAATGTCTTTTCTAAGAAAACAATTCGCTTTCTGGCGTATTTTTCTTTACTTCCTAGTTTTTACTGCGGTTTATGCCAAATTGGTATTTCAATTTTTATTCTCAAACTTAACCCTCCCTACGGGGACAGGCGTCTTGAGTAATGCAGTTTTATTTGCCCATGCTGATTTTTTTTCTAGAGTAATGTCTTTTTTAATTGACTTTATGCTGATTTGGGGAATATCCACCGGATTTATTCTCGGATTATGTCAATTTAGGAGAAGCGTTAAAGGCATTCTTAGTGCAACCATTATCGGAACACTCACCGCTGGAATTTCTTTTTATATCACAACAAATGATATTAACCTTTACCTCTGCCTTTTCCATGGTGCATTAGCTGCAATTTTTGGTCTAATTGCTTTTCCAAATAAAGCGGGAATTCTCTTAGAATCCCAAATCATGCATAAAATACTGCCTAAGGCAGTTTCAATAACTAACCAAGTCATAGAGAAAAAAGGCTTTGCCTCTTATCGTTGGTTAATTCCTCTTGTATTTACTTTGCTTGGCACTATTATCTTTGGCATCACATCCATATTATTAACGCAAGTGACAGATCTAGCTAGCATCGTAGCATTAATGCTTTTAATGATGTTTATTGCTGCATTGCCGATGTTATTCACTGGTCTTACCGTCATGTTTGCACGATTCCACAAGACTTTTCGCCATTTTACCTTTAGCGTTCTGATTGGTATGTTATATTACAGTTTGGTTTGCAAACCTATTATAAAGGAACTGATATTTTAGTTGATGCAGTTAACTTATTGCCTGCTGAATATAGTGAAAAGATTGAAACTAGAATAGTTGGTGGTGTCGGTGAAAGCTATTTACAGGAACTTAAAGGTAAAGATTCTAACTCCCTTATTCATTGGAAATCTTACTTTTTGTCTAATGATGAACTTTATGAAGAGATAAATAATAGTGACGTTTTAGTCCTTCCTTATAGAGAAATATCACAAAGTGGCGTTCTGTTGTTATCTATTTATTTTGAAAAAAATATAATCTGTTCGGACTTACCTTCTTTTGTAGAAACGATTCATGGTGATCAGGACAATTCGTTG
>OGFG01002558.1_pt1 | contig 14812 bp, 11 predicted proteins | sample 1570761 | NCBI WGS metagenome assembly OGFG01 (sample SAMEA2581938, study PRJEB24529) | metagenome | biome: Human gut stool | place: China | collected 2011 | reverse complement strand
AGACGCTGAGAGATATGGGAATCGACTGTCCGGGAGAGATATCTGTGGTTGGGTTTGGTGATGAGAGCTGGTCAGAACTTACATATCCTCCGCTTACCATAATCAGAAGAGATGTGAAGGGGTTAAGCACCAAGGCAGTTGGAATGCTTTTTGAGAAGATCAACACAGGTGCGGTCATATCCCATGACTGCTATGCCGATGTGGAACTGGTTGTCAGGAAATCCACCAAGATGCTGGATAATGGACCATTTGGAGATAAGGCAGCTGCCCCTGATTCCGTGGTGCTGACGAAGGAGGAAAAACAGAGGCTGAAGGCAGGACATTTCAGAGTTGCCATATCATTCCATTACACAGGTACGTCATGGGCTGAGCTTCATGAGAAGGGTATCCGTGAGGAGCTTGAGCAGTTCGGGATAGATGTGGTGTCGGTTATGGATGCGCACTTTGACTCGGAACTGCAGAATGCGCAGCTTGATGGAATAAGACTTCAGAAGCCGGATGCAGTTATAGCTATTCCGGCGGATGACAGCCGTACCAGAGAGAAGTTTCAGGAACTTTCCAAAGTGTCAAAGCTGGTGTTCATAAGCAATGTTCCGGATGGCATGTCCAAGAACAGCTATGTGTCCTGTGTATCAGTAAATGAGTCGGAGAATGGAACAAACACGGGAAGAATGCTAGGGGAATACTGCAAGGAGAACAAGAAAAAAAAGGCAGGTTTCATTATTCATGGTGCGGCATTCTATGGAACAAGAGTCAGGGATAACGCCGCTGAGAGGATAATCAAGGACAGTTATCCTGATATTGACATAGTTACGATCAGGAGTTTTGGAGAGATATCCAATGCATATCAGGTAGCCCGGGACGTGATAACTGCCAATCCTGAAATTGAGGTAATGTATGTGAGCTGGGATCGCCCGGCACTTCTGGTTATAAAGGCACTTAAGGAGCTTGGCAGGGAGGATGTGGCGGTGTTCACCACGGACCTTGATCATGGAATTGCCAGGTGCATGGAGGAAGGAATCGTCAAGGGACTCAGCACGCAGAGACCATACGAGCAGGGAAGAGCGGCCGCGGCAGTTGTTGCCAAGTCCCTGGTAAGTGAAGAACAGCTTCCAAAGTATGTGGGAGTTCAGCCATATCAGGTTGAGCCAAAACAGCTCAGGCTTGCATGGAAGGAAATCTTCCATGAGTCCATGCCGGACAGATTGAGGTGATACGACATCTTTAGTTAGTCCGTGCCGGACAGATTGAGGTGATATGACATCTTTAGTTAGTCCGTGCCGGACAGAGTTAGAAATTGTATCTTTTTATCTAAAAAAGAATCCGTTAGAGAGAAAATTGTATCTTTCTGGCGGATTTTTTGCGTTTATACACAAGAGACAAGGTGACAAGTAACGGGTGTCAATCATACACTACAAATCCCATAAGTATGACATCTAGCAAACTATTTACGTAAAAAATGATAAAAGACCTGCGAACCCTATAATACAATAGAGCCTTATTTGTGAAAAATGACGAATAAACAATAAATAAAACACTTGATATTGACAATAACCGACAAAAGTTATATCATCAAAACATGCAAGGGACGAAAAACAGTTTAAAATTTACGTAAATAAACCGGTTAAGAACAGTTTTTCGACAACGAGTTAGCAAAGAAAACACATGATAGTGGAGGTAAAAATTATGAGAAAATTTAAAAAGTTATTAGCAGTTGGAGCATGCCTGTGCATGTCACTCAGTTTACTGGCAGGTTGTGGATCAGGATCAGGAAACGCTTCGGGCAGCGATTCATCTGATTCAGGTACAAAGCAGGAGAGCACAAAGTCATCTGACCTGTCATTTGCATTTTGTACAAACACACTCAACAATACATTCCAGAGTTCAATCGATGCCAAGCTCAAGGAGCTCTGCGATGCAAACGGAATATCATATACATGTCTTGATCCTGACTACGATCTGAACACACAGCTCAGCCAGTTATCAGACGTGGCAAATAGTGGATACGACGCAGTGTTCATCATCCCGGTTGATTCAGCAGGTATCACATCAGGTCTTGCAGAGATCAAGGATGCAGGAATCCCAATCTTCAATGTAGATACAGCAGTTATCGAGGATGACATAGAGAACTTCGTAACACAGTTCGTTGGAACAAATGCTTACATGGCAGGACAGCTTGTCGGTGAGCAGATGGCTAAGGATTATCCGGACGGAGCAGACATTGCGATCCTTGACTTCCCATCAAATGAGAGTTGTGTAGACCGTGTAAATGGTTTCCTTGACGGACTCGGTGATAACAAGGATAAGTTCAACATCGTAGCACAGCAGGATGGCGAGGCAGCACTTGATGCATCAATGAGCCTTGCAGAGGATATCATCACAGCAAACACAGATCTTCAGGCATTCTTCTGTATCAATGATCCTTCAGCACTTGGCGCTGCAGCAGCAGTTAAGGCAGCCAACAAGACAGGTCAGATTGGTGTATACAGTATCGATGCTTCACCAGATGGCAAGCAGGCACTCCTCGACGGCGAGTTCACAGCAGTTGCATGTCAGGTTCCTGTACAGATTGCTGAGTACGCATTCAACGCAGCACAGAAGTATGTGGGCGGAGATACAACGATCGACGAGAAGAAGGTATATCTTGACTCACACCTCGTACTTAAGGATGAGGCTGAGCAGACAGTTAACGATTGGCAGTAACAGCACGGGGCTGCCCCCGGCTGGACATACATGACACAACGTAGGTGTATATAACACGGGAGAGACCGGGGATCTTAGATCTCCGGCCGAGATCCCGAAAAAGCAGGATAACAAAAGATTTATTTTAGAAACTTGGAGGTTTAATATGGGACAGACAGTTCTGGAAATGATAGGGATAAAGAAAAGCTTCTCCGGAATATATGCTTTAAGTGGCATCGACTTTTCCCTTGAGCTGGGAGAGGTACATGCACTGCTCGGTGAGAATGGTGCAGGAAAGTCCACACTGATCAAGGTCCTCGGCGGAATTTACCAGCCCGACAGCGGAATCATCAAGGTAAATGGCAAGGAGGTCAAGATCAACGGAGTTCCGGCTGCCAGAGAAAATGGTATAGGAATAATACATCAGGAAATCGTACTTGTTCCATATCTTTCGGTGGCACAGAATTTGTTTCTCGGCAGAGAGATAAGGACAAAGCTTGGAACGCTGGACTTTGCAGAGATGAACAGAAGAGCAGAGGAGATGATATCGTCCCTCGGTGTGAATATAAAAGCAGACACGATAGTAGAGAATCTGACCATCGCACAGCAGCAGATGGTGGAGATCGTCAAGGCGGTCTCATTCAACGGTAAGATCATAGTTATGGATGAGCCTACCTCATCACTCTCAAATGAAGAGGTGGAGCAGTTATTTGAGATCATTGAGAATCTCAGAAAGAAACAGGTAAGTATAATCTACATCTCCCACAGAATGGAGGAGCTCTTCAGGATATCTGACAGAGTTACCGTCATCAGGGATGGTGCATACGTAGGAACAAAAAAGACATCTGAGACCAACCCGAATGAGCTGGTTGCGATGATGGTAGGAAGAGATCTGGAGAGCTTCTATGCCAGGGATTACTGTGACATGGACAAGGCAGAGGTTGCTCTGGAGGTAAAGAACCTTTCACAGACAGGTGTCTTTGAAGATATAAGTTTTTCGGTACACAAGGGTGAGATCCTGGGATTCTCAGGTCTGGTCGGTGCCGGACGAAGCGAGATCATGGAGGCGGTATTTGGTGCCACACAGCCTACATCAGGCGAGGTGATACTCGGCGGAAAGCTGGTACACTTCAAGAATCCGATGCAGGCGATCAAGTCAGGCGTAGCCCTGGTTCCTGAGGACAGAAAGAAGCAGGGACTGGTGCTCGGCAACAGCGTGGCGTTCAACCTAACACTCTCATCCCTCAGATTCTATATGAATGGAATCGCCATAAGCGAGAAAAAGCGCGGTGAGGTCATAGACCATTATTCAAAGCGGTTGCGGATCAAGGCGGCGTCACCTGAGATCGAGGCGGGCAGCCTGTCAGGTGGAAATCAGCAGAAGGTAGTTCTGGGCAAATGGCTTGCAACCAAGCCGGATGTGCTCATTCTGGATGAGCCGACCAGAGGCGTTGATGTAAATGCAAAATTTGAGATATACACAGTAATCAATGAACTGGCAAAGGAAGGCATAGCGATAATCATGGTATCCAGTGAGCTTCCTGAGATCATCAACATGTGTGACAACGTATGTGTGGTCAGAGCCGGAAAACTCGTGAAGAAGCTGTCAAAGGACGAGCTCTCACAGGAAGAGATAATGAAATACGCTGCAGGAGGTATCGAATAATATGGGCGAGACAAAGAAGAATTCAAAAGCAACTTCTATATTAAAAAACAATCCCCTGACATCCATAGTCAAGGGCAACATAGGAATCATAGTGGTTCTGATAATCATGTGTGTGGCCGTAGCACTTGCCACAGACAAGTTTTTAACGACCAACAACATCATATCAGTGCTTAGACAGATATCGATCAACACATACATAGCACTTGGAATGACACTCATAATCATACTTGGTCACATTGACCTGTCAGTTGGATCGATAGTAGCTATGTCGGGAACTCTAACCGTAGGTTTTATAGTTAATCAGGGACTTCCTCTCGGCGTAGCAATAGCAGCAGGCCTTCTGGTCGGCACAGCGGCTGGCTTTGTAAGTGGTTTCATAGTAGCCAATTTCAAGGTGCCTGCATTCATCATCACAATGGCCATGATGAATATAGCAAGTGGTATAGCTTATGTCTACACAGGTGGACAGTCAACACGTATCACAAACAAGCTCTTCATCGAGATCGGTACAGGATATCTGTTCAATGTGATTCCACTTCCGGTAGTGTACATGGTAGTGCTCATCATACTGTTCAGCTTCATCCTCAGTAAGACAAAGTTCGGAACATACGTATACGCGATAGGTGGTAACCGCGAGGCCGCAAGACTTTCAGGTGTACCTATCAAGAAGATAGAGATCATAGTGTTTACAATATCAGGACTTCTCTCAGCATTCGCAGGACTTGTACTCTGTTCAAGAATGTACTCAGGCCAGCCTTCAGTTGGAAGCGGATACGAGCTTGATGCCATCGCAGCCTGTGTACTTGGCGGAACCTCTATGACAGGTGGTAAAGGAAGGATCAGTGGAACAGTATTTGGTGCCATGGTCATCGGAATCATCTCAAATGGTCTTAACCTTATCGGAGTGTCATCATACTGGCAGCTCATCATCAAGGGTCTCATCATCGCATGTGCGGTACTCCTTGATGGACAGAAGGGCAAGCTTGAGCTCCTCAAAAAGAAGAAACTTGCAGCAAACTAGTAGAAAGAGAGGACTGATAATATGGAGATTTTTAGAAAGATGTCCTTCGCGGATTCCACGGGAGATGCAATACCTTTCTACCACGAGGGCAAATATCATATATTCTCACTGACTTCCCCTCCGGGAACAACAGTGTACCCGGCAAGACTCAGAACAACATGGAGCCACAGTGTATCAGATGATCTGGTGCACTGGGAGGAACTTCCTACAGCGCTCTATCCGGGCGAGGGCGACGAGCCGGATGCATCAGGAGTATGGACTGGATCAGTCATATACGGCGAGGGCAAATACCATGCATTCTATACAGGCTACTGCCTCACCGCAGAGTATCAGCAGACCATATGCCACGCTACAAGCGACGATGGAATCACATGGGTGAAGGATGCAGCCAATCCGGTCATCACACCTATGATAGAGCTTTACGAGAAGCTTGACTGGAGAGATCCATATGTATTCTACAATGAGGAGGACAAATGTTACTGGATCCTCATATCAGCGAGAAGGTTGGATATGCCGATAACCAGAAGAGGATGTATAGTTCTCTACAGATCAAAGGATCTGGTCAACTGGGAATATTACGGACCGATATATTCACCGGGACACACCAACTGTCCTGAGTGCCCTGAGATGTACAAGATGGGAGACAATTGGTATCTCTCATACTCAAGATTCTCAGAATATGTAAATACAATATACAGAGTTGCAAAGTCACCATTTGGCCCATGGAGAAAGCCAAAGAAGGATGGCATAGGCGGAAGAAGATTCTACGCAGCCAAGTCCATGCAGGATGATGACGGCAGACGCTTCTACTTCGGTTGGGCTCACGACAGAGCAGACAGAAGCGACAGAGGTGAATGGTACTGGGGCGGAACCTTCTGCGTGCCGCACGAGGTAGTTGCCACAGCGGATGGAGGACTTGACGTAAAGCTTCCAAAGGAATATGAGCATGTATTTGAGAAGCCTGTGGCATGGGATTACATCCCTGTACTTGGAAATGCAAAGCTTCACGGAGACAGACTGGTTGAGATGGATTCAGTAAGCACATGTACATACGGATTCCTTGGACACAACGAGGAGAGCTACATGCTGAAGTGCAAGATCATGCCTAGAGAGGTGTATGACCATTTCGGTATACTGCTCAAGTCAGACAAGGAAGCAAGCGGATGCCTTCTCCTTGAGTTCGATGTGGCCATGCAGAGAGTGTCATTGGTAAATCTTCCTATGGGAGTTGACCCGTTCTGGGTTCAGTCCTGTCAGGCTGTGCCTCCTGCAACGGAGCCGGGCCCTGATGGAGTCAGAGTGTGCGAGAAGACATTTGACATAACAGAGGGCAGCGAGATAGATGTGAAGATCATCGTTGACCATGATATGGTGGAGGTATTTGTCGGAGAACAGGTGGCATTTACATACAGGATATATGCAAAGCCTGAGTTTGAGACAGGACTTCTGGCACAGGATGCAAGAGTAGAATTCTATGACATAGAGATCACAGGAAAGTAAAATTCACAAGGAGGATCCAACATGGAAAAGAAATATGATGTTGTGGCTCTTGGTGAATTCCTGATAGACTTTACCCCTGCCGGAAGCACTGATTCCGGGATGAAGCTCTTCGAGCAGAATCCCGGAGGCGCTCCGGTAAATATGCTCACGGCAGTCAGCAAGGCCGGACTTAAGACCGCGTTTATAGGAAAGGTCGGGGATGACATGCATGGCAATTTCCTTATTGAGACGGCAAAGCAGGCAGGGATAGATACCAGAGGTATAGTTGTCGATGACACGGTATTTACCACTTTGGCATTTGTCACTCTGGATGAGAACGGAGAGCGTGAATTCTCATTTGCCAGAAAGCCGGGAGCGGACACAATGCTCTGTTACAAGGAAGTGGATGCCGAGCTGCTAAGAGACACAAAGGTGTTCCATATAGGTTCGCTGTCTCTCACGGATGAACCGGCCAGAACCACCACATTCCAGGCGGTGAAAGAGGCGAGAAAATACGGAGCGGTGATATCCTATGATCCAAATTACAGAGAGCCGCTGTGGGACAACAGAGAAAATGCGATGGAGAGAATGAAGAGTATTCTCCCGTTTGTAGATATAATGAAGCTTTCGGATGAGGAGACGGCACTCCTCACACCATTTGAAGATCCGAAGGAGGCTGCGGAGTATCTCCTTGGAACAGGCGTCAGACTTGTTGCGGTCACCCTGGGAAGTGAGGGTGTGCTGATATGCAGTAGGGATGGCAGCAGAAAAGTTCCTGGATTTGTCAGCCATGTGGTCGACACAACCGGAGCTGGAGATTCGTTCTGGGGGGCATTTGTATCGCAGCTTATAAGGGCGGACAAGAGCCTGGAGGAATTCAGTATAGACGAGCTTGAAGAATTTGCAAGATATGGAAATGCGGTGGCGAGCCTGTGTGTCGAGAAGCGCGGAGGACTCAGATCGATTCCTGAAGAGAGCGAGACATTTGAGAGACTCGCAGTAAAGTAAGTGTACTACAATTTTTCACATAAAATTTTCCCTTAACCCTGAAGGCCGGAGAGTTTCCGGCCTTCTTTTTTGTACAATCTAACATTTGGACAGTATAACCATTCAAAATTGCATTGACTCATAATTCCATTTCCTATAATATGTGGCTGGTGAACAAAAAAATAATCATATATACCACATATTATTAGGAAGAAGAGATGATAAATTGGGAGGAGAGAAACAGAGCGAAAATACCAGGATCATATAAGGAGTGGCTTAGATTTTCAGGAAAATGTCGTATAGCAGGTAATACAGCAACATTTTGGGGACCGAATGAATTCCATTCTGAATATGTACCAGAAGGATTGGTTATAATTGGGGAAATTAATGGTGATGGAGAAGTGGTGTGCTTTTTAAAGAATGAAGGCGTTTTTGTACGGGTATTTGAAGGGAAAACAACAGAGATTAATGATTTTGCGTGTGTTCTTAAGGAAATAATAAAATTAATGGATGATAAACCTATCTTATCTCAAGAAAGATATTTAGAAATATTGCAGAAAATCAAAGAAAAAAAGGATAGGGAGAAAAATAAATAAGCGAGCAGGGACGCAGCAGTAAATGGGTCCCATTTGTGATACAGGCAGAATACAATAATAAAATGTGATTTTAATAATTATATACGCTCATAAAATGTGAAAAAGAAGTTAGTAAAAGCTATAATTATGTGATATAGTATTCTGTGAGGAGGTGGAAGTATGTATTTTAAGAGAAAAATAGATGACTTTTTATTGAATTGGAAAGAAGATATATCGCATAAACCATTAATCATAAAAGGTGCAAGACAGATTGGAAAAACAGAGTCTATATTACATTTTGCAGGTAATGTCTATGCAAATATTGTATATATAAATTTTGTGTTGGATAAAAGATTTCGTGCAATTGTAAGTGATGGCTATGATGTAGACACGGTAATAAAGAATATTTCTTTGGTTGATCCAAATTTGAAATTTGTTCCAGGGGAGACAGTTATAATTTTTGATGAAATACAGGAATATCCGGATGTAGCCACATGTTTGAAATCATTTAATATAGACAGAAGGTTCGATATTATTTGCAGTGGTTCTATGCTTGGGATTAATTATAAGAAGATTCATAGTAATAGCGTTGGAAACAAAACGGATTATGAAATGTATTCTATGGACTTTGAAGAATTTTTGTGGGCAAAAGGATATACGCAGGAACACATAGATGACATTTTAAGGCATATGATTGAGCTCAAACCATTTAACGAAACGGAGTTAAATGTGTATAAGGCGTTGTTTCTGGATTACTGTGTATTAGGTGGAATGCCGGATGTAATCAGAGGGTATATAGAAACAGGTACATTTTCCGGATCGACTGCTGTGCAAGAACAGATCAGGCTTGATTATGAGGAGGATGTTCGTAAATATGCAGAAGGGCTGGATCAGGCAAAAATCATAAGTGTATATAGAAGTGTGCCCTCTCAGTTAGCGAAAGAAAATAAGAAGTTTCAGTTTAATAAAATAGATAAAAATGCCAGATCAAGGGAATATACCGGTTGCATTGAATGGTTAATTGATGCAGGAGTTATTATAGAGTGTCAGTGCCTTGGGTATCCTGAGCTGCCACTTAAAGGAAATGTAGATGAAGGAAAATTTAAGTTGTATTATCCGGATACGGGATTACTGATTTCTGCACTTGATGAAGAAGCGCAGGAGGATTTACGTGTAAATAAGAACCTTGGTGTTTATAAGGGTGCGTTATATGAAAATTTTGTAGCTGAAGCCTTTATTAAACAGAAATTGGGGTTATTTTACTATAAAAAAGAAAACTCAACTTTAGAGGAAGATTTTTTTGTCAGATCAAAAAGTGAGTTGCTGCCGGTAGAAGTTAAATCAAACAACGCCAGATCAAAATCTTTGTTTTCGCTGATAAAAAATGAAAATTACAGTGATATAAAAAACGGAATTAAGCTTGGTGATTTTAATGTTGGATATGTAAACAATATATATACGTTTCCGTATTTCTGTGCATTTATGATTAAGGCATTTGTAAAAAAATTGGATTAAATATAGTGTAATCTTTCTGTGCATTTTATTAGGCGTATTTGATTTTGCGAATAAGGCTTTTCTTAAGTGGGTGAAGGCTGATAAGGATGATTTAGATGGAGAAATAATAATGCAGATATTTGTTGATGCAGATGCGTGTCCGGTAGTGGACATTGTTGAGACGATCGCAGAAAAATATAATATACCAACTACACTTTTGTGTGACACGAACCATGTGCTGTATTCTGATTACAGTGAAGTTATAGTGGTTGGTGCCGGTGCGGATGCAGTAGATTATAAGCTGATCAGCATATGCCATAAAGGGGATATCGTAGTGTCACAGGATTATGGCGTTGCTGCTATGGCACTTGGTAAAGGGGCATATGCCATTCATCAATCCGGTAAGTGGTATACAAATGAAAATATTGACCAGATGCTGATGGAACGGCATCTTAACAAGAAAGCAAGGCGAAGTTGTCACAAGCATCATATGAAAGGACCGAGAAAACGTACAGAAGATGATGATTTACGTTTTGCTCAATCCTTTGAAAAACTCATACGGATGGCAAAGGCAAATGAAGGCAGTTCGAAGGAAAATGATGAACAAAGAAAATAGTTGCATGGCTATTTCTATATTGTATATTTGTTTGTAAAATGGAAAAATGAAGCTGAGAATGATGGCTGGCTGCTGATCATAGCGTGATGTGATCATATATGAGCTTTTCGGACGGACAGAGTAAGAAGTATCAGGTTTCTACCAGCGGCAGTAATACTCTGACGGTGAAGATCTCGTCTTTTGCAAAGAACTGGAACTGACCGTGATAGGAGTCTGCGATCGCAGCAATATTCTTAGTTCCGAATCCATGTCCTGCCTGTGTGGAGACAGGCAATCCATTTTCAAAAGCAACCGTTCCGATAAACGGATTGCTGATCTGGATCAGAAGCGTCTGATTCCGTTCGGCGAGCTGAACCTGTATGAATTTTTCCTCTGTTTCGATCGATGCATGGAGCGCATTTTCCAGAGCATTTGACAAAATGGCACATAGCTTTGTGTCGGACAGAGGAAGTTCCGCAGGGATAGAAGCCTGAACCAGCAGGGAGATGCCCTCTGATTCCGCTTTGGTATCATAGGCGGACAGAAGCAGATTGATCAGCTCGTTTGAACAGAAGCGTTTTGGAGTGATCGCATCTAAGTCGGATTGGGCGGTTTGTATATATTCCTGAATCTTATCCAGATTCCCGGTTCCTGCAAGTGCCTGCAAATAAGTAAAATGGTGGCGCATATCATGGCGGTAGGAGGCTGCCTGTGTCTGCATGGTGCGCATATGATTCAGATCAATGGCAGCATGTGTAAGCTGCATATGAAGAGATTCTGCCAGGCGTTCTGCCTGTTCCTGTTCTTCCAGTTTATGATAATAATAAAAGATAAAAACAAAATAGAAAATGCAGCAAATGGACGGCATGAACTGAACTACAAATTCGTTGCTGGTATAAAGCATATCGGTATAAATCGTAGAGGCATAATCGAAAAGATAGTAGCAGAGAGGAAGGATGCCAAGAATATAGACGGATTTATTTGCTTTTGGCATAAAATGCTGCGCCAGATTTGATTCATAGTGGTATAGGAAATAAAAGGTTACAAAGGCACATCCTACATAAACGATCGTATAGATGATCTTATTGTCAGAAAATAAGCGAACCGCCAGTCCGCACCAGAGAGGGATCTGACAGCACATATAGGCAGTCAAGACACTGACAATCGAAGTGATCCATGAGCATTTGTATATCAGCCAGAGAAAAAGCACCAACGGAAGATGTACAACGACCGGATACAGCCCTCGGGAAATCTCCTGTCCGAAGACTGCGAAAGAAATGATCTGAAGTATTCCGTCGAGGGCACAGAAAACAGACAGAGTGAGTATGTTTTTCCGGTTAAAAGGAACACCGGTAAAACATACGCTTGCTACTGTACCAAAGAGGAATACGGTAATAAAATAAATACTGTCGCAGAGAAAACTCATATCATTGTCTCCTTATTATTTCCCAAAAGAGTTTGTATAGGCAAAATTTAAAAACTGTTCCGAAATCTTCGTGTAGTTATTTCTGGAAAGCGGAATCTTCTGACCGTCTGTCAGGATGATATCGCTTTTCGTAACATATTGAATGTAATTCATATTTACCGCATAAGAACGGTGTGGATATATAAAGTCCGGATAGGCTTTCAGAATATCCTGAAATTCCGTAAAGGTCATTACGGCAGAGATCATGGTCTGATCTGCCAGATGTAAGGTGATGGTTCTGTGTGTGACCTCACCATAGACCAGAGAGGATACCCGGATCCGGCTGTACTGCTTCTCTGTTGTATAAATGATGAAGCTTGCGGTATCTTTCTCATCCAGTTCGGCAAGAATGGAATCTATGGAGGCAAAAAATTTTTCTTCGGTTACCGGTTTTAACAGATAGTTCTGGGCTTTTACTTCGTAGCTGTCTACCGCATATTCTGGAGAACTTGTCAGGAATATGATCTCGGTATCTGTTCCGGAAGCTCTGATATTTCTCGCAATCTCAATTCCGTTTTCTCCGGGCATTAAAATGTCCAATATCGTAATATCAAATCGTTTTCCCTGATCGATGGCATCCAGTAATGAGAAGCCATTTTGAAATATATGAATCTGAAGCGGTGTGGCATGAAGCTCCTGATATCGTTTGAAAAGCGCTGCCAGTATCTGCCGTTCCTGTTTGCTGTCGTCACAAATCGCTATATGTATCAAAAAATCTACTCCTTATCATGGCTTAACAAATATATGATAAGCCGGTCGTTGATCGTCATTTGTACAGGCGTACTCATTGACCTGAGTTCATTATAGCATAGTTCTGATCAAATCGACGGACATTTCATGCGCATATAGTGACATTTCATGTAGCGGATGCAAAAAATTAAAATCTGTTGTAGAATGTGGGGCTGCTCCATGATAGACTGAAAATATCAAGAGAACCCGGATCAATGGAGGCTTAATTATGGGAAAAGTACGATTAAATGATAATACAGAAATAGTTGCAGCTGTAAAAGAAGGACTAAAAAGAAAGAATGGATATTGTCCGTGCAGGCTTGAAAAAATACCGGAGAATAAATGTATCTGTAAGGAATTCCGGGATCAGATCAATGATCCGGAGTTTGAGGGATACTGCCATTGTCAGTTATATTACAAAGAAAAGTAAACTAATATATGAATTATTATTAGAACAGACAAACCTGTTCGTCAAAATAAACATAAAAATATTAATAAATCCAAAAAAATTGCTAATAAATCCAAAAATATTCTATTCTTTCTTTCTGCTTGTCACATTATAATGAATTTAGTCAATGAGACAGAGCGAAAAATAAACAAAATGTACAAACAGGAGGAATGAAATATGAGAAAGAAAAAAATTATAGCTGTCGTTGCAGCAGCAACACTTGCATTATCAATGGTAGGATGTGGATCAGGCGGATCAGGCGGATCAGGCGGAAGCAGCTCAAGCGGAGTTGCAAACAAGGATAAGCCACTTTGCTGGTTCAACCGTCAGCCATCCAACAGCTCAACAGGAGAACTTGATAAGGAAGCATTAAGCTTCAACAAAGATACTTATTATGTAGGCTTCGATGCTAATCAGGGTGCTGAGCTTCAGGGCCAGATGGTACTTGATTATATCAAAGCAAATGCAGCAACAATCGACCGTAACGGTGATGGCGTTATCGGATACGTTTTAGCAATCGGTGATATCGGACACAATGACTCAATCGCTCGTACTCGTGGTGTTCGTTCAGCACTTGGCACAGGAGTTGATGCAGATGGTGCAGTTGATTCAACACCTGCAGGTACAAACGTAGACGGATCAGCAAAAGTTGTTCAGGATGCAAAGCTTGATGTAGATGGTAAGACATATACAATCCGTGAGCTTGCTTCACAGGAAATGAAGAACTCAGCAGGTGCTACATGGGATGCAGCAACAGCAGGAAACGCTATTGGAACATGGACAGCTTCATTCGGTGATCAGATTGATGTAGTTGTTTCAAATAACGATGGTATGGGAATGTCAATGTTCAATGCATGGGCAAAGGACAACAAGGTTCCTACATTTGGATACGATGCTAACAGCGATGCAGTAGCAGCAATTGCAGAAGGCTACGGCGGAACAATTTCACAGCACGCAGACGTACAGGCATACCTTACACTTAGAGTTCTTCGTAATGCACTTGATGGTGTAGATGTAGATACAGGTATCGGTACAGCAGATGATGCAGGAAACTGCCTTACAAAGGATGAAGATTACAGATACAGCGAAGAAGAAAGATCATATTACGCATTAAACGTAGCTGTAACAGAAGACAATTATAAAGACTTTACAGATTCAACAAAGATTTATGACAAGGTTTCAAAACAGCTTGATGCAAGTAAGAGTCCTGAAAAGAAAGTATGGCTTAACATTTATAATGCATCAGATAACTTCCTTAGCTCAACATATCAGCCATTACTTCAAAAGTATGATGATCTTCTTAACCTTAAAGTAGATTACATCGGTGGTGATGGTCAGACAGAATCAAACATTACAAACCGTTTAGGTAACCCTAGCGAATATGATGCATTTGCAATTAACATGGTTAAAACAGATAATGCAGCTTCATATACATCAATTCTTTCAAAATAGAATTCTAATTAAAGATTAAACTGGTTGTAGAAGGGGGCTTTAAAGCCCCCTTATTAAAAGAAGAGGAAGTATAAATATGGCAGGAGATAAGAATGAATACATCTTGTCGATTAATGGAATGAGCAAATCATTTGGCCGAAATAAGGTTTTAAAACATATTAGTTTAAATGTTAAACCGGGGTCTATCATGGGACTTATGGGTGAAAACGGAGCCGGAAA
>OGFG01002550.1_pt1 | contig 14845 bp, 19 predicted proteins | sample 1570761 | NCBI WGS metagenome assembly OGFG01 (sample SAMEA2581938, study PRJEB24529) | metagenome | biome: Human gut stool | place: China | collected 2011 | reverse complement strand
AGCAGGCGGTGTGCTATACACATTTTCACTCAAACAAGGTTTTTAGAGGTGACCAAAGTAAATACAACGAAAGGAGGTCTGTCGCATTTATGAACAGGAACGAGTTCTACAAACAGCTTATGAGCGAATACACGTTCGACGCCGATAAGGTCCGCGAGAACGCAAAGCGCGGTAAGAAGCGGCAGAAGCTCACTCCGTTGTATGTCGGCATGTCCGCTGCCGCCGCCGCAATGGTGGTGACTGTCGGCACCATCGCCATGACAAACCTCGGCAGGAACGACGGCGTGAGCCTTACCGACACCGGGCTTACCACGCTTTCTGCCAGCGACAGGCTCAGCCACGCCCTCCAGCAGCTGGAGCAGGAGCGTGAGAGCAGCGAATCCAAGGATTTCCTCGTGACATTCGCACAGCCGCTTACCCCGGCGCAGGCGCAGAGCGTCCTCACCGCAGGCGGCAATATTCCCGTGAAGCAGCTCTATCTCTCCGACGGCAGCCGCGTTTCCGACGCAGATTCCATCGGTGGCATATTCACCGGAGGGGGCGACCAGCGCATTACCGGCGCGGCGGTCTACTGTTCCGGCAGCTTTGCGGCGGAATTACAGGATAACCCGGAGGTGTTCCTCATCGAGGTGATGGAGGCTTCCGACTTTGAGAACGCAGCGCCCGTGGACATCGCGGAGATATCCACCGGCGAAGTGACGCTTCCGCCCACGGAAGTTACGGAGCCCGGCGCAGTCACCCCAGTGCCCGTGACCGATGTTCCCGGCAGTTCCGAGGACGGCACTGTGGAGCCTACGGAGGATTCCGCCGAGATGGACGGCACCGCCGAGCCGGAGCCGACCTCCGAGCCCACCGAGGAGGACGAGGGACTTCCCACCGAGGAGCAGACCACGATCCCCGAGGAATCCACGACTGTTTCCACCACTCCGGACAGCACGGCTTCCGCTCCGGAGAACTCCGCCGAGCCTGAAGAGCATGTTCCTTCCGTGCCGGCAGGGGTAAACCTCCCGGCGGATATTCCGACCGAGAGCTACAACAGCTATATCAGTGCGGACAGTGCGTTCTTCATCAGCAGCGACGTGTTCCTGGTGAAGGACAGCCAGGGAATTTCCCTCTACCGCTACGAGGGGCAGAGCGAAACGCTCATCTGCTCCGAGCCGCTTGAGGACGCGAAGATCACCTGGGTATCCGAGGATCGGCGGCAGCTGATGATGACCGGTATCGGAGATTTCGGCTACAGGAGCCGTACGCTGCTTATCAGCGCGGACAGCGAGAGCATTACCGACCTCTCCACCGAGGACATCATAATGAGCGGCGCGCTCACCGGATTCGGCTACAACGAGAGCAGCAGGCTGCTTTCCCTCTGCTACAAGGAGGACGGAGTCTACTACATCTCCGCAGCGCGGCTGGATACAGATAACACGCTGGATTACATCGGCACGCCGGTGGAATCCGAGGATAAGCTGGCGCTGGCGGCTTCCTACGGCGAAACTATCTACTACACCGAAACCTCCTCCGGAAAGACGCAGATATACTGCGCGGATGCGGCCTCCGGCAGCGGCAGGCTGGTACACAGCTTCTCGTCCGCTCCGAAGCTGACGAGGAATCTCGCGTTCACCCACGCGGTGTTCACCCCGGACGACAGTTCCGTTATCGGCTTTACCGAGATATTCGACCCCGAGTCCGGGAACCTTATCCCCGTGACCGGCAGCAGCGTAAGCTTCGGCGCGAGCCGCCACAGCTTCCTTGACGGGGACGGCTGCTATGTTATCTCCGGCGGCAGGGCTTCCGCGGACGGCGCGATACAGTCCCTGGCGCAGATAGAGTACCGCCGCAGCGGCTCGGATAAGTGGTGCGCGTATGTTTCCGGCGGCATGGTCCGGGTGACCGGCAGCACCTACAGCGCCGCGAACATCGGCGGACTGCTGACCTTCAGCGATATCACTGCGAATGCTCCTGCGGAGCTGAACTCCGCGCTCCGGGGCGCAATCGGCGTGAACAACGCGCTGGCGCTCGGAGAGTGCGTGGACAGCGGCATTACGGACAACAAGTCCCTGATAGACTGCATTGGCGCGTTCTATTCCGCGAACGCCTCCCAGAAGCTCATGACCAGGTGCGGCGTTTCGCCGTACGGGGCGCTGAGCTACTCCACCGGCGGACTCTCCGGCATTGACGCGGCGAGCGTCCAGCTCGTTATCAGCGAGCGCACCGCGGATTCCGCTTCCGGAATGATGTATGTTGAGTGCGGCACCTTCGGCGGCAGGATCGCCTACAGGTCCACGGCAGTTACATTCGTAAAGGAGAACGGCTCCTGGAAACTGGACTGCATCGTCGGGTAGCCGCGAAGCCGCGGCTGGCAATACGGGGAAGCGAACCCTAAAATGGAAGCGTTTTCACCCGAGCAATAGCGCGGCTCCCATAAATCCGCATATCATTGAAATCCGTCCGGCGGAGCCGGACACCATGATTCCGCATTCCGAATTATGAATTATGAATCTTCCCAGCACAAACGAACAATGGCGTGGCGCGCAATGTTCCTTTCCCGGCGAATCCACAATTAAATCCACACGCAAGGGCGACCGACGGGTCGCCCTTATTTTATATCCGCTTCATGTACCCTCCGCCGTATTATTTGCACGCATTTGCAGTATCCACCTCCCTAAAATAAGAATGGAAGCGCAGAGGGCGCTCCGGGGAGGTGAAGAAATGGACAGCGAAATACTGGTTGCGCTTATTTCTCTCATCGGCACGCTGGGAGGTTCCCTGGGGGGAATCCTGGTCAGCTCCAAAATGACCGCGTACCGGCTCCAGCAGCTGGAATCCCGGGTGGCGGAGCACAATAATTTCGCGCGCAGAATGCCGGTGATAGAGGAACAGATCAAGGTCATAAATCATAGAATAGAGGACCTGGAACAGGAGGAGAAACATCATGAAAATTGACTGGAAGAGAAAGCTTACGAGCCGCAAGCTGTGGGTGGCTATAGCAGGATTCACCGCCGGACTTATCGTGGCTTTCGGCGGAAGCGCGGAAACTGCGGATACCGTGTCCGGCTGTATACTCAGCGGAGCTGCGGTGGTGGGATACATCATCGGCGAGGGACTTGCGGACGGCTCCCACAAGGAGGGATGACATGGCTCTGACATTCAAGGCGTATGCGCGGAATAACGGCGCGTTCCGCGCGGCGCGCCCCATGCCGTCCGGCAGTCCGGAGGGGATAATCATACACAGCACCGGCGCGAATAATCCGAACCTGCGGCGCTACGTCAATGCACCGGAGGTATGCGGCGAGAATCCCTACAAGAATTACTTCGACCGCGGTGATTCCGACGTGTGTCCCCATGCGGTCATCGGGCTGGATAAGTCCGGGGAAGTCCGCGCTGCTAAGCTGCTGCCGTGGAATATCTGCTGCTGGGGCTGCGGCTCCGGCTCAAGTGGGAGTTACAACTACAGCCCGGCTTACGTTCAGATTGAGGTCTGCGAGGACGAACTGAACGACCGCGAATATTTCGACAGGGCGTTCGGGCTGGCGGCGGAATTATGCCAGCGGCTCCTGCGGAATTACCCCACGATACGTCCCGAGAACATCATCAGCCACCACGAAGCGCACCTGCGCGGCTACGCGAGCAACCACGCGGACTGCGACCACTGGCTCGGGAAGTTCGGGAAGAATATGGACTGGTTCCGTGCGCAGGTAGCACCGGAGAAGCGGATCACCTTGACAGCTGAGATCACTGTCGTCCAGAGCAAGGCTGACGAGATCACCCGTCAGCTCCAGGCATTAGGTTGTACGGTTAAATAAAAAAACAGCCCCGGAGCCTTAACTCCGGGACTGCATTCACACAACTGATCAGAATCACATTCCGATCAGTTGTATTATATCACACATTATGTTGCTTGTCAATATTTATATTGGATTTTATACAGAAAATTCGCAATTAGAGAATTGCCGTCAATATTGCAATGATTTGTGCAAACTCCACAAAGCAATGCGTATGATGCTGTTTTGGTGCCAATTAGTGATGTTTGTACGAAAAAACAATGCTTAATCGTTTGATTAAATGGCTTTATAAAGCCGTTTAAATATAATTTTAATCCGCCAAGGTGCTGCTTGCCCTGGCGGATTTTTTGTATTTTGCTTGTCAGTTTTTTGCGTTTTGCGTGGCAGACTACATGAGTCACATTATACACATTTCCATAGACAGGATCTGTCACTCTCCGTATAATTCTGATAATTCTTTCAGAGTTTTTTCGTAAAATTCAGAGTAATCATTATTCTGACAGTGTATTTCACGGATAACTATTCCGTAAGCGTTCATAAGTATGCGTTTCGGATCATCAGCCGACATCTCCCACGCAGGCACATAATAATATATCTTTCTGTCCGGGAAGTGACGCTTCTTGCAGCAGGCGAGCCACCATATGTCTGCCTCGCACAGATCCATTCCGAAGCCGACCATATAGACATCACACGTCATGAAGCAATCGACCCAGCTGCGTATTTCAAAATCGCCGCCGTTCTTTTCGGCTGCGCGCCAGCCTTTCAGCATCTGAGGTATGTACGACTGTATTCTTGAAATCAGCTTGCCATAAAAATAGTGCCCCATTATAACAGAGTTAGGGGCGCATGCGTGTCCATGGATATGCCAGATTTTCTTTTCAGCTCCATCAACGCTTGCGGGGATATGCCCGAACAGCGTCATGTCCGTTGCCCTGTGTTTATGGTCAACCGGGTAACGGCAGCGGAATGTATTGTTATCGCTCACCGAATGCTCAAGCTCATAGGTATAGTTAGTTGTCAGAATGCCTGTAAACGGGAGCTCAAGGACTCTTTTGGTAAAGGCTTTCTGTTCATCATTCAGAGTGATCGACTTCAGCCTTTCAGACAACCCAATCATCGCCTTGTCAACATTATCATTAGATGCAGCTACGATCTGCATATTATAAGGGAGCTTTTTCAGAATATCCTGAGATATGTTTACGCCATATATTTTGGCAGTATCATTGATTATCTTATCCCACTTTTCAGCGATCTGAATACGCTGTGCTATGCCATTACCAACAAACAGAACCGGTCTTTTCTTTTTCATATCATTTTCCATTCAGTAACGAATTGCGTTAGGGCTGCTTATATTCCCATGTGTTTTGTCGCATTTAATATATTTTGATTAATTTTTGCCCGAATTTTTATACATATTATACCACAAATCATTACAACTGTCAATATGAAAAAATAATATGATCAATGTAGTTTTACACATTTCAATCAAAAAACTATTCCATTGCGGCGTCTACCAATATGCCTGCCTTATAAGAGTGGTATTTGCGGTGTTTCTCAGTCGGAGTCGTTCCTCCTACCGAATGGGGAATTACTGAATAAAATATATACCGTGGCTTTTGGCGCTTGACAATCACACCGTACTGTGATATACTGTTTGCATGAGGTTAAACAAATGGCTTTATAGAGCGGTAAATCTGGTCGCAGGTTTCCGCTGTCACGGGTCATCTCGACCATCACGCTCTCTACCTATGTGTTGGTAGAGATACAGAATCCCTCTTGGAATGCTTTCCGAGAGGGATTTTCGTTTGTATCCGGCTCTATCTCTTGTAGATGTTAAATGAATGCTTGTTCGTGTTTTCCCTGGAGTATATATGAGAGCATGGATGTCAGAATAGTAGAAGTTATCGTGGCATAGGCAGGAATTGTCTTCCCACGCTTCGGGTCAATGAGTATTCACAGCCGCATAATAATTCAGATGGTATCGTGCCCGTTACCTCTACCTTTGTGTCATAGACTACCACGCTTTTCACATACTGACCTATGAATTTCTTGCATTCAGCTATATTTCTTTCATAGATGTATATGGACAGCTCGCTTATGCGTTCAGTCAGTTCTGCGGTAGATATATCTATATCAGTTTCTGTGGTGCTGAGCGCTTTTTGACGTTTGATACATGAATATTCATCGGCTTTGAGCTGAGATAATATTTCTTTACAGTCGTCCTCTGCAATTCCGTCAGCTATCGCATTCAGAATGTTCTTACGACGTGTCTTTATGCGTTCCAGTTTCATAGTCAGGTCTGCTAATTCCTTTATCACGCTTGTGTTATGCTGTACTGCCTGTTCCTTGATTTCAGCTATGATATCCGGAATATAGTCCTCGTTGAATATGTTCTGCTCCAGCACCTGTAATACATATTCTTCAATCCTATCATGCCGGATTTCCTTGTTGGCACATTCCGTTGACTGCTTATGCTGACAGCGATAGGAGCAATAGGTATAGCCTTTTCCGTTCATTCTTCTGTTTCCAGTCATGATAGCACCGCAGTGACCGCACCGTATCATTCCGCTTAGCAGGTATGTAGTTTTAGCTGTATTCGCTCCCGGTGACAGCTTATGCTTTGCCATTATCTCAGCGGCTTTGTCGTAGGTTTCTTCGCTGATTATTGCAGGTACTCCGTCAGGGATACATATTACCTCATCTTCCGGTTTGGCTCTGTGGCGATTGTGCTTTCCGTCCCATTGATTGTAGACGTAATACCCGGCATATTTCTTGTTGCGTAGTATACTGTACAGCGAGTTCTTGGCGAATTCGTTGCCGTATTTAGTCACATAGCCGCATTCATTCAGATGTGCTATTATGGTATTATATCCGTAGCCTGACGTGTACATATCGAATATCTTACGGACGATTATGGCTTCATTTTCATTGATGATGAGCTTCTTTGAGTCCGGGTCTACATCATATCCCAGAGGAGCAATACCGCCGTTGTGCAGACATTTCTTCGCCCTTACTCACCGATATCATCGCTGATACCTGTAATACGCTTTGCGCTGAGTTCCCGGAGAATATTCAGCAGTACCGGAATGTTCTCCTTACAGAGCAGGTATTTCTTCACCATTGTAATGACGAATTCGTCCAGTTTATCACTGTTTATCTCATGGTTCTCGCATTTCTCTCCCGGCTTATGTCCACAGCGGTACACATGGGTCACTATGCCTTTTCCGTTCTTCTTTGCACAGCCGCTCATCATACAGCCGCAGTGACCGCACCTGACTAATCCGCTCAGCATATAATTATGCTTGGCTGTATTTGCTCCGGAGTTGCGCTTGTTGTACTCCATGAGCTTTGCCGCCTTGTCGAATACTTCCTTAGAGATAATAGCAGGGACGCCGTTCTCTATGCGGACTATCTCGTTATCCGGCTTTCTGGCATGGCTGTTTTTCTTTCCGGCACGCTTGTTGAATACATATACGCCCATGTACTTCTCATTATGGAGAATGTCATACAGGGAGTTCTTGCCGAATTTCCCCTGTTTCTACGTGGTATATCCCAGTTCGTTCAGCTTATGGCATATGTCTCCGTAGCTGTTTCCACTGACGTACATATCGAATATCAGACGGACAGCCTTTGCTTCTTCCTCGTTTATTTTCAGCGTTCCGGTGGATAGTTCTACATCATAGCCCAGGGGAGCAATTCCGCCGTTGTGCTTGGCTCTCTTGGCGTTCACCATCTTTCCCTTGACGAGTTCGTTAGCGAGGTTCTTACTGTATCCATCTGCCGCCGCTACTCCGAGAGCCTTAATTATGATACCTGACATTGTACTATCATCGTAATACTCCGTAGCAGATATGTACTTTACGCCGTTTTCGTCCAGCTTGTTTTCGCTGATGTAGAAATCCTTTACGTTCCTTGCGAATCTGTCGATTTTGCTTGTAATGACATACTGGAATTCTCCGTTCCTGCTGTCCAGTATCATCTGGTTGAATCTGTCACGTCTTGCAGTTGTAGTTCCTGATTTTGCACGGTCGATATATTCAGCGATGCCAGTTTAAGCGCATTACCAGCTTTGAGGTTAAGTCTAATCGGCATACTTACTATTTTATCTCTAAATGAGAAATCTCCTAACGTCTTTGGGGCGTTAGGAGATTTTTTATACTAGCTGTCAGAGTTGCTGTCTATACTGCTGAAAAAAGCCTGTACTATATTCAGTGCAGTATCAATATCTTTCTGCGAATGTCCCTTGATTATATCAGACCATTTTTTCATGTACCGCTCATAGGGTTCCTGTGAATCACCGTTGATAAGATAATCGGCTGATACATGAAAATAGTCCGCTATTCTGGCTACAACATCCATGCTGGGATTGCGCTGGTCTGTTTCAATATATGCGACATAGCTTTCACTCAGGTACAATTCCTTTGCAAGCTGAGCCTGTGTAAGCTGTCTGCCTTTGCGTAACCGCTTTATCCTTGTGCCTAATGTATCTCCCTGCATAACGTTTCACCCCATTCTTTCTATTATATATTATATCATGGGCGGCTATACTTTCGAAAGATTATTTAATTTGATATAGTCTATATATATTGACAAATAGTCATGTTAGTGATATAATAGGACTTACAGAAGAGGTAATTACTTTTCTGAATAATTTCTATGAAGGAGAATCACCATGGCTTTTTTCAATAATCTCAAGAATACAGCAGGTTCTTTAGGAAAAGGTGCAATGAATGTTGTCAATACCGGAGCGACAGATGCAAAGGACGCTTCCGAGATTGCAGAAATCAAGAGAGAACTTGACTCCATCGAAAACGACATAATGAGCGGCTATACGCAGATAGGCAAGAAATATGTCGATTATGTAAAGAAAACCAGCGAAATGCCGGGCATTGACGTATCTGATGTTCTGAAAATGCTTGACCCCAAGTTTGAACGCAGAGATGAGCTTCAGGCAAAGATGATTGAAATCGAGAAACGCAGAAAAGATAGGACTCTCCTCCAGGAGAAGTTTGCTGTTGAAGCACAGGTTCAGGCTGAAATCGAGAAGCTTGACAAGGCACTTGCAATGGAGCTTATCGGTCAGGCTGAGTATGACACTAAGGTTGCTCAGTTAAAGAAGCGTGTTGATAACTTTGAAGCAATCAAAAAGGTTGAGCAGAAATGCCAGATGGGTATTATCACAGCCGCAGAGCGTGATAAGGAAATCGAAGCGCTCCTTATGTGATTTGATTTACCAGAGGTAGAGAGTCTAACCTGATACGTATCATCTCGACCATTTCAAATGGCTCTGTTAAGGGAATTAGCGGAACCGAAATATCAGACAGTTGAGATTTTTGTCTACAACGGTCTACAATTTATCGTTAAGGTGTGTTGTGCTAGAACACACCTTTTCTTTTTTGCAAACCGTTTTTCAGAGTGAGAATGTACCAGTCATCGCGTCAGCAAGAATATGCTGGCGATTTTTGGATATATGCGTGTAAATGTTGCTTGTGGTTTCTATATCCGCATGACGCAGCCAGACCTTGATTTTCTCAATGTCCCAGCCTTTGTCAAAGCAGATGCTTGCCGTACTGTGCCTCAGATCATGAAAGCGCATCTCAGGCAGCCCGTGACGCTTTAATGCTCTTTGGAACGAAACGGTAATCGCGTCCGGACGGAACAGATGTCCATCGTCCCATGTAAACACATAGTCGCTTTCATAATAACCGTTGCCGCATATCTCTCTGTTCCTCTCCTGTCTGGCGTGAATGTCCAGCAAAAGTTCTCTCGCCTCGGGGAGCAGTTCAAAGGTGTTGCGGCTGTTTTCTGTTTTGGTGCTGTCCTGGTATACTATTGACTTGTGCTTGACAACGGTATGGTTGATTTCGATAGTGTTTTTCTCAAAGTCAACCGCACTCCATTTTATTCCCAGGACCTCGCTTTTCCGCAAGCCATAGAGCAGCGCTATGAATACAATCGGCTGAATCCATTCACCTCTCAGCTTATGAAGCATATCGTTAGCTTCTTCTGCTGTCATGTACACATTCTTGGTAGAATCGCTTTCAGTTTTTGGCTTTCTGGGTATCGGTACTTTTTCAGCAGGATTGCGTAATATGTACTCATAAATTACCGCCTCGTTAAGAACAGCCTTGATTAGCTGAGCATGGCTTCTCAATGAACGATTTCCCAGACCGCCTTTTTTCCTGTCAAGACGTCCTCCCGAAAACTTGTATTCGTAGTAGTCCGCAAAATGACGCGGCTTTAATTCGGCAAGCGTGAGATTAAGCTCATTGAAATACGGGATAATGTGCCTCCGGGCATACACCTCATATCCTTCCCATGTGATGAGTTGGATTTTGTTCTTCTTTCGTTCCAGCCAATCAGTAAGGTAGTCTGTAAAAAGTACCTGACCTCCACTTGCGTAGTTAGGCTGCGAGCTGTACGAATCTGGGTCAGCTAATATTCTATTCTCTTCCAGCTCATACTTTTTGAGGTTATCGTAGAGCATTTTTTCAGCGGTTCTTTTGTTTTTCGCCGTTGACGGCAAAGACGTTGATATCCAGCGTTTTTTCTTTTGGCTTAAGTCGGTAATGTTCTTTTCTGGGTACAAAGCTGCGCTTAGTCCATACAGAACCATTACCCAATAGTTATGCTTTTCATAAAGTGATCCGGTCACTGTGCTGTCCTCCTTTAAGACCGTCCACCCTTTCATCTAACATCTTTATTATACCACTTTCGCCTTGAAATTTCAATACACTAAAGTCGTAAATCTGATTTTTTTCTATTTGACTATTGACGTATTCTATCACATAGATCTTAGGAATTCGGTATTTCCTTCCAATGACCAAGTGCTTGATTTTATTTTCAGTAACCAATTTATATGCTGAATATTTTGAAATGTTCAGCATTTCCATCAGCTGTGAAATCTCAACAATATCAGGGTAATCTTTAAAAATATCAGATGACAAGGTAGAAAGCCCCTTTCATTATTCTATAAAAAGCCGTGGTTCAGTATTTTAGAGCCACGGCTTTCAATTTCTGATACGCTTTCAGAGCAGACTCAGATAGTTACGCATCCTGACATGGGACTTTCACCCCTGCCCATTCCTGTGGGACAAGCCGTCGCCGGAAGTATCATTATGCTATCTTGCTCCACGCTCGTTTCTTATAGAGGTCCTTGTGCGTTCAAGGCTCTGGCTTGACTGCCGGCAGGTGGCAGAATATCTGTTATTCTCGCGCATATGTAAAGGTGGTCACTGATAATGAGATACCCCGTCAGATCGGAAGCAGAAATTTCTTCGCACGTCTTTGAGTTTGATAGGTTTTGTATCTGCTCTGGTATTCTGTTGTCAAAGAACTGTCCGGGAATCAAGTGGCAGTTTGTTTCCGGATAATGAAATTAGTCCGACTCTCCGAAAGGGAGCGTTTTTGTTTCTGCCGCTTATTTTTCCCTGTATCTATTATAGCATATAATTCCGCAATTTTGTATGACAAAACGTCATACGATTATGACACCTTGTAGGTTGAAAAACCATTGTGAATGTTATATACTATAATCCGGAAAGGAGGCGAATACATGGCGGTGTCTTATAGTAATAGGATTCGTTCTTTGAGGAAGAAACTCAAAATGACCCAGAAGCAGATGGCTGAACAGCTTTTTATTGACCAGTCCACGCTAGCAACGTATGAAAACGGAACCATAGAGATCCCGATAGATATTCTTGTGAAACTGTCAAAGATGTACGGAATTTCCGTGGATTATCTGCTCGGCGTAAGCGACTTTGCCGTGCTGGACGATGCGCTCGTCCGCACCCAGACAAAGGAACTTATCGACAGCCTGAGCGCAACGCAGGTGTTTGAGGTCAAAGGGTACATTCGCAGAATGATTGAAAGCAAATCTGAGGACGAATAAATCCTATAATCAAAAAGACACTCAGCCCAAAAGAAAAATAAGACTTCCAATTTCTTGAAAGCCTTACTCGTTATTCTCTTTGTTATCTGGAACGAACGTCATTATGTCGTTCAGACTGCAATTTAATGTGTTGCACAGCTCGTTGATCGTGAAAGTTGTTATTGCCTTGTTATGTTTCATTCGATCAATAAGACCTTTGCTGACACCGTAGCTGTTTATCAGCTTATATGTACTTATGCCGTGATCGGCAAGGTATGCCCAGAAAGGGTCGTAATTTATCATAATATCACCTATCTTATATTATAATGGGAAAAAAGTGTATTGCATATACCCGATAAATGGGGTATAATGATAGGTGTTACCAAGCGCAGCTAGCAGTAACCAAATCATGACAAAGTTGCCTATATCAAGATTGACACTTAACAGGAGGTGCAAAAAATGTTCAAAGCAAGAACAGCGGACGGACGCAATAACATAACCGGCATCAAGATGAAAGAACTCCGCAAAGCGCTTAAAATCTCACAGCGAGAGCTTTCAGACAGATTGCAGGTCGTTGGTCTGGACATTGACAAAAATGCGGTCCAGCGCATAGAATCAGGACAGCGATTTGTAACCGACATCGAAATATTGACTATTGCTAAATGCTTCAATGTAACTGTCAGCAGTCTGCTCGGAATCAGGTAAATATGAAACAGGCGCAGTCCTCTGGTGGCTGCGCCTGTGGTTATTTTACAAGACCTTTGATTATCGCCGCAATGTTGTCGAGCTGCTCGCTGTCCAGCTTTTTGAGATTTTCTACGACCTCCTGAATCTTTTCCGGATTTCTGTTCTCAGCGTCGAAAAACTCTCCGGGCGTGATGTTCAGGTATTCGCATATATAGAAAAATCCCGTCATGGACGGCAGCGCCTTGCCATTCTCAATATTGTTGATGTAGCTGGCATTCTGCCCGATGGACAGGCTCATGTCCCTTGCCGATACTCCCTTTTCACTGCGGAGTTGCGCCAGACGCAGGGAAAACTCTTTCTCCGTCATATTCATATCACCCCTGTGATATATTTTATCCTATACGCTAGTAAATCATATGTGAACAAATCCGCAATTAGTATTGAAATGTGTGATATAATGTGTTACAATAATACAAAGTATCGAATCAGAAATATCACAATTTAGGGGCTTGAAAACGAGTGAAGATACATTATCCCAGCTGTTCAGCGGTCAAGCAGATGAAAGATTCCAACAAAGCCTATACTGAAGATTTCGATGGCGCTGTTGCCAGCGGGTATGTTCCCTGCAAGAAATGCAATCCTACTGGTAAAAATACTCGGTGAGAGATATCCTGGTCCCCGCATTTGTTTTGGATATTTCGAAACAAAACGAACGTTCCGACTATATCCTTTCGGGAACTAATAAACTGGTGGAGCCGCGCACCATGCAGAATCACTTGAAGGCAGTACTGAAAAGCTGCGATGTTCGCAGCGCTAACTTTCATCTGATTCGTCACACCTGTGCTACTGTATGCATTGAGATCGTGTTTGACGCCAAGACTGTGAGCGAGCTGCTTGGACATTCAAACGAAAGCATTATGCTCAACCGTTATGTTCATTCCTCTATGGAAATGAAGATGAAAATGCGTTGACAGGCTTAACCTTGTGGCGTAAGCCTTTCAGCCATCATATTTGAAAATATAAGCTGCCTCAAACCGTATTTTATAGCCGAATTGTTGCGTTATTATCCGTATTTGAAGTTTTTGCGAAAGCAAATCCTTACCTAAGTATCTTTATTATACCGTATTTCTCGGATATATACATTGATTTTATAAGAAAAATATGGTATAATATAAGAGATATGGGGGTGAGGATATGATAAGGATAGCGGTTTGTGATGATTTTAAGGATACAGTCAATCAAGTGAATGATTAAATATATAAGAAAAATATGTTATTAATCATATTACAAAGATTTTAATTGCTTTGAAATGTTTTTGTAACAGTTGCGAACTGTCAATTTTATAACATCATCACAAATCAAACACATGTTCATCACAATTTAAATATATACTTAATTTGGTACATATAATGTGATTTTAATAAAGGAAGTGGCTGTAAGTTCGTAGAAAGGAATATAAATGAAAAATTTATATATAATGACTACGATCATAGTTGTAACCTTAATTTGTACATTAAACCACGCCGGTTTTGGCACATGTATTAAAGCTGGACATAAAAAGAGGTTGTACAGAGTGGCTATGAAGCTTCTCAAATCACTTAAAGTAGTACTGAGTTCGGAGTATTCGGTTGGTATATCAACCATTTACTTTACATTCTCTACGAACATTTCTTTCCACGCATTTTATCGATGTCGTGAGTATAGCACGAAGCGCTTCCAGGAATGGGAGTGGCTGAATCAGCTAATAAAGAAATGCGCAAAGCGTTTAAAGCAAATACCCCTAAGGATTTTGATGGCAAACATATTTGAGTCAACGGCTCTTTATGTTATTTCCGTCACAAATCCCCCGCTTAGAGTTGGAATAGTAATGACAATAGTTGTGACTATTCTGAGTTTTGTAATGAGTAACATCAAGAAAGACTAAATGTATAACGAACTTACAGCAACCTTCCATATGTACCATCCGAAACCCTGGATGAAAGTCTGGGGTTTCATACTTTTAGAGGCCCCTCAGAATTACATCTGAGGGGTCCGTATATTTATATTTTATGTACAAGAAATGAAACTCTTCTCTTCGTTTTCCCCACTATAGTATACAACATCTCCTGGAAGTTTAATGTTTGGAATCCAAACTTGTTGACCATCCCATCCTTTGTCTCCAGTAACTTTGTAAACAGTCAAAACAACAGCATCTGTTATGTTAGATGAGGCGGTAGAATTAAGTTACCGCTCTGTATGGATCGTTGCGATATTTCTCGTTCTTGCTTTCTTTTTCATACATGGTAAATTTCATGAATTTTTCCATGCCGTGTTCTTCGCAGTAGAGATAATTATTATAGCTGCCGTAACCTGCGTCCGCGACAGGATATTCAGGATATTGACCATAAAGACTTCGAAATCTCTCAATCAGCGGCTGAAAACAGTCCATATCTGACGCGTACTGATACACGTCATACGCCGCAATAAAGCCATCGCAAACCGCACACTGAATGTTATATCCCGGCAGGAG
>OGFG01002548.1_pt1 | contig 14853 bp, 9 predicted proteins | sample 1570761 | NCBI WGS metagenome assembly OGFG01 (sample SAMEA2581938, study PRJEB24529) | metagenome | biome: Human gut stool | place: China | collected 2011 | reverse complement strand
TAAGCTTAATATCATTTCCGTTTACATCTGTAACGGCTACTACTGCACCGTCTGCAATACCGCAAACGGTTACCTTGTCCCCCGGTAATGCTCCGCGGGCATAGTCCCCGTTAATAAGAGTGTCAGCCTTAACGCCACTCTGTTTTATTAAATAAAGCTCCGGATTTTTATTATTTGCAAAACAAGGTTCATTATTATAGTCAACACCCCACGTTTTAAGTGTTGTACCTTTCACTTGGTTAGGGTTTGCTCTGACATATTCATTCAACTTAGCCGGAATATACAATCCATCCGCATCTTGTTCGCTTACCGTAGAATCTTTATCTACCATTTTGGAAATACACTCATCTTTTTCAATATCATAGTACACATCATAACAGTCATTTTCTTCATAATACATATTATTTTCAAGAGTAAGTCCTGACATTTCTGCATACGAAACTATACCGCCCGAACGGCGTGAATTGAATATATCACTATTGGCACAGTTATATATTTCGGTTTTACCGCATGCCTCACCGACAATACCTCCGTAAAGACTTGTCACATTAACACCGCTGTTTTTTAATACACAGTTTGCGATAACCGTATTACCCGATGTTGAGTAAACAATACCGCCAAATTCATATATATAACCTGTTGCGGTTACACAGCAGTTTGTAATTGTTGAATTATAAGCCTCGGCTGCGATACCACCGCATATGCCATAGTTCAATGATATATATACATCACAGTTATCTATACTGGTATTATTTGCAACTTGTACAATACCGGCTGATTTTTCGTTATAAACATGGGAATTTATATTAACATTTTTAATAACGGCACCATCTGTTTCGGCAAACAATATACAGTCTGCCGTAATCTCTGCACCGTTTCCGTCAAATGTACCTGTATACGGTGCGTTTTTGCCTATCAATCCAACATTTGAATAAGCCCAATAACCGCTATAATCACTGTAGTTAATACTTTTAGCCACTACCTTTGCATTTGCGTCTGTCTGGCCTGCCTCTACGATTCTTGCAAACGCAACCAAATCATCTGCATCAGAGATGTAATACACACCCTCGGAATCCGTTGTTAAATTATAATCACATATTGCCTGTATATTTACCTGACTTTTCGGCATTGTAAATTCATATGTGTTATCGCTCGTTTTTGTAACTTTGACACTTTTTCCTTTTGAATCTGTAACCTTTATTTCCTTTACTGAATTTATTAGGTTGCTGTAATCATTATACAAATCTACTTCTACTTCAATCGTCTTTCCGGCTCTTGAATAATCAGCGGACGTTTGAATAATATCCTCGTCATATATGTGATAAATTTCATATACAGGCACAGGGCATTTTTCTACGATTTTTGCAGTTTGAATTTCATTTTTCGTTACAAAGTCCCAGTACATATACTCTCTGCGTTGCGCATTTACATTTAATGCATCCATTGTACTGTCGGAGAAAAGTTCTTCCGTTGTCTTTGCTATATCCGAACCTATATTGGTTGTCACTTTATTTTCGTCATTGTCATAACCGGCACAAAATACTCCGCTGTTTTTCTCCGAATTATAATAAGCAGTATCATAATTATAATTACCGATACCTACAAATGTACCGACCGATTTTTTATCATCAGCAGTATTTTTCTGTACAACAGTACCGTTATTTAATGCGTTGCGAAAAGTAACACCACCCTGAGCGTATCCGATAAAACCGCCGACAAAACCACTGCCGCTTACCGATACTTCACTGTATACATTATACAAGTCACGCTTAGATTTCATTATTCCGACAAGTGCGCCGGTATATGAAGATGTATCATCTCCGCCGTCTACACTTCCTTTAATTACAAGGTTTCCTATGTATGCACCTGATGTAATTCCAAACAAGCCCGTTGCTACAGTGCTGTTATATTTCGTGCCGCTTGTTATGTCGAGCGTTACAGTGTGACCTTTACCGTTAAAATTACCTTTATACGGATTGTCATTTGTACCTATCGGTTCAAAACCGTTTTCCGTTGAGGCTGTAACATCTGCTGTGAGAACGACGTTTCCTGCCTCATACCCGTCATTTACTGCCTTTGATAAAATCAAAAGTTCCTCATCTGTTGAAACAATATAGTTATCATAAGAATCTTTTTCAAGCATAAACTCAAAATCAGCATCCACCGTAACATCATTTTTGGGCATAGTAAATATATACTTGCCGTCTGAATTTGCTTTAATCTCATTATCATTTACAGTTATTTGGGTAAGTTTCAAATAAGCCGGGATTTTATCCGTTTTAATCTCTACGCTTGTATCTGCCATTGCGTTCGCTGCAACCGTGATATAATTTGGTTGATTATTTGTGATTGTATACGGAAAAACCGGTTCTTCCTCAGTTAATACCGGGTTGCCGTTCTCTGACTTCCAATAAAGTAGCTGTGTATCGTTAGGCTTATTTGCTCTTGCATACAAATTAAGGCTCATAAGAACATCTTCCGATACTATTTCTTCGCTTGTTTTGGCAAAATTTCTTACTGTATAATGTTCTGAATTGTTAGTCAGATGTCCGAAATCACCAATCTCGCTGTTTATTGTTCCGTTGTAATAACAATTTCCAAAAGCATCATTATTTCCGTTTTTTTCGCCAAAAAGACCGCCGATATAATTACCGTCAGATTTTTTTGTTACCAAGCCGTTATTTATGCAGTTATATATCTTGCTATATAAGCCTGAATATCCCGCAATACCTCCGCAACTATCTCCTTGTACCGTTCCGGTATTTAGACAGTTTATCACTTTCAAAGTACTGATATTACCGACAATACCTCCGACATTCATATTACCGACTATCGCACCGCTGTTTGAACAGTTTATTATGTATTTGCTGTTATCGGAAATTCCTACAATACCGCCAACATGATAATAACCCGTTACCGAGGCTTCGTTATGGCAGTTCACAACGTTACCGTACATATTTGCAACAATACCGCCTGCATAGTAACCTGTCATTGATACTGAGCCGGTTGTCCTTATATTGCACAGGTTAGAATTTTCTCCTCCTTCTCCAAACAAACCCACAAGTCTTTCACCTGTAAGATTAAGGTTTATTGTATGGTTTCCGCCGTCAAATGTTCCCTCAAACTGATTTTTATCGTTACCTATCGGAACATATCCGTCATCTGTTGAAAGTTCAATAGTTTCCGTAACGGTTTCAGGAATTTTAAAATATGTATTGCTGTAATTATTTCCCCCCGTTTACCTCTGTTGCAAGTTGTTTAAAATCGTTTGCATTTGTGATGAGATACGGATCGTCCTTCGTTCCGTTTCCGCCGCTAAATGCACTGTCAGCATATGCCATCTGCATCGGTACAAATGTCATAAGCAGACAAATTGTAATAAACAAGCTTATAAATTTCTTTGCTTTTTTCATTTTTTATCCTGCTGTCAGCATATATTTTATTATATTATATCATTTTATTAGATTAAAGTCAACAATAATACATTTATTTTATACTTTTATTCGATTTAATAATTATATATGCTCATTTATTTGTGCTATAGTTAGTATTTTTGATTTAAACTCATATTTTCTTACTAAACGTATTGCTTTTTGTTCAAAAATATGTTATACTATTCTAAAAAGATATTGGAGGTTTCGTTTTGGACAATAAAGTCAACCGCTTTTTTAAAGTAAATAATATAAATACGGACGATATAAAATATGTTATACATGAAAATAAAAAAACCGCTGTATTTCTAATTGAAGGAAAAAGTATTGAAACATGGATTCCTATGAAAGATATTTATGAAAATCTCCCTAAGAACGACTTTTTGAATATTCAAAAAGGGATATTGGTAAACGCAAAGCAAATTGTAAATATATCTTACAACGGAATTTATACAATGACAGACGGTCATACTTTTCAAGGCAGAAAACGCGGTTTAAGTGAACACCGAAAAATTCGCAAAAAACTCGGACTTGCTTCATCGGTACTTTCATCAGATGATTACATACCGCCTTTAGGTCTTTTGGAAAAATGTACCCTTTTGGATAAAATGCCGCTTGCTTTCTGTGTTATTGAATTGGTTTTTGATGAAAAAGGTCACGGTGTTGATTTTGTCTTCAGATATTGCAACGAAATGATGGCAGATGTAGAAGGCATACCTGTCAGCGAGATGATTAACCGCTCATTTTATGAAGTTTTTGAAAACGGTGATAAAAAGTGGTTGGTTACATATGCCGACGTTGCTCTGAACGGCAATAAACGTATCCTTACCGATTACAGCCCCGAAATTGACAAACATCTTACTATTTATTGCTATCAGCCTATCCCCGGATACTGTGCCTGTATTTTAATTCCTAAATAACTATTCTTATGCACAGATATGCTTATTTTTGCTTAATCAAAAACAGACAGAAATTCAAATGAATTTCTGTCTGTTGAAAGCTATTTTAATTCTTTTAAAATTTCAATTAAAAATTTCCATGTGCGTTTGGTAGAAGCTATATCAAGTTTCTCGTTCGGAGTATGAATTTCTAAAATATTAGGTCCTATTGATACTGCATCGAGATTATTAATTTTATCGGCAATAATACCACACTCCAACCCTGCGTGGATAGTTTCGATTTTAGGCGTTCTGTCATATAAACGTTCAAATACAGCAGTCATAGTTTCTCTTAATTTTGAATTTTCAGCATATTCCCATGCAGGATAGCTTGCGGAATGTTCAAATGAACCGCCAAGTGATAACACTAATTCATCTAAAATGTCCGATTGCTGTTCTTTTTCATTCTTCAAATTAGACCTAATCATAAAACTTGCTTGAAATGTATTATCCGCTAACGAAACAACACCTAAGTTCAAAGATGTAAGAACTTCATTTTTATTGTTAAACTTTAATGCGGTAGATTTTGTATTTGTAAGAAACGTTATTATTTTTTCGGTACTTTGTTTTGAAAGTTTTTTGCTGATTTCAGTTTCTGAAAACGTTATTTTTAAGTCTTTTTCTGTATTGATTAATTCTGATTTTATGTTTTTGATTATGTCTTTTAATTTCGATGTATCCTCTATACAGATTACGGCATATGCTTGCTTAGGTATGACGTTTTCTCTAACTCCCCCATTTATATCGCAAACATAAAAATCACAATTTTGTGATAACTCATAAAGTATTTTTCCTAATAATTTGATTGCATTTTCACGTTGCTTGCCAATATCAATACCGCTGTGTCCTCCGTTTAAACCGCTTATTTCTATACGCAAAGTGTTGTTGTCACTGCTTTCAAATTCTATCGGAATATTGGCAGTATAAATCATTGCACCGGCACAACCGGCGGTAAAAATGCCTTCATCTTCACTGTCAATATTAATTAAACGCTTACCTTTCAGATATGACGTCTCAAGCTCAGCCGCACCTAAAAGACCGATTTCCTCATCTCTTGTTATAACTGCCTCAATAGGCGGATGAGGTATATCGTCTGAAGCAAGAATTGCAAGTATATAAGCAACCGCAATTCCGTCGTCACCGCCAAGCGTTGTACCGTCAGCCCATAAATATTCACCGTCGGTACACAATGTCAAGCCCTCTTTAGACATATCAATAGTGCAATCCGGTACTTTGTCACACACCATATCCATATGACCTTGTAAAATAATAGGCCCACTGTTTTCAAACCCTTTTGTACCGTCTTTAAAAATTATAATATTTCTGCCGGAATCATAAATTGCTTTAAGATTATGTTCCTTTGCAAAATTCATTAAATATTTTGATATTTCTTCTGTATTTCCAGAACCATGCGGAATATTCGATATTTCCTTGAAATATTGAAATACTATCTTAGGTTCTAATTCATTATAATCCATCTTTTTCACCTCAACTATATTATATCACATTTATTTTATAAACAAAACAAAATCAGAGTATATTTCAACTCTGATTATAATTATTTCTTCAAAAACTCGATAACTCGTTTTTTTATATCATCCAATGAATTATCCAAACCGTGTCCTTCGCCTTCAATTAATACAAGTTCGGTATTATGCGGCATACATTCTTTATATCTGCGAGAACCGATAACTCCAACTGCGTCATCGGCAGTACCATGTATGATCAGTGTTTTACCACAGAACATTGATGTAGTTTCATAAATCGGCAATGTTCTTGCAACTCTGAAATACATACCACCGACTTCATAATGATTACCCTCATTATCTTTTACAGGGAATTTATCCGGTACGTTTATCATATCATACGGAGTACCGAAACACGAGCCGATTAAAGAATCGTCTTTAATTGTTGCGGCAGGAGCAAGCATTATAAGTTTACTGATACATTCACGATAATATCCTGCCATCATACCACCGACCAAAGCACCTTGAGAATGACCGAGTATATTTATTTCGGTAACAAAATCAAGTCCTCTGACATAATCAATTATTTTAGCGGCGTCAAGGATTTCACTTAATACATTCATATCACAAAATTCACCGTCACTGTCGCCGTGACCGTCAAAATCAAACCGTATTGTTGCGATACCGTTATTAAGACATTCATGTGCAATCTGATAAAACATTGATTTATCATCTTTACCTATATTCGCCATAAATCCGTGAAATATAATAAGTATCGGACATTTTTCAACGTCCGGCTTTAAAAGTTCTCCCCTCAAAGTTAATCCGTCACGCTTTAATGTTACATTCATAAACAAAACCACCTTAAAATAAAATATAATACAATTATATAATTTTATTTGCTTTTGTAAAGTGTTTTTTGTCAATAGTTTCTTATATGTTAAGTCTATCAAAAATGCTCCCAACGGTGCGGTGATTATTATTGACAAAACCGCAACGGTTAAAACAGTTTCACCGCAATTTAATCCCATAGAAAGTGGTATTCCGCCTATTGCGGCTTTAACAGTCGCCTTTGGCAGATAAGCTATCATACAGAACAGTCTTTCTTTTAAGTTGAGATTTGTTTTCAACATACAAATAAATACGCCGAACATACGGAATAGCAAAACTAAGAATATCAATATAATTGCGGCTACTCCCGCTTTAAGTGCGTAATCAATATTAACGCTTGCACCGACAAGCACGAATAATAATATTTCCGCAACAACCCATAGTTTGTTGTATCGCTGAGAAAGACGTTCAGTCGCCTCTTTTCTGACTTTTTGCAAAGAAATACCTATGCACATAACGGTAATAAGAGATGAAAACGGCACAATCCCACCGTAAGTATCTTCAAATGCAACAAGCAAAAATGACACGCACATTAAAATGATTATTTTTACCGTATCTCTGATATGTGCTTTAGCAAAAAATTTGCCTAACACTATTCCGACAAAAATACCGACAGTTATACCCAATACAATGGATATTGGGATTTTTACAAAACTGACAGCAGACATATCTCCTGTTTGCGACAGACCGAGAAATGCAGAGAAAAGAACTATAACAAACACGTCATCAACCGACGCTCCGGCAAGTATAAGTTGCGGAATGCTTTTATCTTTACCGTAGCCGTTCTCTATTAAATTCAGCATTTTAGGCACAATAACCGCAGGTGAAACCGCACCTACCACTGTACCCATAACTACCGCGTCAACTACGGATATTCCTAACAATTTAGGTGCAAGAAATATCATACCTATTATTTCAAAACAAGCCGGAACAAAGCACATCATTATAGCAGGTCTGCCGACTTTTTTCAATTCCGACACATTGAGCGACAATCCGGCTCTTGCAAGAATTATAATTAATGCAATTTTGCGTAATTGTGCGGATATTTCAAGAATTGATGTATCAATTAAATTCAGTGCATACGGTCCTATTATAATTCCAACTGCCAACATCCCTATAAGTGACGGCAATCGTAGTTTTTTGCATATTCCGCCAAGTAACAGACCGAACAATAAAATGATTGCTAAACTAAAAAACATAAATATTCCTCCATAAAGTACAGAAAAAGCTGATGTTTCTGCATTAAAAAATAGTGCAGAAGTCATCAGCTTAAATAAGCGGTTTTAGTATTATACTAAGGGAGAACCTCATTCCCTTTATTTAATTCTTAAATATTATATCAGATTTATTTGTGAAAATCAAGTCCTAACTTAAATATTTACTATAATTGTTCCAATATCAACTAATTTACCGTCTTTAAGCGGAATAATATCAACATTATATTTATTGCAAAACACCTTAATTTGTTCACTGTCAGGGTGAGAATTAATGTAACCATTTACGGCAAGCATATTATTATCTATAATTCCCGTTGCTCCACCAATAAAGCCGTAATCAAGTTTTCTTAATTCAATATAACCTGGTGATATTTTTAGGACATCTATTCCCTTTTGTGCCACTGTCTTGGCTATTCCGTTATCAGACGTTATAATTGCATTATTGTCTACAATACAAATATTGCATTTACTGTACCCCTGCTTGACGTTAATAATTTCTTTATTGTGACTATCAAGAATCGTTTTATCAGTATATGCTTTATTACAAATAACATAATCTTTTAAAGCCGTAGCATTGTACCACACGTCATACGGATATTTTGAGTCTATATTGTTTTGTCCTTTAATTAAAGTACACTTTTTAGGCATATATTTTTTGTAATGTTCATATGTTTCGGGAGCAGATATGAAACAATTATTTCCGATATAGTGAATTTGAATATCTGCGTGGGTTGCAACGGAGTCATACAGATTATCAATCTTTAAAGTCGGAATTACTTTGATATTTAATTTTTCAAGAGTATATACAGTTTTATCATCTGCTCTGCAATCTATAACTGCTATTTTTTTCAATTTTAAAACCTCTTAAAATCAATTTAGTTTACATAATATTTTTATGGTAAACTAATTATTGTAAGTATCTAAATAATCGACTGCGGTTTGTGACAAAATCGCACTTCCAATAGGTAAAGCGTCTTCGTCTGCTATAAACTTCGGACTATGTATCGGATAAACAGCCCCTTTTTCTACATTTCCTACACCTAATTTGAAATAGGCACTTGGAACGTTTTCTCCAAAATATGAAAAATCATCACCCGCCATTGCCGGTTTATCAAGTGTCACTACTTCGTTTATGCAGGTAAGCTTTTTTGCACTGTTTCTGATTACATCATTCATTTCACTGTTATTAACAACAGGCGGAAAAAGTTTATTGAATGTAAAATCAATAGTTGTTCCATGCTTTTTTGCTGTTTCATGTGCCGTTTTATCAAGTAATTCTATAAGCATTTCACGAGTTTCATTGTCAAGCGAACGTGCCGTACCCATAATTTCAGCAGTTTGCGGAATGGCATTATTGCAAGTTCCGCCGTTAAAATAGCAAACCGTCATAACACACGGCTTGTCTTTTAGAACAGTTGCATTTAGTTTTTCAAATTCCGTTATAATTGCCGTGCCGATAGTAACTGGATTTACGCATTTTTCAGGTGCGGAGGCGTGACCGCCGACACCGTGAACAACAATTTTAAAATCGTCGGGCGACGCCATAATTGAGCCGTCCTTAACTTGGATATTGCCCGTCTTTTCTAACGGTTCAACGTGAAGTGCAAAAGCCGCGTCAACGTGCGGATTTTCAAGTATTCCGTCCTCAATCATAGGTAATGCACCGCCTACTCCCTCTTCAGCAGGCTGGAAAACAAGTTTGACGTTTCCGTTCAACTCGTCTTTAATATCGTTTAAAATTTTAGCCGCACCTAAAAGACACGTTGCATGAATATCATGTCCGCATGCGTGCATATATCCTTCGCGTTCCGATTTTATTTCAAATTTGCTTTCGTCTTTTATAGGTAATCCGTCTATATCAGCACGCAAAAGTACAGTTTTGTTACTGTTTTTACCTTTAATCAAGGCAACTGTTCCTGTTTTAGTTGAGGTTGTATAAGGTATTCCGTAATCGTCAAGTTTACTGCGAATAAATGAAGATGTCTTTATTTCTTCAAAATCAGTTTCAGGAGTACGGTGGAGGTGACGTCGTATGGAAATCAGCTCGTCCTTTATTTGAAATGCTTTTTCTTCAATCATTTTATCATCTCCTCAAATTCATCTTCACTGATAACCGTTACACCCAAGCTGTTCGCCTTGTCAAGTTTACTTCCTGCGTCTTCACCGGCAAGAACATATGTTGTTTTCTTTGATACACTTGACGATGTTTTACCGCCGTAATTTTCTATTATTTTTCCTGCCTCACTTCGCTTATATTTAGAAAGTGTTCCTGTCAGAACAAATGTCATACCCTCAAAACGTCTGTCGATAATGGAATCTTCACTGTCGTCTATACAGTTTACACCCGCTTTTTCAAGCTTATCAATAAAAGCGATTGACTGCTCTTGCATAAAAAATTCAACTACCGATTGTGCCATTTTACCGCCTATATCGGCAATTTCGGTAAGTTCTTCAACAGACGCATTTCTCAAATTATCAAGAGTTTTATATTTTGCCGATAAAATCTTTGCGGCTTTTTCACCTATATGACGAATACCGAAAGCATTTATCAGTCTGTATAATGGGTTTGTTTTTGACTTTTCAAGAGCGTTTATAAGATTTTGTGCCGATTTTTCTCCCATTTTATCCATTTCGGCAATATCTTCGGCTTTTACATAATACAAATCGGCGGCAGTTTCGATTAAATCTTTTTCTATCATTTGTTCAATGATAGACGGACCAAGACCGTCAATATCCATTGCATTTCGAGACACAAAGTGAATTATGTTTCTAAGTCGCTGTGCCGGACAATTCACACCTGTGCAACGATATGCCGCCTCGCCTTCTTCACGCACGATTAAAGCACCGCATTCAAGGCAGCGTGTAGGCATTTCAAATTCTTTTTCACTGCCGTCACGATTTTCTTTTATAACCTCAACAACAGCTGGAATTATGTCGCCTGCCTTTTGAATAATAACAGTATCACCTATTCTGATATCCTTTTCACGTATAAAGTCAAGATTATGAAGTGTCGCTCTTGATACATTTGAGCCTGCAATGTGGACTGTATCAAGTATTGCAAGAGGTGTAAGAACACCTGTTCTTCCGACTTGAACTTTAATATCTCTTATAACCGTTTGCTGTTTCTCGGCGGGATATTTATATGCAATAGACCAACGAGGGAATTTTGCGGTATCTCCGAGCATTTCTCTTGCGGTCAATTCATTTACCTTAATTACCGCACCATCTATATCAAAATATAGGTTACCTCTCTCCTCACCTATTTCCAATATTCTCTCATATGCCTTTTCTATAGAGGAATATGATTTTTTATCAAGAATAGTTTTAAATCCCTGTTCTTTCAAAAATTCAAGGCCTTCAATATGTGTTGAAATTTCTTTACCCTGTATTTGTTGAATATTAAAAACAAATATGTCAAGATTACGTTTTGCGGCTATTTTGGGGTCAAGCTGTCTTAGTGAGCCTGCCGCCGCATTACGCGGATTTGCAAAAAGCGGTTGTTCGCTCGCCTCTAAAATATCGTTTATTTTATTAAAGTTATCTCTTGACAAAAATACTTCTCCTCTTACTTCAAGAAAAGGTATATCGTCTTTTAAGGTAAGAGGTATGCTCTTAATTGTTTTCAGATTTTCCGTAACATCCTCACCGTTAATACCGTCACCGCGCGTTGAACCTCTTGTAAATTCACCGTCTACATATTCAAGAGAAACAGATAAGCCGTCAATTTTCTGCTCAACAACGTAATTTACATCATGTACAACGGCTCTTACACGTCTGTCAAAGTCAAGTATTTCTTCTTTTGAAAATGCCTTTTGCTGACTTAACATAGGCACGTCATGATGAACTTCACCAAAACTTTTAACAGCTTCTCCGCCTACTCTTACGGTAGGTGAATTTTTCTTTTTATATTCGGGATATTTTTCTTCAAGCTGTTCAAGTTCTACAAGCATTTTATCAAACGCAAAATCAGAAATTTCGGGAGCATCATCAACATAATACTTGTGGTTATGATAATTAAGTTCATTTGTCAATTCTTCAATACGTTTTTCAATATCGTTCATTAATAAAATTCCTTTCTACTCGACTGATGCAGTCATTCCACCATTTCCGTAATAAGTCGGTGTGTCACCTACAATAATCGTTTCATTTAAAAGCACTGATGTTTCCACAGTGTCGGATTGTGCAAACATCATTCCCACGAATGACATTTTCATAGATACGTCTAAATACAATTTATGCTTTACCTGATTAATACCGACAGAGTCAAAACTCTCTTTAAAATCAGCATTTACAATACTGACCGGATATATTCGTATCGGCACTTTAGGACCGAGTCCGGCAAGAAAATATAAATTACTGCAGCTTCCGAGCGGTACATATACCGTATCGCTTTTATGTGAATCAATATTTTTCTGCATTGACTGTATTATTGCCGATTTTAAGCGATTAACCTTTGCGGTATCCGTTTCGATTGCCTTTATATTTTCGGAGGAATTCTCCATAATTTTTGCAAGGCTTTGGTATTCTTCTTTAACAAATACATCATCTACTGCACTGTTTACAACTTCATTTGCAATGTTATTTGAATACACCTTTGCATATTCGATAAAAGACGGTTGCAATTTTGTGAATATAAGCCATATAAGAAAAATCAAAAAAAACAGTGTAAAAAATATTCCTACACCTTTTAAACTTCTGTTTTTTGTTCGTGAAAGTCCAAGCCTCATATAAATCCCTCCCCGACACTGTATAGTATGTCGGGGAGCAAATTTACGTTACATTAATAATTATATTCTCTTTGTGTCGATTTCTTCTTTAACTGCTTTGATAAATTCATCTATTGCCATAGCACCCTTGTCGCCCTCTTTTCTTGAACGAACAGATACAGTGTTGTTTTCAATATCCTTATCACCGACAACAAGCATATAAGGTACTTTTTCAAGCTGTGCCTCACGAAGTTTATAACCAAGTTTTTCACTTCTGTCATCAACTTCTACACGCAAAATACCGTTTGCCTCAAGCTGTTTCTTAATTTCATATACATAATCAAGATGTCTGTCTGCAATAGGCAAAAGTTTGATTTGTACAGGAGCAAGCCAAACCGGGAATGCACCTGCATACTTTTCGATAAGAAGTGCAAGCGTTCTTTCGTAACAACCGATTGATGTTCTGTGAATAATATACGGATTTTTCTTAGTACCGTCTTTATCAACGTATTCCATACCGAATTTTTCGGCAAGCATTTGGTCGATTTGGATTGTTACAAGAGTATCTTCCTTACCGTGTACATTCTTAATTTGAATATCAAGTTTCGGGCCGTAGAATGCAGCCTCACCGACACCGACTTTATAATCAATGTTAAGATCTTTCAAGATTTTCTCCATCGTATCTTGTGCTTCGTTCCACTGTTCTTCTGTACCGATATACTTTTCTCTGTCGTCAGGATCCCATTTTGAGAAACGATATGAAACGTCTTCGATTAATCCAAGAGTTGTAAGCATATAGTTTGTAAGTTCAAGACAACCCTTAAATTCTTCTTCAAGCTGTTCAGGTGTACACATCAAGTGTCCCTCTGAAATTGTGAACTGACGTACACGGATTAGTCCGTGCATTTCACCCGACGCCTCATTTCTGAAAAGTGTCGATGTTTCATTAAGTCTCATAGGCAAATCTCTGTACGAACGACCTCTGTTTAAAAACGCTTGATACTGGAACGGACAAGTCATCGGACGAAGTGCAAATACTTCCTTATCCTTTTCTTCATCGCCAAGTACGAACATACCTTCTTTATAGTGATCCCAGTGACCTGAAATTTTATACAAGTCGCTCTTTGCCATTAGAGGTGTCTTTGTAAGCTGCCAGCCACGTTTTTGTTCTTCATCTTCAACCCATCTTTGAAGTAATTGAATTACTCTTGCACCCTTTGGAAGCATAATAGGAAGACCTTGACCGATATAATCAACTGTTGTAAACAATTCAAGTTCACGTCCAAGCTTATTATGGTCACGTTTTTTTGCCTCTTCAAGCTGTTCAAGATGTGCCTCAAGGTCGGCTTTATTTAAGAAAGCAGTACCGTAAATACGTTGTAACATCTTGTTTTTCTCATTACCTCTCCAATATGCGCCTGTTGCACTTAGAAGTTTGTATGCTTTAACCTTGCTTGTGTAATTTACGTGAGGTCCTGCACATAGGTCAACAAAATCGCCTTGCTTATAGAAAGAAATTGTAGCATCTTCGGGTAAATCGTTAATCAATTCAACTTTGTATGGCTCATCTTTCATTAATTCAAGTGCCTCTGCTCTCGGCAATTCAAATCTTTCAATTTTAAGGTTTTCTTTAGCGATTTTTTTCATTTCTTTTTCAAGAGCTTCTAAATCCTCAGGGGTGAAAGTATGCTCCGTATCAAAATCATAGTAAAAGCCGTCATCAATAGCCGGACCGATAGCAAGTTTTGTATCCGGATAAAGTCTTTTTACAGCCTGTGCAAGTATATGCGAGGCTGAATGTCTTAGTGTTTGTAGTTCATTCATTTCCATTTTTATTAGTCCTTTCTTTTTATAAACTAAAAACACCCCTAAAGTACGGATAATATCCATACCTTAGGGGTGCATAAATATACACGGTTCCACCCTAATTACAGCATATAATGCTGTCACTTAGTTCGTCCTTGTTTCGTAAGGAATACGGCAAAACTTACTTAATATAAATTGTTCAGTCCGCAGCTCCGAAGTGGTATTCACATCAAGCCCATCAAAGAACGCTTACAGCCCATGACGTTCTCTCTCTTGTGACTTTTGCTTAATGCTACTGTCTTCATCTATGCTCTAAAGTTATTCTAACACTCTTTTTTTATTTTGTCAAGGTTTTATTCGAGCATTTTCTTTAAATATTTTCCGGTATAAGATTTTTC
>OGFG01002546.1_pt1 | contig 14860 bp, 18 predicted proteins | sample 1570761 | NCBI WGS metagenome assembly OGFG01 (sample SAMEA2581938, study PRJEB24529) | metagenome | biome: Human gut stool | place: China | collected 2011 | reverse complement strand
TCACATTTTTATATAATATTTTCTATTTTGAATTTCAATCAAACGGTTAAATTTTCTAAAAACATATAGGTAGCTGCGGTGTTAGAAAATGATTATTACAAAACTGCATAAATGTTTTTATTTTTTTTTGAGGAGTTTACAATTAAAAATTGTTATGTTATAATTTGTGTTGTAGTGAGGTGTTAAAAATGAATCAAATACTTTCAACAAGTATGCCAATGGATAATAAAAAACAAAAAAACAAAAATAGAACTAGTAATCCAGCATCAATAAGTAGTATATTAAAATTTTTTGCAATAGCAATGCTTATTTTTGGTGTTCTTATAATAGGAGTAGGAATATATGCAATAGTTCAAAAACAAAATGAACAAAAACAAGAAAACTTACAACCAACAATTTCAATAGAAAACAAAACGGACTCAATAGTATTATTAAAAGTTATATATGGTAAAAATATAGACAGAGTAGAATATTACTGGAATGATGAAGATGCAACAATAGTAAATGGAAATAATGGAAGATATTTAGAAAAAGAAATACAAGTACCATCTGGAAAAAATACATTACATGTTTTAATTGTTGACGAAGATGGAAACGAAATACCATATGAAAAACAATATGAACGTGAGAGCAATATAAATATAGATGTATCTGGAAACAAAATAAAAATCACATATGATAGTGAAAACAAAGTATCATACATGACATATAGATGGGATGAAGAAGAAGAAACAACAATACAAATAAATGATACAACAGTAGAACAAGAAATAGATGCAATAAAAGGATTACATACATTAACAGTTATCGTTGTTGATGAAAATAATAATACAGACACAAAAGTACAAAAAATTAATGGAGTATCAAAACCAACAGTATCTGTAACAACAGATAGTGAAAAAACTCATTTTATAATAAAAGCAACAGATGATGAAAAAATTACAAAAGTTGAATTTAGAATTAATCAAGATAAAGAACAAGAATATGAATTAAACTTAGATAGCTTGGATTATAAAGAATTTGAATATGTTGTAAAAGAAGATATTTATGAATTAAAACAAGGAGAAAATCTAATAGAAGTAACTGTTACAAACTCTGATGGAGTTACAGAGGAAACAGGAGTTGTTAGAATAGTAAAGTAATTGTTTTAATGTGAAAGGGAACAAAGGTAAAATGGTAAAAGAGATTTATATTATAGATGATGATGAATCTTCAATAATGGTATTTAATAAATTATTTGAAAATGACCCAGAATTTAAATTTATAAGTGTAAAATCAGAACAAATAGATTTAGCATTAAAAAATATACCATCAATAATTATTATAAATGAAGATGCAATAGAAGTTGATATAATTGAGCTATGTAAAAAAATAAGGAACGATGATGATAATAGTATAACACCAATAATTGTAGTTTCATCAGAATCTAATAGAGAACATAGAATTCAAATATTAAAAGAATCAGTTGAATATTATATTAAAAAGCCTGTAAATACTCAATATTTATATTATACTATAAAAAATTTAGCAAGATTAATAACAATAAATAGAAGAATTAGTCCTCTTACAGGGTTACCAGGAAATGTTCAAATACATGCAGAATTAAAGAAAAGAATTGCTAATAAAGAAGAATTTTCTGTCTTGTATTTAGATTTGGATAATTTTAAAGCTTATAATGACGTGTATGGATTTTTAAAAGGTGATGAAATAATTAAATTTACAGCAGATACGATAATGAGATGTGTTCATGGAAGCATACCAAATAATTCTTTTATTGGACATATAGGTGGGGATGATTTTATTGCAATTGTTCCAGAATTGAATTGTGAGAGTATTTGTAAAGATATCATTGCTAATTTTGATGCTGATGTTGTAAAATTTTTTACGGAAGATGATGTGGAAAAAGGTTATATTGAAGTTGCAAATAGAAAAGGAGTTATAGAACAATTTCCTCTTACAGCAATTTCAATTGGAGTTGTTGAAGTTGATAGAGGTAGATTTGCAAATATTCTAGAAATTGGCGAAGTTGGAGCACAAGTTAAACATATGGCCAAGTCAGTTATTGGTAGTAGCTATGCAATAGATAGAAGGAAAAAATAAGATATCTTAGAAAGTAGAAAAAAACTACTTTCTTTTTTTATTTAATTATAGTAATAAAAGAACAAAATTTATAATAATGATTAATAAGTGAGGGGGAATATTATGTATGTTATAAAAAGAAAAAGAATTTGCCTAATACTTATTGCATTACTGCTAGGAATATTTGTATATTCATATGAAGAAACAAAAATAAACCTAGATGAAAAAACACAAAGCACAACAGCAACACCTGTTTCTGGAAAAGTCATAGTTGTTGATGCAGGGCATGGAGTTCCAGATGAGGGTGCACAGAGTAGTAGAGGGACAACAGAAGCGGAAACTAATTTAAAAATATCAGTAAAATTACAAAATTTATTAGAGCAAAGTGGATGTACAGTTATATTGACACGTTCAGATGAAAATGCAATTTATGATTTAGATAAAACAACTTTAAGGGAGAAAAAAATATCGGATATTAGAAATAGGGTTAAAATAGGAAATAGTTCATCAGCAGATTTATTTGTAAGTATTCATTTAAATAAAATACCACAACAACAATATTGGGGGTGGCAGTGTTTTTATAATAGTAAAAATGAAAAAAGTATTAATCTTGCTAAAAAGATTCAAAGTAATTTAAATGAATCAATTCAAAAAGAAAATAAGAGAGTAGCTATGAAACTTGATACTGTATATATTATGAAACATGTTGAGCTTCCCATCTCGATAGTAGAATGTGGTTTTTTGTCTAATCCGGAGGAGGAACAGCAACTTCTTGATGATGAATATCAAAATAAATTAGCATGGGGAATTTTTAATGGAATAATAGAATATTTTAATGAATAGGTTGTATGGTGGCAAAATTTGATATGAAAAATCAATGCAAAGATAATTAGTTGATAATTACCTGCTTTTATGATATAAAAATAATAAATTATGAAGATAAGATAGCATAGGAGGCAAAAGATATAAAAATAAAGCAATAAAAACAGATAAAAGATTTTTTGATTGAGGAATTTGGAATAGACAAAGGCAATATAGTATTTAGTAAACAGAAGGAAATATTAAATGAAATAATAAAAAATGTAAAAAGTACCATGTTTCTATTATTTTGGAATATGGAAACTTAACATTAGATATAAAAAATGCAAAAGTTAAATGTAATGATAGCGAAATACAAATAAGTGGAAAAAAATTAGATTTACTAGAACAATTATTCCTTAGAAAAGCAAAAGCAATTTATTTCAGATGCTTCACACGAAAATTAATTAAATTTGGATAAAACAATAAGCAGATAGTTAGTTGATAATTATCTGCTTTTATGATAATATAAGCGAAGATAAAATAGTAATTTGGAGGGCAAACAAGTAATGAAAAAGATAAATTATATATTGATAATATAGATTTTGCTTTAATTGGAGTGTCTGGCTTAATTTTAATATACTTACTTATTTATAGGTATGTAAACAAAAACAAATCTTAACAAGAAGTAGGCTAGATAGGTATTTACCTCAATTTATACTAATAAGTCAATTACAATTAATTTACTAATTTTTATGTTATAATGTATTAAAATTAATATGAGGGGAAATAGAGATGGAAGAAAAAAATAAAATATTGTTAAAAAGATTACTAATTGCAGTATTAATTATAGTTATAATTAGTATAGTTGCTACTATTGGAATTGGAAATTATTTTGTGAACTATGCTATATTAAGAACTGGAAATGGCGGAGATAGAGAAGTAAAAAATGCAGATTCAATAACAGTTGCAAACATAGATAATGAAGCAGAAAAAATTATAGAAGAAAATAAAAAGAATGAAAAACAATTAGCAAATGAATGGTCTGAAACTATTGAGAATAAAAAAGTAGAAGTAAAAGCAAAAGACGGAATTACTTTAAGAGGGACACAATATATAAAAGATGAATCAAGTAACAAATGGGCAATAATATTACATGGTTATCGTTCAACTCCAAATTCTATAATTTCAATAGGAATGCATTTTTCAAAAGAAGGCTATAATGTTTTAATTCCAAGTATGAGAGCATGTAGTGAAAGTGATGGAGAATATATAGGAATGGGGTGGCTAGATAAAGAAGATTTACAATGTTGGATAAATTTAATTATTAAGCAAAATGAAAATGCAGAAATTATACTACATGGTTCATCAATGGGAGCAGCAACGGTCTTAATGGCATCAGGTAAGGACTTACCTACAAATGTAAAAGCAATAGTAGCAGATAGCGGTTATACATCAGTTTGGGACATATTTGCATCAGAGGCAAAAGCAAGGTTTAATTTACCAACATTTCCTATACTAAATATGTTTGAAATAGTTGCAAACGTAAGAGCAAATTATGATATAAAAGAGGCATCTGCATTAGAACAAGTAAAAAATAATAAAACACCAATTTTATTTATACATGGAGATGCAGACGATTTTGTACCCGAATATATGTGTGAAGAACTATATGAAGCAGCAAATTGTAAAAAAGATAAGCTAATAATACATGATGCAGGACATACAGACTCTAAGTACAAAGAGCCAGAAACATATTATAATAAAATATTTGAATTTTTAGGGAATATTTAAGCAATTTTAATTATATCAGTAATAAGAAAAATAAAAGAAGAATGGAAAAAAATAAAATTAGAAAAATAGTAAGTTGTAGAGTAGATAATATGTTAAAGACAATAGGTTTAAGATTTAGAAAAGTAGATAGTGTCAGCAGAGATGTTTGTTTTTTCCAAAAGTGTTTGGATGTCAACAGGATTTCATTGGTTATGGAATTATAGTATAACAAGTGTATTTATGAAAACTGGTAACTTAGATTTAATATATATTTGGATTATTGTTGAAATGATTATTTTGATACCACTATTATATTGTGCATTTAAAAAAATAGGACTAGATTATAATACGGAAAAAGAGTAATGAATTACAATCTGTTTGGTTGGAGGAAAAAGATATGAAAAAAGAGAAAATGATTTTTATAATTATTTTGTTGGTGTGTGTAGGTGGAGTTTTAGGAATTTTATACTTTAATAAAATTAACAAATATTCTTATACTTTGAATATACCATCAGATGATAGTGTTTATAGCATAAATTTAGAACAAAACGGAAAAAGAATTGAGGTATCTGAACAAGACAAAATAAAAGATATAATATATGTTATAAGTGAAGTTAAAAGAACAACAACTAACGAAAGCATACAAGATAGTCCTATAAATGTTGAAAATGAAATAAAAATAGATTTTGAGTATGAAGAAAACAAAACTTCAACAGTTTTTGTTTATAAGAAAAATGGTAAATACTTTGTTGAACAACCTTATAATGGAATATATAGAATATCTCCAGATGAATACAATTCAATAGAGAAATATATAAGTAATTAAATTAAGATTAAATACAAATTAATGTTTAGAGAATGGATATATATAGTATCTACAATAATAATTATGTTTGGTTTTATTGTTAGAATAATACAATTACTTTTAAAGATTAAGAAAAAATGTAAAGATTATTCTAATAAGCATATTTATTATGTTATTTTTACTATCAACATGCTATGATGAAAAGGGAGAGAGTATATCTATAAATGAATAGACAAATTACAAGGTGTATTTTTAATTTTATTCTAACATCAAAAATGTTAAATAAAAAGCAAATTTTACTATTTACTTATTATCATGATTATGATATAGTAGCAGTAGGGAGGAGAAAACTATGAAGAAACAATGGATAATGTGGGTGGCAGTTGTAGTTGTTGTAATTGCCGTGATTGGAGTGGTTGCTATTAGTGGAAAAAATGGAGGAACTACGGCAACGGAAATTAATATGAAAAAAATGTTCGATACTATTTATGCTGATTTAAAGGATCAATTACCAGATAGCTTAACAACACAAGAAATTGATGTCAAAGATGGTGAACAAGTTGCAGAATATACTGGACTTGTTTCAACAAAAAATGTTGAGAAGTTACTAGTTTCAGAACCTATGATAAGTTCGCAAGCATATTCAGCTGTTGCTTTAAAAGTAAAAGCAGGAGCAGATATTGAAGGTATTAAACAAGAAATGCTAGATAACTTAAATATGAACAAATGGATATGTGTTTCAGCAGAAAAATTATATATAACTAGTTATAATAACATAATATTTGCTGTAATGTCTGATGAGGATTGGGCAAAACCTGTTTATGATGGCTTTAAAAAATATGTAAACAATAAAAATGGAAAAGAGCTAGAAAAAACAGCAGAAGAAGATATTGAACTTCCAGACGAAATGTTAATAGTAGAATAATTACAGTAAAAAGCTTCTTATAAAGAAGCTTTTTTAGATATAGGAGGTAAATATGCTATTTACAAGTATTAGCTTTTTGTATTATTTCTTACCAATTGTTATAATTTTATATTTTATTGTACCAAAGAAATTTAAAAACTTTATTCTTTTTTTATCTTCAATATTTTTTTACTTTTGTGGAGAACCAATATATACCTTTTTGATGATTGGTGAAATTTTTATAGCCTATGTGGGAGCTAGGTATTTAGAAAAACATATGAAAAAGAGTATTCTTGTTTCTTTGCTTGCTATACATATAGGTGCATTGGGACTGTTTAAATATTCTGATTTTACAATAAACAATATAAATCAAATTTTTGGAAGTAAAATTCCATTATTAAAATTAGCACTACCAATAGGAATTTCGTTTTACACCTTTCAAATTATAAGTTATGTAGTTGATGTATATAGAGGAAAAGTAAAAGCGCAGAAAAGCTTTTTGAAACTAGCAACATATGTATCATTATTCCCTCAACTAATTGCAGGACCTATTGTTAGATACGAAACTATTGAGAAGGAACTAGATAGTAGGACAAGCAATTTCGAAAATTTTGCATATGGTGTAAGAAGATTTGTCATAGGACTTGGAAAAAAAGTGCTAATAGCAAATATGTTAGGCGAATTATGTGACGTATTTTCTACCACAAACGAAAAAAGCATTCTATTTTATTGGATATTTGCAATAAGCTATTCACTTCAAATATACTTTGATTTTTCGGCATATTCAGATATGGCAATTGGTTTAGGACGTATGTTTGGATTTCACTTTTTAGAAAATTTCAATTATCCATATATTTCAAAAAGCATAACTGAATTTTGGAGAAGATGGCATATGTCTTTAAGCTCGTGGTTTAGAGATTATGTATATATTCCACTTGGTGGAAACAGGAAGGGAACTATAATTTTAGTAAGAAATATTTTTATAGTTTGGGTTCTAACAGGAATTTGGCATGGTGCAAATTGGACTTTCGTAATATGGGGATTAATGTTTGGAATAATGCTTATAATAGAAAAATTATTTTTGACAAAACATTTAGAGAAAATGCCTTCGATTTTACAAAGGATTTATGTTTTATTTACAGTAATGATAAGTTTTATAATATTTAATGCAAATAGTATAGGGGAGGCGTGGAATAATATTATAGGCCTATTTGGAGCAAATGGAGAAAGCTTAATAAATGCAAGTACAGTATATTATTTAAAAAGTTATTTGGTGGTATTAGTAATAGCGATAATTGGAAGCACACCATTACTAAAAAACATAATAGAAAAACTAAAAACAAAAACTAATGCAAATAAAATAATAAATTTGTTAGAGCCAATAGCAATGGCTTCAATATTGATTATAGTTACCGCATATTTGGTAGATAATTCATATAATCCATTTCTATATTTTAGGTTTTAAGGAGGCAATATGAACGATAAATTAAAAAATGTTGTAGTTACAATAGCATTTGTATTTATAATTGTAATTTTTTTCATAGCAAATATAATAAAAAAAGATGACACAATTTCTATTGCTGAAAGAAGAAAATTGGAACAATTTCCTCAAATTTCTGCCAAAACAGTTTTTAATGGTACTTTCTTCAATAAATTTAATAAATACACTACAGACCAATTTGTACAAAGAGAAGAATTTAGAAAGCTTAAAATAAATGCAGAATTTAATTTGCTTAGAAAAAGTGATTACAATAATCTTTATCAATATGGAGATTACATAATAAGCCAAACATATCCATTAAATGAGAAATCAGTTTTAAATATCTCAAAAAAAATAAATCAAATATACGAGCAATATTTAACTGATCAAAACAATGTATATTTTACGATAGTTCCAGATAAAAATTATTTTATAAATGATGAAAATTTAAAATTAGATTACAATAAATTAGAAAATTTATTAAACAGAAATTTATCATTTGCTAAATATATACGAATATTTGATATGTTAGAACTAGAAGATTATTATAAAACAGATACGCATTGGAAACAGGAAAGGTTATTAAAAGTAGCAAAAACTATTGCTGAGAGTATGAATGTGAATTTAGAAAACGAATATAAAGAAAAAACGATTTGCGATTTTCAAGGCACATATTCAGGACAATTGCCAATTTCTACTGCCAAAGACAAAATAAAAATATTAACAAATTCTGAGATAGAAAAAAGCAAAGTATATAATTATGAAACAAAAAAAGAAAATAAGGTATACAATATGGAAAAAATAAATTCGCTAGATAAATATGATATATACTTATCTGGTGCTACACCAGTACTGAAAATAGAAAATCCTGAGAATAAAACAGGTAATGAGCTTATAATATTTAGAGATTCTTATGCTAGCAGTTTAGTCCCATTATTTATACATAAATATAGTAAAATTACTTTAATAGATACAAGATATATTTCACCAAAATTGTTGCCTAATTATGTAGAGTTTAATAATCAAGATATTCTATTTATGTATAGTACGCTTGTAATAAATAATAGTTACTCATTAAAATAGCAAATAAGAGATGACTTTTTGGTCACCTTGTAATTTTATTCTAACATCAAAAAAATATTGACTTTAATTCAATAATGTGATATTTTGCATAGGTAAAAAGTATTAGGAGGTAATAATTATGGAATTAAAAGGATCAAAAACAGAGCAAAATTTAATGACGGCTTTTGCTGGAGAATCTCAGGCAAGAAATAAATATACATATTTTGCTAGTAAAGCAAAAAAAGAAGGATATGAACAAATAGCTGCAATTTTCCAAGAAACAGCTGATAATGAAAAAGAACATGCAAAAATTTGGTTTAAATTATTAAATGGTGGAGAAATTGGAACAACAGCTGAGAACTTAAATGCTGCTGCTGATGGAGAAAATTATGAATGGACAGATATGTATGCTGAATTTGCTAAAATAGCGAAAGAAGAAGGTTTTGACCATATTGCATATTTATTTGAAGAAGTTGGTAAAATTGAAAAAGAACATGAAGAAAGATATTTAAAATTATTAGAAAATGTAAAAGATGGAAAAGTGTTTGAAGCAGGAGAAGTTAAAATATGGAAATGTAGAAATTGTGGACATATTGTTGTTGGAACAAAAGCTCCAGAAGTTTGCTCTGTATGTAGCCATCCCAAAGCATATTTCGAAATTAAAGCTGAAAATTATTAAAATATAGAAAAACTATTCTTATGAGAAATATAAATTAATATGGAGGAAATTTATGAAAAAAGAATTAGTAATAAAAAGATGTTCTAAATGTCAAACTTTAGTTGAAGTCATAAAAGATTGTACTAGTGATAATTGTAGTATTAAATGTTGCGGTGAAGAAATGATAGAATTAGCTCCAAATAGTGTAGACGCATCTTTTGAAAAACATGTACCAAACTATGAAGCAATAGATAATCATATAATTGTAAAGGTTAATCATGTTATGGAGGAAGACCATTTTATAGAATGGATTGCAATGTTAGCAAATAATAAAATTATAAAGAAATTTTTATTGCCAGGTGAAGAAGCCTGTGTAATATTTCCATATGTTAAAGGAAGTAAAATTTATTCTTTTTGTAATAAACATGGACTTTGGTCAAAAGAAGTTGAATAAATATAGATAAATTAAGCTTTTTGTGTGAGATTTGTTACATAGAAATGATTGTGATAAAAATGAAAGATATTATAATTTCTAATGATATAATGTAGAAGCAGTAAAAATTTGAAGATTTACCAGATGATTGGGTTTGTCCTTTATGTGGTCTTGGAAAAGAATTCTTTAAAAAAATAGAAGAATAAGAAATGATTTAAGAGTTTAGTTTAATAATGAAATTAAACTCTTTTACAATAAAATCAGGGTAAAACTTATAAATACTTGGATTTTAGATACAAATTATAATTTCTAAATTATATTTCTTATTGTAATACGATAGCGTATGTACTATTTTTGATGGAAAGTAGTAAAAAGAATGGAATCTATTAAATATGTATAAAGGAGAGTGATAAAAATGTTAAAAAATGCTATGGCATATATCTTGAGAAAGAGGAGTAGAACAGTTATTATATTTATTATTTTAACAATAGTTCTTTCATGCTTATACTCATGTTTAAACATAATGAAATCAACAATTAGCTTAGAAAATAATTTATATAAGTTATCAAATACATCTTTATCAATAACACAAAATAACAATGAGAACTTTAAAACAAATCAATTTAAAGAAATAGAAAATATAAAAGAGATAAAAGAAACAATTCCACAATATGATGGACTAGCAAAATCTACAAATATTAAAGCAGTAGAAGGAATGCAAATGATTGAAAGAGACGATATTCCAGAAGAATTTAGAAATATATTTTCAATAGAAGCCACCAATAATACTGGAAAGGACAATTTATTTAATAGTGGAGTTTTTACTCTTATAAAAGGTAGACATATTGAAAAAGATGACAGAGAAAAAATTATTATACATGAAGAACTGGCAAAAAAAAATAATTTAGGATTAAATGATAAAATTCGTCTTGAACTATTTGATTTAAACAATAATGAAATAAAAACAGAATATGAATTTGAGATTATTGGGATTTTTTCTGGAAAAAAACAAGAAAAATACACAGGAATGACATCAGACTTTAGCGAAAATATGGTATTTATTGATTATGAATCAAGCCAAGTAGCATTAAACAAAGCAGAAAACAATAAAGTTGTAAATAAACTTGAAATATTTTCAGATAGTTCAAAAGATACAAACATAGTATTAAATAAAATTAAAGAAATAAAAATTGATTGGTCAAAATTCAATATTGAAAAAAATGATGATGTATATGAAGAAACTATAGAATCTGTAGAAGGGATAAAACATATAATAAAGGTTATGACATATTCAATTATGACAGGAGGAATAATAGTTTTATCATTAATATTAATTTTATGGCTAAGGGAAAGAATTTATGAAATAGGAATATTATTATCAATAGGAATAAGTAAAGCAAAAATTATAGCTCAATTTACATTTGAGTTAATATTTATATCACTACCATCTATATTAGCATCTTTATTTTTAGGAAATGTGATATTAAATCAAATAATAGGTGGATTTATCAATTCTGATAATTCGACAATAAATATTAATAGTCTACTAAAAAATGATAATTTAATATCAAATATTACAATATTTTTACAAAGTTATGGAATATTAATAGTAATTATTGTTTTATCAGTTATTATTGCAAGTGCAATGATATTAGTAAAAAAACCAAAAGAAATATTATCAAAGATAAGTTAGGAGATTGCAATGGATATATTAGAAATAAAAAATGTAACATATAATTATTCAAATTCAAAAGAGAAGATTTTGTCATCAGTAAATCAAAAGTTTGAACTTGGACAATTTTATGCAATAATAGGAAAATCAGGAGCAGGGAAGTCAACATTACTTTCATTATTAGCAGGACTAGACAAACCACAAAAAGGTCAAATTCTATTCAAAAATGAGGATATAGAGAACAAAGGGTATAGTAATCATAGAAAAAACAATATAACATTAGTTTTTCAAAATTATAATTTAATTGATTATTTAACACCAATAGAAAATGTTAGATTAGTAAATAAAAAGGCATCAGAAGATATTTTGTTAAAATTGGGACTTGATAAAAGTCAGATAAATAGAAATGTAATGAAACTATCTGGTGGTCAACAGCAAAGAGTAGCCATAGCAAGAGCATTAGCATCAGAAGCACCAATAATTCTAGCTGACGAACCTACAGGAAATCTTGATAGTGACACTGCAGGAGAAATAATAGAAATATTAAAAAAATTGGCTAAAGAGAGAAATAAATGTGTAATAGTTGTAACACATAGTAAGGAAGTTGCAAATTCTGCTGATATTATTTTAGAATTAAGTGACAAAAAATTAAGAAAGATAAGTAAAATTAATTAGGGGGGGATATTGATGATAAAAAATGCTTTTGCATATGTAACAAGAAAAAGTTTAAAATCAATAATAATATTATTAGTTATTATGGCTATGTCAACACTTAGTCTGATTAGCTTGGCAATTAAAGATGCTACTAATAGAGCTTCAGAAGAAACTTTTAAAAATATAACAAACAGTTTTTCTATGGAAATAAATAGAAGAGTTAATCCTGGAACACCAAGAGGTGGAGGAAATATAAAAGGAAAAGACATAAAAAAAATAGCTGAATCTGAAGATATTTCCTCTTGTGTAAAGAGAATAAATAGTGTAGCTGATTTGGTGGATAATGATATTATAGAAACTAAAAAAACAATTGCAAATCAATCACCAGAAAGAGCAAAAAATTTTAAAAGAACTGTTATGCTAACAGGAGTTAATGATTCATCAAAAGAAAATAAATTTGTGTCAGGAGCTTACAAATTAATAGAAGGAGAACATTTGGAAGAAAATGACAAAAGTAAGATTTTAATACATAAAGACTTAGCTAAAAAAAACAATTTGAAAATTGGAGATAAAATAAAAATTAAGTCCAATTTATTTGATGCAGACAATGAAAAAGGAGCAAATGAAACACTAGAAGTAGAAATAAAAGGAATTTTCGATGGCCACAATAAAAGTAGTGTAACTTCTGCACAAGAACTTTACGAAAATACATTAATAACAGATTTAGATACAGCTGCAAAAGTTTATGGAAATACAGAAGATACTGCAGTATATCAAGATGCAACATTTTTTGTAAAAGGTGATAAAAATTTGGATCAAGTCATTAAAAATATTAAAAAACTTGATATAGATTGGAAACAATACAATTTAATTAAAAGTTCAACAAATTATCCAGCACTACAACAATCAATATCTGGTATATATTCAATAGCAAACAAATTATTTGCTGGTTCATTAATATTTGCAGGTATTACAGTTTCATTATTATTACTTTTATGGATGAATGCTAGAAAAAAAGAAATAGCAATTTTTCTATCATTAGGAATATCAAAATTGAAAATTTTTGGACAATTTGTTATTGAGCTAGTATTTATATCTATTCCTGCATATATAGGATCATATTTTTTAGCTGTTTATGCAGGAAACATGATAGGAAATAATATATTAAATAAAGTTACTGGAAATATAACAAAACAAATAGCAAAGCAATCGGCATCTAGTGGACTTGGTGGAGGAGCAGAAGTAGACGGCTTTAATAAAACTCTAACAAGCTTAGATATTAATATATTACCAAAATCAATAATATATGTAATTTTATTTATGTCTTTGGTACTTATAATATCTTTAGTGTTATCATCTATAAGCAGTTTAAAAAAGAACCCAAAGGAATTGTTAATTGATACAAAGTAGATGACATAGTTTACAGATAATTAAATAATAAATAATGTAAAAGCTAATAAGGATTTAGTTATGAATAAAGAAGAAATAATAAAATATTGTTTAACATTAGAAAATACATATAAAGATTGTCCATTTTCAGATGACTTTGAATCTGTAACAATGAAACATTGTAAAAATAAAAAATGGTTTGCGTTATTAATGAATGTAAATAATAAGTTATACCTTAATGTTAAGACAGATCCAAATTATTCTGATATATTGAGAAATACTTATGATTATATAATACCAGCTTATCATATGAATAAGGAACATTGGAATACAATTATTATAGATGAAAAGGTGGACGAGGATTTAGTAAAAGAATTGATAGAACAAAGTTATCAATTGACAAAGTAAAGATAAATGCAAATAGTAATTTGTTAAATAGATTGGAGATGTAATTATGGCTTTTGATTACAAAAAAGAATATAAGGAATTCTATATGCCAAAGAATAAACCTAGTATAGTAGAAATTCCTAAAATGAATTATATAGCAGTTAGAGGATCTGGAAACCCTAACGAAGAAAACGGAGATTATAAAAATACAATTGGATTGTTATATGGTATTGCCTATACAATAAAAATGAGTTACAAAGGAACTCATAAAATAGATGGTTTTTTTGAATATGTTGTTCCACCATTAGAAGGATTTTGGTGGCAGGATGGATTAAAAGGTAGCATTGATTATAATAATAAAAATACTATGCACTTTATATCTATTATTAGATTACCAGATTTTGTAACTAAAGATGATTTCGAGTGGGCTATTGAAGAAGCAACAAAAAAGAAGAAACAAGATTTTTCAAGAGTTGAGTTTTTAACTTATGATGAAGGTCTATGTGTTCAATGTATGCACTTGGGTTCTTATGATGATGAGCCGGCAACAGTTAATTTAATGCACGAATATATGAAAGAAAATGGTTATGAATTAGATATAACTGATGAGAGATACCATCACGAAATATATTTAAGTGATCCAAGAAAATGTGATGTTAATAAATTAAAAACAGTCATAAGACATCCAATAAAAAAGATTAAATAATAATTCAAATTACATGTATACTTTTAGATGTAAATAAATGAATTTACATCTAATTTTTTT
>OGFG01002527.1_pt1 | contig 14948 bp, 15 predicted proteins | sample 1570761 | NCBI WGS metagenome assembly OGFG01 (sample SAMEA2581938, study PRJEB24529) | metagenome | biome: Human gut stool | place: China | collected 2011 | reverse complement strand
TGCCTCTGCCGCCGGCACTGCTTTATCATAAATATCTCCTGCAATCAAAATGGCATCCGGTTTTTCTTCTCTGGCCCGCTCTACAATCTGATGCAGGATATATTCCTGGTCTTCCCTTAAATCATGATTCATTAATTTCAATCCGATGTGAAGGTCGGATAAGTGAAATATCTTCATAGCCCATGTGCTCCTTTTCTATACAAGCTATAATACAAAGTAAGAGAAAAATATAATTATAAAGAAATAATAAGAAGTATATTAGATATTAATAAAAGTATAACTATATATAATCTTATTAAAGAAGGCTATATATATACATCAATAATAATACTATATTATACTTTAATTAATAAATATAATTATAGTTATGAAAATACAAGTATAATTATAGTTAATGTATACTTCTATGGAATATACTTTATAAAATATATTAGTTATATATTAAAAAAACATCTTGAAGTAAATAGCGATAATTTTAGTAATCAAATAATTAAAGTATCTAATTATTTGATTACAATAACAATACTTTTAATGATAATATCAGGTCCTATTTGTAAAATACTATTTAGTAATAATAATTTTCTGTTTGATTTAGTAGTATTAATATTCTTTTATACATTATATAATTATGTAATGGATATAAGTATAAAAGTTACCAGTAGTAAAATAAATAAAATATCCTTATTAAGTGGATTAATAATTAAACTAGTATTTGAAATACCACTTATTAATGCCAGTTATCGTATGGGTAGTAGTCTATATTTTGGTAGTGTATTATCTATAATAATAGGTATGGCTACTAGTACAATTATTAGTATTATATTTATAAATAAAAAGTTAAAAATAAGCATTTTAAATAATTTTAGTAATATTTTAAATATTATTTACGAAAATATAATATTATGCTTAATATTAGTATTATTAACCTTAATAGTAAAAGTAGAAAATACCAGTATAATAGGAAGTATCTTAGTAATAATATTCTATACATTTATTACAATATTATTTTACATAATCAAAAAAATACTCAAGAAAAAAGTGTGAGTTTATTGCACTTTTTTTTATATTATGATATCATTGTATTAGTAGAAAAGTAAGGTGAATATAGTGAAAAAGAGTAAACTATTTATGATAATTTCTTTAAGTGTATTAGTGATAACAATAATAGTAAGTGGTACTTATGCTTTATATAAAACTCAGTTATCTAAAAATATTGGAGTAAATACAACAACACATGGACTAGCATATTATATTAATTATGTTAAAGGTACCGATATAACTGCCGCTACTTTAAATCCTAGTACTTCTTATGAAAGCGGAGCAAGTAGCGATATTGAATTTTGGAAGAAAGACGACTCTTATGATATATACGGTAAAATAGATTTAACTGTTAATACTATAGGTACTAATTTAAAAAATAGTCCTGCGCTTAAATATGCTGTAGTAAATAATGGTAATGTACTTAGTACAGGATCCTTAAAAGGTACTACATCCGGTTCAAAAGTAACAATATTAAAAAATCTATATCTAGAACAAACTAAGCAAATATATACAGTATATGTATGGCTTGATAATAGTGAAGAACTAGGTAATATATCTAACGAATCTCTTAGTATATCAGTAGATTGCACTGCTAGTCTTCAAAAAGAACCAACAGCAGCAGACACTATTATTAGTTTATATACTAGTGCAGCAAAGGTAACAGCAACAAATAATAGTATTACATATAATACAGCACCTTCAGTATCACTTATGAATGATAGACTGGGTGGTACTACAACTGATTTAGATGGTGGTAATATAAGATATTATGGAGCAAATCCTAATAACTATATATATTTTAATTGTTCTGACTATAGTAATCAAACATCTAGTACATGTGAAACATGGCGAATAATAGGAGTATTTGATGGTAAGTTAAAATTAATAAGAGGTAGTCAAATAGGAAAATATTCTTGGGACAATAAGAATACTAGTACAGGAGCAGAAAACGATGCTGGTAAAAATGACTGGACTACAGCAAGATTAATGAAACTACTTAATCCAAGTGATTATTACACAGTAGACTCTAATGACAACAATCTAGGACAAAGTTTATATTACAATAGTGCGTCAGGCAAATGTTATAGTGGTCAAAATAATGCCACAGTAGATTGTGATTTTACAAGTACAGGAATAAAAAATGAAGAAACAAGAAATATGATTGCAGAGACAACATATAATCTAGGAGGATGGAATACCTTTACAGTATATCCAAATGAAATATATGAATATGAAAGAGGAACAACAGTATATACAGGAAGACCAACAACACCATGGACAGGAAAAATAGCACTAGCATATCCAAGTGATTATGGCTATGCGGCAGATTTAAATCAGTGTAAAGATAAAACACTATACGATTACAATAATAGTACTTGTACCTCAAACAACTGGATGAAAGCAATTATAACAAATAATGGAAGCAATAGTGGATGGTTATTAACCCCTTATTGCAGCACCTCGAGCAATGTGTGGTATGTGTATCCGGTAGGCAATGTGTACTTCAACTACACTGTGTATTCTGCGTTTGGGGCCGTGCCAGTCCTTTCTCTAAGTTCTGAACTAGGAATAGAGTCGGGGGGAGATGGCTCAAGTAGTAAACCATACAAATTAAGTGCGTAAGCAGTTAATTTGAGATAACTTTGGTAGGAAGAACTTGGTAAGAGGCCCCTCAAACAGGCGAAGTCTGTTAGGGGCAAGGCGGCGAAAGTCGCCAAGAGAAGAAAAGTATTCGCGAAAGGCGAAAGAATAAAAATAGATTTGGGTATTAACACTAGTTTGGTGTTTAATATAGGGTGATTTTATATAAAACTAGTACCCCTAATTCCGGCAATTCGAACAATGCGTGGAATGTGAATTCGGACGGCAATGTGAACAACAACAACAATGCGTATAATGCGAATGGGGCCGTGCCAGCCCTTTATATAGTGGGTTTTCTACTAGGCTAAGGCTTAGTATGACAGTGCTTTAAAGGACAAAAATTATCCTTGAGATATTTATCTCTAAATGTTAAGCTATAGATGGATTATATCTACGGGTATACCTAGAACTATAGATATTTATGTAAAAGTGCTAGTAGAGGCTTTTATAGAAAATTAATTCAAATATTTTGAATATATTTTCTTATGTCTCTATTAGCACTTATTTTTAATCTGTAAAGGCTGTGATATTATAATGATATGAGTATGATAAATAGATATAAGTTTACTAAGAATATCTATAAAGACTATATAGTACTAATAATTAAAAATAAAAAATATTATTCTTTTGATAAAGATAAGAAAATATTAGATTACATTAATTTTAATAATAAACTATATTTATTAAAAAAGTATAGTATTAATTTTATAGTACTAGATAATTTAGAAATACTTAGTATAAATAATTATGATGTAAATAATTATTATAAATATTTATATATATCTTATGTAAAAGATATATTATTAGTAATAAGAAGGAGTATAAAAAGTGAATAATATAGTTTTAAGAAAATCAGGTGGTTTTTATATATGTTTTGATGATGATGCTATTGTATTATCATATTTATGTAATTATAAAATAAACAATGGAAAAGTGGGTTTCCCATTAAATACTATTAATAAAGTTATTAATATACTAGAGAATAATTGTATTAGTTATATTGTTAAAGAAAATATGGAAGATGTAAATAAGAAGATGTATGGTAATAAGAATAAATATAAATGTTATTTGGATAAAGGTAAAAAGAAAATAGATTTAGATTATAGAATAAATAAAATTATAAATAAAATTAATTGTATGAATGAAGAGGATGTTAATAAACTACTAGATTTAATTGAGGAAAATATATGAATGATTTTAAAATAGTAAAAAATATTAAGTTATTTATATATAGTTTAGATAATATAGTTATTAATATTCCAAATAAAGATAAAGTAATAAAAGAAAAATTATATAATACTAGTTATGATATATTATATTTAGTATATAGATGTAATTATAAAAGTGAAAATAAAAATGAATATTATAAAGATATATTATCTAACATTAGCATGTTAGATTTTTATTTAGAAAGATGTCTAAAGAATAAATATATTAATAATAAAGTATGTGAGAAGTTAAGTAATAATTTACTCATTATTATGAAAATGATATATGGATGGATTAAAAGTGAAAGTAAATGTTAATGATATTATAGATATTTATGAAAAAGAAGTAAGCGTTAATACTAAGAATAAAAGTAAAGTATATAATTTTGAAAAGAATAAAATAGAAAATATTTATGATATTAAAAATATTATAGAGAGTGATAATTATAAAATAACTAAGTATAATGTATTTACTATTAATAACCCTAAATATAGAATGGTTATGAGTTTAAATATGAAAGATAAGATTATTAATCATTATGTAGCAAGATTTATATTATTACCTAAACTAAACAAATACTTAGATATAAGAAACTGTGCTACTAGAAAGAATATGGGTTATGATTATGCTATTAAATTACTAAAAAGATATATTGAATGTAATAAAAAATATGGTAAGTTTTATATACTTAAAATAGATATTAGTAAATATTTTTATAGTATAGACCATAATATATTAAAAGAATTATTAAAAGATAAACTAAATGAAGAAGAATATAAAATAGTGAGTAGGATAATAGATAGTACTAATGAAAGTTATATTAATAAGATTATTATTAATATTAAAAATAATCTATTAATTAAAGATAAAAATAGATGTAATGAAATAAATAAATTACCTTTATATGAATATAATAAAGGATTACCTATAGGTAATATGACTAGTCAAATATTATCTATATTTTATTTGTATAAGTTAGATCATTATATTATACATAATTTAAATTTAAAATATATGGTAAGATATATGGACGATTATATTATTATATCTAATGATAAGAATAAATTAAAGAAAGCACTAAAAGAAATAGAATATATTTTAAATAAAAAATATAAATTAAATATTAATAAAAATAAAACTAATATATATGATAGTTATCATGGTTTTGAATATTTAGGTTATATGTTTTATATTAGAAATAATAAGACTATTATTAAGATAAAAAGTAGTAATAAAAGAAGAAGAGATAATAATATTAAAAAGATAAATTATTTATATAAGAATAATTGTATTTCTTATCAAAAATATTTTAATAGTATGAATAATTATAATAATAGTTATAAATATATTAAATAATATCTAAGTATATAGATATAGCTTCTATATAATAGGTATGTAGATACATTATTCTTAGACTAAGAATTAGGCTAAGAATAACACTAATAAGACTTAGAATAAGGCTTATAGTGAATAAAATATAAAGAAAATAAGTAAACATATAGTTTATTTACTTTCTTTTTTTCTTTTTATGTAGTACAATTATTATGGTGATAGTATGAATAATACAAATGTTATTGTAAGTGTTAATACTATGAATGATATTAGTAATATTAATAATAATACTAAATATATTAATCTATCTATAGATTCTTTTAATAGTGATGTTATTAATTATTTTTTAGAATATGGAAAAGGATATTCTTATACTGATACTATTAATAATAAGAATGGATTTATATATGCTACTTATAGTATGTTTAAGAATAGTGAGAATATTATTAATGGTATTATTAATAATATACCTAGTAATTTATCTAATATAGAGAAGGTTAGATATTTATATATAGCATTAGGTAAAATACTTAGTGCAGATATTAATACTATGGATAATAAAAATGAAAAGATATCTTTTAGTAGTGTTAGTGTTATTAATAATATTTGGGGTTCTATTACTAGTGGTAAGACTACTAGTGCTTGTATATCTAAATTACTTATGTATTTATGTTCTAGAATAGGTATTAAGTCAGAACTTATTAATAGTGATATTAATGGTAATATAGGTAATAAAATATATGTTGATGATAGCTTTTTAATTGTAGATTTATATAATGATTTATATAATATACAAGGTGGTTTTAGTACTAAGTATTTTGATAAGTATAATGATAATAAAGATATTGATAAAAAGATATTTTATATAAAGAATAGTTATATTAATGAGATTATTGATAAAGAACTTAGAGGTCTTGATTATACTAAGGATAATATGCTTAGTGATATACTTGAAGTACTTGAAAGAAGTATTAATATTAGTGATGTTGGTGTTATTGAATTAGCAAAGATATGTAAAGATATTTTTGATAAGTATACTCCTAATTATGATATAAGAATTAATAATTTATTTTTACTTGATAGTGATGAGAGTAAGGAACATTTTATTGTTATTAGTTATGATAATAGTTTTTATAGTTATAATTATAATAAGCAATGTTTTATTAAGATAAGTTATGATGTTATTACTAAGAATATTAAGGATAATAAGATTGGTATTTATAAAGGAGAGGACTTTTATTGTAAGGAAAGTAGGTTAGTGTTATGATTTTAGTTATTATATTTTTATTATGTGCACTTGTTATTACTTCACTACTTGAATCTTCTTATTCTTCTCTTAATATTATTAGAATTAAGAAACTTATGGAAAATAGGAATAAGAAGGCTAAAATGGTATATAAGTTATATTCTAAGTATTCGGAGGCTATTACTTCAATACTTGTAGTTAACTGTGTATGTAGTGTTATGGTAAGTTCTCTTACTACTTATTATTTTTCTAATGTATATGGTGATGGCTCTGTAACGCTAGTTACGATTATACTTACTTTAATTGTTTTGATATTTACAGAGATAACTCCTAAAATATTGGGAAGAGAATATTCAGAAGTGGTGGCTATGAGACTAGCATTAGTATTAAAAACTATAATGTTTATTCTTACTCCAATAAACAAGATAATTTCTAAATTTGAAAGGAAAGTAAAAAACAAACATAAAGTAACTGCCACTAAAGATGAACTTGTTGAGATAGTTAAAACTATTAAAGATGAGGGTGTTATTGAAGGGAAAGAGAGTGCTTTTATTCAAAAGGCTGTTATATTAAAGAGGTTAAGAGTACAGAATATTATGATTGGTAAAGAGAATGTTTCTTATTTATATGATACTGATTCTTCTTTCAAGGTAAGGAAATGTATTTTTAGAGATCATCATGATAGAATACCTATAATTGCTAAAGATAATAAGATTGTTGGTATATTATATGAGGTTGATTTACTTGACGAGATACTTAATGATGGGACTATTAGTATTAAGAGAAATGTTAAGGAACCTGTTACTGTGAGTAAGAATACTAATTTGGCATCTTGTCTTGAGGTATTACATGGTGCTAGAGCACATATGGCTCTTGTTACTGATAGAGAGAATAATTTTCTTGGTATTGTTACTATGGAAGATATTATTAATGAACTTATGAAGTCGTAGACTTCTTTTCTAATGCGAAAAAAAGGAACAGCGTTCCTTTTTCTCCCTCTAAAATAGAGGCATTTCGTTACATATTAATATTATCATAAAATGGAATTAATGTAAATATGTAACTAGTATTTTAAATAGTAAAATTTGGATTTTGCTAAGTGCTTATTGGGGTTGTTTTAAAAAATTAATAATTAAGTTGCTAACTTGGCAATCGTATGTTATGATATATATGTGATGTTTATGATAGTGAAGATTGATAAGTTATCTCATGATTTTAGAGGTATAAGTAGAATTAATGATAAGGTATTATTTATTCCTTCGGTATTGCCTGAAGAAGTTGTTGATGTTAGAATTACTATAGATAAGAAGAATTATTCTATTGGTAAGGCTATGAATATTATTACGGAAAGTAGTAATAGAAGAAAGAGTATATGTCCTTATTTTGATACTTGTGGTGGATGTAGTACTGGGTATATTAAGTATGATAAGGCTTTGGTATATAAGAAGGAATCTGCAATAGATATTATGAAGAGATATGCTGGATATGATGTTAATCCAGATATTATTTCTAATTATAAAGAATATGGATACCGCAACAAGATTGGGTTGAAGGTATTTAATGGTAAGGTTTCATTAACTGAGGAAGAGAGTAATAATCTTGTTAATATTGATAAGTGTTATTTAGTTAATGATAATATTAATAAAGTTATTGATAGTCTTAATAAACTTGATTTAACTGGAATAAATGATGTTGTTATTAAGGGTACTAATGAGATTATGGTTATATTAAATGGTGATACTGATAGGGATATGATTATAAATAGTCTTAAAGGTATGGTTAAAAGTATAGTACTTAATGATGAGGTTATATATGGTAATGATTATATTACTATTAATGTAGATAAATATAAGTATGCAGTATATCCTAAATCTTTCTTTCAAGTTAATACTGATATGATTAGTAAGTTATATGATAAAGTTAAGGAAGCTGCGGGTAAGGGGGAAAGCCTACTTGACTTATATTGTGGCGCTGGTACTATTGGTATATATTTAGCAGATAATTTTAATAGAGTAAGGGGTATTGAGATTAATAGTGATGCTGTAGAAGGAGCTAATTTAAATAAGAAGATTAATGATATAGGTAATATTAGTTTTGAATGTAAAAGGGCTAGTGATATTAATAGTATTAATGAGGAAGTAGTTGTTGTTGATCCTCCGAGAGGTGGACTTGATAAGACTACTACAGAGTTACTTTGTAATAGTAATGTTAAGAGAATAGTTTATGTATCTTGTAATCCTATTACTTTTGCTAGAGATATTAATGTGTTAAAGAGTAAGTATGAACTTAAGAATATTACTTTATTTGATATGTTTCCTAATACGAAACATGTGGAGAGTGTGTGTTTGTTAGAGAAAAGGTAAAAGTTTAACTTATTCAAAAATGAACTGGTTACAAATTATAACCAATTAAAATTGTTGTTTCGAGATAAAAAACTATAAAAGAATAATTAACTTGAGATCACAGACTGTGATCTCAAGTACATGTGATAAACAATAGTTTAATGCAGAAGTAGTAGATAATATTTTTCTAACATAACTGATTATTTGAACGATAAAATTAATGGAATAATGAAATGGAGTGGTGATTACTTATGAATGAATTAAGAGAAAGAATTGTTAATTATATACCTTATGATGAGCAAGAAGAAAGTGATAAGGAATATATTTTGAAGTTTATAGATACTTTTGATGATGTATTAACTAGGAAGAATATATTTGGTCATTTTTGTAGTTCGGCTTTTGTTGTTAATAAGAATAGAAGTAAAGTACTTATGATATATCATAATATTTATAATTCTTGGGCTTGGCCGGGAGGTCATGCTGATGGTGAAAGTGATTTACTTGGAGTGGCTATGAGAGAGGTTATGGAAGAGACTGGTATTAAGAACTTAAAACCTTTATCTAAAGACTTTTATGCTATAGATGTATTACCTGTTAAAAGTCATATTAAGAGAGGTAAATTTGTTTCTAGCCATATTCATTTAAATGCTACTTATATTTTTGAGGCTGATGAAAATGAAAAGTTATTAATTAAAGAAGATGAGAATAGCGGAGTTAACTGGATAGATATTGATAAAATGGTTAGTTCTTCAAGTGAAGATCATATGAAGAAAGTATATGCTAAACATGTTGATAAGTTAAAAGAGGGTGATTATAATTAAAGGAAAGAAAATTAGATGGATAATACTTGGAGTATGTTTAATATTATTTACCACTATTATGATATTTGTTATTACTAAGAATAAATTATATATAGATGATATTGGATATAATATTATTTCTAAATTAAGAAGTAATAATATGGATAAGATAGTGAAGATTATTACTAATATAGGTGGTACTATTGTTATTGGTATTGTTACTATTATATCTTTATTTATATTTAGAAATAAGAAGATTAATATTTGTATTGTTTTAAATTTACTTGGTATTGTAGTACTTAATAATGTAATAATTAAAAATATTATTGGTAGAGATAGACCTAGTGATATTAATATTATTACTGAGGCTGGTAAGAGTTTTCCTTCTGGACATAGTGCTGTTAGTATGGTAGTATATGGTTATTTGATATATTTAACTTATAATTATATTAAGAATAAAAAGATAAAATATTTATTAATTAGTATATTATCAATACTTATTCTAGTAGTTGGTTTAACTAGAATATATCTAGGAGTTCATTATACTTCTGATGTACTAGGAGGTTATCTTCTTGGTATTGTTTATTTACTACTATTTACTTATATTAGTGATAAATATATAAAAGAAAAATAAATATAGTTAGAATATAATATCTATATTTATTTTTTTATTTTGCTTTAGTTTTAATAGATTGCTATCTATTTCTTTTTTTATTTCTTTATTATACTTAGGATGTTTTTCAATAGTTAGAGTTAGTTCTTTTATTCTGGATATGATACTGGTATCTAGTTCTTTTAGGTATTTATCTACATAAATATATAATAATAAGATAGAGGCTTCGATAATATTATTATTACTTGCTATTGTGAGATAGTTAATAGCTTTATTTATATCTTTTACTAAGACAATATCTCCAGTTAAATAGAAGTATTTGGCTAGGTTATAGTAGGCATAGTAATAGATATTATCTATTGGTACTTGAATGGCTTTATTATATAGAGTGAAGGCTTTATTTAAATCTATATCTACATATATTCCTTTACGATAGTATTCTCCAAGTGTATTTAGGGCATATGATTCTCCAAGCAGGGAGGCTTTCTCAAAGTACTTGAAGGCTTTTTGATAATCTTTATTGTTTTCATATATTTTACCAAGATTATTATAAGCATAAACATAGTTATGTAAAGATGCTTCTTCATATAGTGATATAGCTTTATTTATATCTTTTTTTACATATAATCCTTCTTTATACATATTTCCTAATAGATTAACTGAGGCTATATTACCTAGAGATATTGATTTATTTAGATATTCATAAGCAAGTTTTAAATCTTTCTTGGTACCGTTTCCAATATTTTTATTTATTAACATTTTAGCTAGCATATAATAACTACTTGGATGATCTTTTAAAGAAGCTCTACTGAAGTAGTTATAACTTATATCATATCTTGGATAGCCCTTGATATAACCTTTGTATTCTTCTCTTCCTAATTCATATAGAGCATAGGGATTATTGTTTTGGGCTAGGGTATTTAATGAGTAATTATAGTTTATACCTTCACTTAGTTTTAGATTTAGATATTCTTCGAGTTCATGAGGGGATACTAGAGTGTTACTTAGAAGATTTTCTATTATTTCTTTTTTGATATTATCTTCATAGATAGGTTGTTTTTTATCTAATATGATAAAGAATAATATTTCAGTAAGGGCAATGCATAGATTGTTATTATTTATTAGTTCTAATAGATTACTTGATAGTTCTTTAGATACTTCTTTATCGTTTTTACTAATATTATATAATTTTATAGTTACTGTTTTTAATAAGGTATTATTATTTATTAAATCTATCTTTTCTTTTTTAGTTAGATTTGAATAAATATTACCAGTGATTATAGTTAATAAATTTATTATAATATCTAATAATATATAGTTATCTTTTGGATAGTTCTTTTTATATATTATATACTGCTGCTTATAATCATTATTTATACTTCTTATACCAATACAATAGTTATTTATTGTAGTATCATTTATATTAGTAGTATTAAATAGAGTACTAAATACTTCTGTTTGAAGAGCACTTGTTTTATTGATAGTGTTTTCTTTTATTATTCTGGTAAAGTTACCTAATGATAGATGATTATCATTATTATTTAATTTTATATATTTTTTCATAGTTACCTCAAATTCATTATAACATAGATGTGGATTTTAGTAAAATTATTTATATTTAATGTGGATTTATGATACTTATATTATTTCTTTGTTAATAATATAATGGTATTAGGAAGGTGATATTATGAAGAAGTTTATGAAGAGTTATAAGTCTAGTATTATATTAATAATGGCTGTTATTATTGGTACGATTATTGGTCTTATATTTAAAGAGAAGGCTAGTGTACTTAGTCCTTTAGGGGATATATTTATTAATATGCTTTTGGTAGTTGTGGTACCACTTATATTTCTTTCAATAACGGTATCTATATCTAAGATTAAGAGTCCTAAGAGACTTGGTAAGATTATGATTACAACGATTGTTACTTTTATTGTTACTTCATTAGTGGCTGTAATAGTGGGATTTGTTTCTACCTATAAGATTAATTTAGTTGATACTGATAAAGTTAATGATATTAAGAGTGTTTTAGTAGAGAATACTGAGGTAGAAGAACTTAATATATTAGAAAGAACAGCGAAGACTCTTACTGTTAGTAAGTTTGGTGATTTACTTAATACGGATAATTTGATTGCTCTTTTGGTATTTTCTATTATATTTGGAATAGCAATTAATATGGCTGGTAATAAGGGTGATAAAGCTAGAGAAGTATTAGAATCTTTTAATGAAGTTATTATGAAGGTAGTTAATATTATTATGTACTATGCTCCAATTGGATTTATGTGTTGTACGGCTTCTTTAGTTGGTACTTTTGGTAGTGCAATAGCAGTTGGGTATATTAAGACCTTTGTTATTTATACGGTAGTATGTTTATTATTTTACTTTATTATGTATACAATATATGCTTTTATAGCGGGTAGATTAGAAGGAGTTAAGAGATTTTGGAAGAATGTTATACCTGCAAGTTTGACTTCGATCGCTACTTGTTCTTCGGCAGCCTCTATTCCTGTTAATAGTGAATGTGCTAAAAAGATTGGAGTACCTGATGATATAGCAGAGACTGTAATACCTCTTGGTACTAGTTTTCATAAGGATGGTTCTATTATTGGTAGTGTATTTAAGATTATGTTTTTAGTGTGTTTATTTGGTACTAATATTAGCGGTTTTGATGGCATATTTAAAATACTACTTATTGCTTTCTTTGATTTTTTTCTCATACATTCATCTCCTTTACCGAAAGCAAATAAACTTATAAACTTGAGTTTATCTCTCCCATAAATCTAAAAAAATACTCTTTGTCGATTTCATTGTCTGTTGCTTTACATAAAGGCTTCATTAACATTAATATAAAAAGGTAAAGATCATCTCAAACCCAACTTTTCTCTAATTCAACTAAATTCTTTTCGACTTAGGTGAGTTCTCTATATTTTTAATAGTCCTTCTTTATTCAACAATTATTTATCATTTATTCAATTAACAAGACAATGATTTGTTATTGTTTCACTTTCTATACACACCCCTCCTCATTATCTCCTATCTATCAAAATAGCATATCTTTATGATTTTAACAACAACATTTATATTTCTGTTAAGATTCAGCAATTATGTCACCGTAAAATCCCGCAAAAATGTCACCATTATTTTCTTTCTATAATTTATCCTCTATCATGTTATATGAAGGAGGTTTTTTTATTGGACAAAAAAGAAGCTATTGATTTATTGTCTAAAAAATTAAATGATGATCATAATTTATCTTATGACAAATTAGCTATTATTACTGGCCATTCTAAGCGTCAGCTTATTCGTCCTTTAAAAGAAAAAGGTATAGATTCTACATTGAACCACAGTGATAAAGGTTTGGCAGCCAACAATCGTGCATCCGACAATGAAATTGATTACATTGTCAATTTTAAAAAACCATACCCTAATATCACTATAGCACAATTTAGAGATATTTATCTTGTAGATGTGATTTTCAATCCATCTAAAGAAGCTGATGGCCTACAATATAACCTTAAAGTAAGAATCATTTCATTCTTTCAACGTCTTTACAAACAATTCAATTGGTCATCTCCTTCACACATCACTTCACAGTGGTGCACTAGATTAAGCTTCTCGAATAGCACTAGTGCACATGAGGTAGGACTTTCACCTACAGGATTTTTACATTCCATGAAGCATTTCAAGTTAATAGAGCCCTATCTTGAATAAGCATTTATAAGTAGAAAATGTCATGCCCCTGTTGACATAACATATAAGCGACTGCCTGTCGCACGAAAAGACAACCCATTTAATTAGGTTGTCTTTCAGTGCGAGATTTTCTCAATCATCCTATTAATTTTGAGATTTAATTAAAGATTCATATACAGTTCCTTTACAATCTTCTAAGGCTCTATTTTTATATTCCTTGCTTTTTGATTCATTACCCATATTTTTGTAGATAACTGATAATAAGAATTCGAGATAGGGAGTATCTGCATTGTTTTTAGTATATTCTACATCTTCTAGATCAGATTTTAATTCATCATAATACTTAATTCCACCACTAATTAAAGTATCATTGACCATATCCATCTGTCTATATAGGGCATGATCATTTGTAGTGCTAACCATTTCCAACAAACGATCAATCATAGATGCATTCTTCTTATCTACATATATATAGAATACTGATTTTGCGAGAGCAGACTTCTGCTTAGAATTCATAGGAACATGGTCCATTATATTGTTTACTTGAGTATCTATTTGTTTGTTATCATTTACTTTTAGATAAACATTTAAAAGTAAATATTCCCTATTAAATAGAGGAATACATATCTTAGCTAGTTGAGTTGCTATTAAGTCTTCTATTGCCTTAATATCATTTTTTTGGAGTAATGTAAGATATATTTTTAGAAATTTCTTTCTAACCTCCGCTTTCTCTTGTTTACGTTTACGAGCTAATTCACGCTCACTGTTATGTATTGAATCTCCATCATCCTTGTGGATTGGCTCAGTCTCAGGATAAAGAAAGTCGGGTCTATGATGCTCCGTATCTATCTGATTTGAGTTGGGTGGATGTTGCTTAAAATCATCCATAACTACTCTCCTTACATACTACAGCATTTAAAATTTCCCATAACCTGCTGTTAATAAGATTTTTTCACATAATTCAGGAAAGTCCAAACCTACTTCTTTAGCTGCTTTTGGCACCAACGAAGTAGCCGTCATCCCCGGCACAGAA
>OGFG01002520.1_pt1 | contig 14977 bp, 9 predicted proteins | sample 1570761 | NCBI WGS metagenome assembly OGFG01 (sample SAMEA2581938, study PRJEB24529) | metagenome | biome: Human gut stool | place: China | collected 2011 | reverse complement strand
GAGTGTATAACGTATTATATTTATGCATATCAGCTCCGTTGTACGAAGCAAGATGTTCTAAGAACTCTGATAAAGGTATTGCTATACGTTCGCCACCGAAGCAGGCATAATAAGCCTTTCATAGTCCATGACGCGCAACGGTTTCGAGAAGAGATATCCCTGAATGTCGTCGCACTTCTGTTCCTGAAGGTAGGAAAGCTGGGACTCATGTTCAACTCCCTCTGCGGTTATGTGCAGACCGAGATGGCGCCCCATTTTGATAACATAGTGAAGGAGGGTTTCACCATCCTTCTGACCAATGCCATCGATAAGGCTCTTGTCGATTTTGAGAGTGTCAAAACAGTGCATATTGAGTGTTGCCAAGGATGAATATCCTGTGCCAAAGTCGTCCATGAGAATTCTTACACCGCTTGAACGGAATTTCTCAAGTATTTCGGCAATATCTGATTTGCCGGAAATAGCGCTTTCCAAAACCTCAAGCTGTATATATTCATGAGGCAGTCCGCACGAATCAAGTATTCCGAGATATTTATCGACGACATTGGCACCGTAGATTGTCGCACGGCTTATGTTGACGGATACAGGACATACCTTGAAGCCCTTATCTAACCAATATTTCTGTTTATGGCAGGTTTCCCTGAATATATATTCATCAAGGCGTGATATATAGCCATCCCGCTCAAACAGTGGTATAAAACGTCCGGGTGGAATCAGCTTTCCATCTGTCTCACGCCAGCGCACCAGAGCCTCTGAACCGACAAGTTCCTTAGTTGATGCTGAGTATTTAGGCTGATACCATACCTCGAAGCTGTGGTTGGCTATGGCAAAATCGAACCGCTCCTCAAGCTGCTGGTTTTTGAGAAGCTCCTCATGGTCAAGCTCGCTGTAAAAGGCATAGCATTTATCATGCCGTTCCTTTGCAAATTCACGGCCAATCTTGGCCTTATTGTATGAATCGTCGAGAGCTGTTATGTCCTCCATAGGATATATTCCGAAGCAGGCTCTTACTCCGGGTGTATCATACGCTATAGCAAGGTCATGCACCTCATCGGAGAGCTGTTCAAGACGTTTTGAAACATCAGTGTCATCGGACATATTAAGCAGCATTACAAAGTAATCGTCCCTCACATGGGCAGCATATTCATTATCCTTTATCGCCTGTTTTATAAGCTCCCAAGTCTTTTTAATCATGTCATTGGCGGCAGCACTTCCGGCAGTTATGGTTACATTCGAAAAATGCTGGATGTCCATGGCGACTATGTATCCGCAGCAGTTTCTGGACTTTGTAAGAAGCTGCCTTTTAAAGTATGCATAGTTGGCACCTCCGGTTAAGGAATCCTTGTAGGCGAGGTTCCGGACAAGGCGCCGCTGCGAGCTGAATATAATCAGATAAGATATTAATGCCGCAATAACAAAAAAGATACTTAAAAATATCATAAGATACATGGTATTGCGTACAGGCTTAAGACGCTGTAACAAATAGCTGGTAGGAACCAGCGTAAACACATTCCAGACAATCTCACCATCAGCAATAAGAACAGGCGTTCTACAATAGTAGTATTCAACTGAATCTATAAATAATTTTCCGAGGTTCGGTGTGTTGGTGGAAATATTGCGGCGGATAGTGCTGATTACTTCTGTGTTACCGGGATTTCTGGATAAAATGTCGGTGTACAGGTTTTTTGAAAGCTGTATGGAATCATAACCCATGGCAATGGATATATCACCGGCTTCATTGGTGGCAAAGCTGCAGCCCTGCCCTTCAAAGCATTCCACCTGCAAAGAGGCATTGATGACCTCAGCGTCATACACAAGACCGAAAACACCGAGAAGTTCATCAGTTGTATTGTCATACATCGGGGATGAGAAGATAATGATTTTTTCATTGGTATCAGGACGTATGGCATCTGTCAGTACACCGGTGATGGTCGACTTGCCTTGTATTCCTCTTTTGAAAAACTCCCTATAGGATAGGTTTGTTACGACATTGTCTGTGGTGTATGCTGTTCCATCGGGGGTGCAGTAGGTTATGCGTTTGAGATTGTCAGCCTTAACAAAGCCCTTGAGAAGCATGACGTTATCGGATATGTCGCCGGGAAGCTCATTAATCTCGGCAAAAAGACTCTCTAAAAGCATGTAGTTGTCATTGAGCTGGTTACTTATTGCGAGCGCATTCTGGTTGGCTACATCCGTTATATTAGATTCAAGCTGGCGCTCCATCTCTTTGCTTATTATATTGGTACAATAAAATACGGAAAAAAAGAAAAGAATAACTATTATAAAAGATATTAAAGCAATTTTATAGCCCTTTTTCTTAAAGTTAATATTCATTGAATGTCTCCTTGTGGGATCATGATGGTGCATTTGCTTAATTATACCACCCCAATAATTATATTACCAATATTAATATGTAGCAATGAAACAGAAACTAAGGTTTGGTAAAGAAAATTCAGAATACTTAAAATTGCTTTTGGTAAAAAAATATTGATAGTAACAGAATTTTTTTATATAATGGGAAATGCTTTTAAAGATACGTGTCAGTGATTTGATGATAGAATGCCTGGAATCTGCGGGCAGCTTCCGGATATGGATGTCGGGGAAGTGAGGATTGGATAGTTAATATGAGATATATTGTATTTGATTTAGAATGGAATCAGTGTCCTAGCGGCAAGAGTGATGAGGTTGCGGAGCTTCCGTTCGAGATATTTGAGATAGGTGCCGTGAAGCTGGATGATAACATGCAGCGTATTGGCAGTTTTTCGTGTTATATTAAGCCGAAGGTATACAAGGAGCTTCACTATATTGCGAAGGGGCTTACGCATGTCACGGAGGAACTTTTGGAGGATGGAAGGGATTTCGGAGATGCGGTAAGGGATTTTCTTGGCTGGTGCAGTGCGGACGGAGAGTACAGAATGTGTACCTGGGGAACCTCGGATCTTGTGGAGTTACAGCGCAACATGAAGTATTTCGGCATAGGAAATTCACTTGAATATCCGCTGTTTTACTATGATATACAGAAGCTTTTCTCGATTGACAGGGAGGATGGAAAGTCGAGAAGGTCGCTGGAAACGGCTGTTGACATGCTGGGAATTGAGAAAAATACAGATTTTCACAGTGCAATAAGTGATGCAGAGTATACGGCTAAGGTCTTCGAGGATATTGACTTTGAAAGAGTAAGGGAATATTTTTCAATAGATACCTACAGAATCCCCGCAAGTGTCAGGGATGAGATAAGAGTTAATTATGGGACTTATGAGAAATATATTACCAAAGGATATGATACTAAGGAGGAGCTGGTCAACAATACAAGCCTTCTGTCAACAAAGTGCTATCTGTGCAATAAGACCGCACGGAAGAAGATCCGCTGGTTCTCCATGAATTCTAAGATGCATTATTGCCTTGCTGAATGTAAGGAGCATGGATATATCAAGGGGCGTTTCAGAATAAGGGAGGATGATAACGGAAAGTATTATGCTTCAAGAGTACTTAAGCTTACAGGTGAGGCGGGCGCTGAGGAGGTTAGGCAGAGACAGCTCGAAGTCCGCAAGCGCCGCCGCAATAAAAGACAGAAAAAGAAATCATAATCAGAACCGCAGACCATGGCGGTTCTTTTTTGCGTTTATAACAAGTAATAGTACAATCAGAATCACAACACATACGGTGCTGACAAACAACCAAAGGTTGATGTAGATAAAATTCCCGGTCACGGTAACAGCATTTGACAGAGGTGAGGTCGAGTTGTCAGATACCAGATATGGGAGGGATGAACCGGATACCGCAGAGCCGTCTGCCGGCTTCCCATTATCGGAAGGAATGTCATTGGACGTTTTTGTTCCGGAAAAATACAGGCTGGTGTGTCCTGCTTCATGCCCACCGTAGTAATAATAGATGTCTGCAAGTATGTTTGAGGCGGTAATGCTGTCATCGGAAGCAGTTGACGCTGTTTCATTGTCGGTGTTTATGGTCTCTGAAATGTCGTCGTGTTGTCTGTATATAATTTCCTTGGTCAGGTCGCTGAAGGAGGCGTTGAGCGGAATTATGACACAGTCAGAGTCCGGCACGGACAGCTGTATGTCAGAGTTAATATTCAAAGCCTTGCCGCTTATTCCGAAACCGCCCAGCCCCAAGCCCTGATTGAAGCTGAAGGTATCCTCATTCTGTGAGATATTAAGCCTGTGAAAATTGTTAAATCCATATTCAAATAAGGCAGTGGTATCAATGTAGCGTTGTTCATCGGTTGAATTGAATATGACGCATATCAGACGTATGCCGTCTTTTTCAGCAAAGGTTGCAAGCGTGTGTCCTGCGGCATCAGTGTATCCGGTCTTTCCGCCGATGCAGTATTCATACAGATATTTTCCGGTTACCATGCTGTGGGAAAGCTTGTAATAGCGTGTGTCGGCAGTCTTGTTAGTCGGAGGAACGGAATATGATTTAGTGTAGGATATGGCATTCATAATTGCAGGATAGCCAAGCACAGCGCGGCATATGAGAGCCATATCGTAGGCAGTCGTGTAATGGTTGAGGTCTGTAAGTCCGCTTGCGTTGGTAAAATGTGTGTTAAGGCAGCCCAGCTCTTCGGCTTTTTTGTTCATCATGTTGGCAAAGTTGGCTATGGAGCCACCTGCATATTCGCCCAGAGCGTATGCCATATCGTTGGCAGACTTGATAAGCATGACATTTAATGCCTGCTCAACCGTGAATTCCTCTCCTGTTTTAAGACCGGCGGCGGCATCACCGTATTTTACACTTGATACAGCGTTGCGGCTGACTGTAAGCGTATCACCTAGATTACAGCTTTCTGCCACAATAAGTGCAGTCATAAGCTTAGTGACACTGGCAGGATAGCACTTTTCACCGCTGTTCTTCTCATATAAAATAATTCCGCTGTCAGCGTCCATCAAAATACAGTTACCTGACTCTATGTCCGGAGCCTTCGGATAGTCATCGGCACTTACTGTAATGCTCATATTGCTGCTTATAATAATGATGCACATGATACCTGCAAGCAGACCGCAGATATAACGGTAAAGGCTTCGCTTTTTTTCGTGCAAAGCTATATGCGAACTTAAACTATAGTTTATATTGTTCATTTTAATCCTCTTTTTTACTTATATGTTTTGACATTTTGGTTTTATTTTGTAACAGATAATTACAAAAATGCCACATTATGAATCGGGAAAATGCGGCTTACATGTGCGGCTTCCCGCACTCTATAATTGTATTACATATCTTATATATTTACCATAAAAAAATTGCAACATGTCACAATGTTTGTTAAACTGTAACGTGATGTTATTGTAATGTGGCTGTTTCACCATATATATGGGAATTGACAATATATGTTAAGCTTATTACGGATTTGAATGGGCGAATGGCTATGCTGTTAAAGCTGATTATGCCGCATGAAACGGCATGCAGCTATAGTGGTGCAGGCGGCACAAAACAGCGTGTATTTTAAAAACGCCTGTGGAATGGGGAAGAAAATGTCAGAGACAATAGAATTATTTGTGCCGGGACGACTGTGCCTGTTCGGAGAGCACAGTGACTGGGCGGGACTTCACCGCAATATCAACTCAGCAATCATACCGGGAGAGGCGATTGTCACCGGAATTGAGGAGGGAATATACGCTACGGTGGAGGCTGCCGATAAATTTATAATAGAAAGTGACCTTGGAGAAGAGACTTTTGTGTGCGATATGGACACACAGCTTCTTAGAGAGACTGCATGCGAGGGCGGATATTTTTCTTATGTTGCGGGGGTTGCTTCATATATCAATGAGCATTACAGCGTTGGAGGATTGAGGATTCATATTACGAAGAGAACTCTTCCGATAAAGAGCGGGCTGTCGTCAAGCGCTGCGATATGCGTGCTCACTGCGAGAGGCTTTAATCAGATATATGGGCTTAAGTTAAATACGATAGGTGAGATGAACATAGCTTTTATCGGCGAACAGCGCACACCGTCAAGATGCGGACGGCTTGACCAGGCATGTGCGTTCGGAGTAAAGCCTGTTCATATGACCTTTGACAGCAGTGAGGTGAGTGTTTCACCAGTCAAGCTTGGAGGGACATTTTACTGGGTTATTGCTGATTTGAAGGCAGGAAAGGATACGGTAAGGATTCTGTCAGACCTTAACAAGTGCTATCCTTTTGCAGAAAATGAAAAGGAACGAAATGTTCAGGAAGCACTTGGCGTTGACAACAGAGAGTATATAAGACGGGGAGTGGAGCTGTTAGAGGCAGGAGATGCCAAGGGACTTGGCTTGCTTATGAGACAGGTACAGGCCAATTTTGACAGGAAGGTAGCTCCTGCATGTCCGAGCCAGCTGAATTCACCTGTGCTTCACTCGGTTCTTACGGATGCTAATCTTGATAAATGGATATATGGAGCGAAGGGCGTAGGTTCTCAGGGTGATGGTACGGTGCAGCTTCTTGCGAAGGATGCTGAAAGTCAGAGGGCGGTTATCGAGTATCTTAACAATGAGCGTCATATGGAGGCGTTTCCTCTCACTCTTAAGCCGAAGCAGGCTGTGAGAAAAGCTGTCATTCCTGTGGCCGGCTTTGGGACAAGACTTTATCCTGCGACTAAGGCGATAAAGAAGGACTTCCTTCCGGTACTTGACAAGGATGGGCTTTTTAAGCCGGTCATAATGGTGCTTTTAGAACAGCTTGTGCAGTCAGGAATAGAGGAGGTCTGCCTTATAATAGGAAGGGAAGAGAAAGCACTTTACGAGTCGTTTTTTAGTCCTATGTCAAAGGAGAATTATGACAAGCTTCCTGAAGATAAGCGAAGATATGAGGATAATCTTGTAAAAATAGGCAAAATGATTCACTATGTATATCAGGATGAGAGAAGAGGCTTCGGTCATGCCGTATACCAGAGCAGGAACTTCGCTGAGAGCGAACCTGTGCTTTTGCTTTTAGGCGATATGATATATGAGTCATTTATCGGAAAGACATGTTCAAGCCAGCTTATAAGCTGTTATGAGGCACATGGCCTGCCTGTAATATCAATGCATGAGGTTCCGCTAGAGCAGGTAGTCCACTATGGCATAATGCATGGCGTGTGGGAGAGCCCTAAGGAGGAGCAGATGCGCTTAGACTGTATCTGTGAGAAGCCTGCCATAGATTATGCACAGGAGAATTTAGCTGTAAGATGCAAGAGCGGAAGTAAGTATTTTGCTGTGTTCGGTCAGTATATTCTCACAGAGGATGTCTATAAGGTGCTTGAAAAAAATATCCGTGAGAACAAGGAGAGTGCAGGAGAGATACAGCTTACGGATGCGCTTGAGGAAGTGCGTGCCACATCCGGAATGATGGGCTGCCGGATAAAGGGTAAGTCATACGATGTAGGACTGCCGCAGATGTATATAAAGACTGTGCAGGAGTATGGAAGATAGCGAGGTAATTTTTAATGACGGACGTTGTGCAATTTTGCGGATGAATTTGTGTATTGAGAATGCCTAATCTGATAAATGAAAAGGAGAAAAGATATGAGACTTAGAAATGTACCCGGTGCAAGGGAGGCAATGGTTGAGAGCGAGTATACGGTGAATGAGCCGAAGGAGTATAAGGGAAGATGGAATGAGCTGTTTGGAAATGATAACCCGATACGCATAGAGGTAGGCATGGGAAAGGGAAGATTCATAATGCAGCTTGCCGCAGAGAATCCTGATGTCAATTATGTAGGTATCGAAAAGTATTCAAGTGTGCTTATCCGTGCGCTTGAAAAGCAGGAGGAGGCAAAGCTTTCGAATATAATTTTTATAAGAATGGATGCTGAGGAGATTACGGACGTGTTCGGCGCAGGTGAAGTTGACCGCATATATCTTAATTTTTCCGACCCATGGCCAAAGGACAGGCATGCTAAGAGAAGACTCACTTCGAGACAGTTCCTTGCGCGCTACAACGAGATTTTAAAAAAGGATGGACAGATAGAATTCAAGACAGATAACAGAGAGCTTTTTGATTTCTCTGTCGAGGAGGTCGAGCCGGCAGGCTGGCATATAAAGGAGCTGACTTACGACCTTCACAATGATGAAAAAATGAATGAAGGAAATATAATGACGGAATATGAAGAGAGATTCTCAGGCATGGGAACTCCTATCAACAAGATGGTAATAGCAAGATGAAAAGGTTCAGGAATTGAGCCGGTAAATGACAGAGGATAAGATATGGATTTTATTAGTTTTAATTTCTGGCTGCTTTTCATGCCGGCAGGATGCATATTGTACTATGCATTCAACAGGCATGTTAAGATGCAAAACTTAATTTTATTGATGTTAAGTGCAGCATTTTATATGAGGTTCAGTGTAAGAAAGTCAGTGTTTATACTGGCTTGCATGGTTATAACCTATGTGACGGGACTGATTGTGGACAGATACCCGAGGCTTAGGCATCCTGCCGTGATATGCGGCAGTGTCTTAAATATCGGGATACTTGTCGGAACAAAATGTGCAAATCTGTTTATAAGAGGCTTTAATGCGCTGGCAGGAGGCTTTGGTGCCGGAACCTTCTGTCAACAAGGTGCAGGCTGTCATGGCTTCAACACCGAAATCCAAGTGGTTAAGCCTTCTTTTCGGATATCCGGGTTATCATGACAGATACAAGGAGCTAGGTGAGAAGGACTTCATGTATTTTCCATGGTCGGAGGGGCTTAAGAACCGGAAGGGTACGGCGGTGCGCCCTGAGAGCGGAGATATCACCGTTGAAGACTGCACTGATATAACATGGCCGCAGGAGCTTCATCCAAAATCAGAAAAATACCTAAGAAAAATAATAGAGTACTGTCAGAAGAATAATGTTGAGCTTGTGCTGTTTGCAACACCGTTAGCTAACAGGAGAGACATGCAGCCGTATTTTAACAGAGTGGCAGAGATTGCTGATGAGTACGGTGTCAGATTTTATAATATGAATGTCATGGATGAGCAGACCGGGTACACAGGCGACTGCATGTGGAACGATGGCCAGCACCTTAATATGAATGGTGCGCGCCTTATATCCTCATGGCTTGCGCACGAAATGGACGAGCTCTACGACCTGCCTGACCACAGGGGTGATGAAAAGTATGAAAGCTGGCAGATAAACTATGAGGAGCAGAGCAGAGAATACGAGGAATGGTTAAATGCCAATAATTAAACGGCGTAAAATTAAACGGATTGTATATTTTTTGTATTTAAAGCATATTATAAGATATCAGGATAAATGGGTCATAAATTCAATGCACGCCTGCATCGGACTTCCGGCCTTTTGCCCATGATATCATCATATATAATGTGCATATAAAATATGGAAAGTGTTGATAAGATGGAGGGGATCAGCATGGGTGGTGGATATAAATGGAGGATGAGATGCTTTGCATATAGACATAAGAAGCTTAACAAGCGTCTTTGCCGGTTGAAAAAGTCGCTTGACGAGCTGGCAGATGCACTTGGATGCTGCAGAAACAAAAAGAAGTGTTTATAATAGTATTATGAGTGTCGTGTATGAGGGAAGGCTTCTAAAACGTCCTGCAAGCAAACAAAAGAATGAGGAAAACACAAAGAAAATTACATCAATCTTGTTATTGCCTAGAGATGTTATAAGTTCCTGTTTGGCATTTTAGTACAGAAGATCATGGTGATTTTGGGAGGACATAGGATATGGATAAAACTACAGGAAATAATGGAAAAAAGGTTTTTCGTTTTATTTTTGGCTTTGAAATAATGTTGGCATTGCTTTTAGTGCTGGCGTTGTTCATTCCTCAAAAAAAGTACAGTCTTACAGATAAAGACAATAGGATAGCTCTTCCTTTTGGACGATATTTTGTTGACATCGATTATAGCATTTCTGCTGATACCGATAAAGCAAATTATCTGTATATTTTAAATGATGATGGCGATTCGGATGGAGTATTGGAAACACATGAATTTTTGCATCATGAAAAAAGTAAGTGGAGAGCAGAATTCTGGATTGTTAAGCCAAAAATGAATGTTAATTTTTTTATTGTCAAGCAGGACACTGCAGGACAGTCACAATATTTAAATTATGCAAATTATGAAGTGGAAAGTACACCGTATTTGGTTTATCTTGGAATACTGTTAATGTTGTTTATAATTGCATGTACGGTTGTAGTATACTTTATTGTAACCGGAAGAATTGTACTAACAACTCAAAAGATTGCTTATATATGTATTCTTGCGGCTGTGCTTTTGATTTCATGCATACCTTTATTTGAAGATACATTAATAAAGGGAGATGACTTAATAACACATGCGATACGTCTTGAAGGACTGGCTGCCGGATATTTGGCAGGTCAGTTTCCTGTAAAAGTCGAACCCTTGCTTAATGGTGGATATGGCTATGCCTTTTCAACGTACTATTCCAGTTTGTTTTATAATATCCCTGCAATACTAAGATTAATGGGATTTACCATTCAAGGGGCGTATAAGGCATATATTGTTTTAATTAATTTTGCAACGATATGTGTAGCATATTATAGTTTTAAAAAAATATTTAAAAAGCCTGAACTGGCACTTGTCAGTACAATAATGTATAGCTTGTCAACACTTAGAATAGTAGATTTGTATCAGAGAAGTGCAGTCGGAGAATTTACCGCTTTGGTATTTCTTCCACTTATAGCTGCAGGTCTTTGGAGAATATATACGACTCCTACAGACGATAAGAATTACCATAGATTATGGATTATGCCGGTGATTGGATATTTTGGTGTAATAGAATCGCATGTTCTCAGCACAGAAATTTTTGGAGCTTTTACAGTACTTGTCTGCTTATTTATGTTTAAAAAGACATTTAAGAAAGAAACCTTTTTGGTTTTGCTGAAAGTGGTTTTAGTTTCAGTGATTTTGAACATAGGATATCTTCTTCCATTTATTGAGTCTTATTTGTGTGAAAGCACGTATATTAGTTCTGGTACTTCTAACAGTGCAATGCTGACTTTCTGCCTGACCTTTGTGGACTTGTTCAAGTTTGTTGATAAATTTGTTGAGTTTAGTGTCTGGAGAAATTATATGGTTCCGGGACTTGGGCCAACAGTTATTCCTGTTCTTATCCTGCTTATATACACAATTATAAGAAAGGGTATAAAGAAACATAGAAAGCTGATTATAATATGTGGTATTCTGACAATTATTACATCAGTGCTTACTTTGGATATTGTTCCTTATGAAAAAGTACTTACGTATTTGGGCAATAATCCTACAAGTGTTGGTTTTATTAATTCCATTGCAAGAATAATAAGTAATATGGTTAAAAACATACAGTTTGCGATGAGGTTTATTACTGTTGGAACCTGTACATATATTATTTTTGTTATTGGCTTGGTATCTCAATATGACGAGGATGGTAATGCTCATAAGATAAGCTTGATAAGGCTGTTCGAGATTTTTCTTGCAGTAATTACCATTATTCAGTTTGTCTGGGCGTGCAGATTGACAACAATAGAGATGAAACATATAAATTTTTATACGATGTCGGAAAACGATAAGGAATTATCAAGCACTATAGGCAATTATGAATATCTTCCTTTGAGAGCATACGGCGGATTCCCACAAGAGGTTTTTAGAGAAGAAGGAACCTTCAATGCAGCTAATGCAGAGGTTACAGACTATGTTAAGAAATATACAAATGTATTCCTTCATGCGTCAGTGAAAAATGAAGATGGTGGTTCTATAGAACTTCCGCTGCTGTACTATAGAGGCTACAAAGCGGTAAATACTGATAATGGAAGTAAAGTTAAGCTTGTTAAGTCAGAAAATGCCCAGTTAATGCTCGAACTGGATGGAAATTTTGATGGAAATATAAAGGTATATTATGCCGGAAAAATTTCCTGGCATATAGCAGAACTTATTTCAGTTATTACGTTTAGTTTACTGATGGTATATGTAGTAAAGATAAAGATTGAAAATAAGGAGTAGAGGTTATTCATTACCTTAAGTACACGACAAAACTATTAAATGACTATGGTATAGGCTCTTTCTTCGATTCAAGACTGCAATATTATTATAGGAAATGAAAGTATAAAACAAAGCGTCATCCCATCACCAAAAAGTGATGGGACTGGCGCTTTGCTGATTTATAGGACCGCATGTGGGTGGGAAGGCATACGATCAAGGACAGAGTGCTTTATTGGGTCGGCAATAAAAGCAGGAAGTCCGTATGTCCTGTGGAAATTTGCCTTACCTTAGGAACATTCTTATCATTTTGTCCATAATGGTGCTGTAAGGCTGGTAGCGCATAGGAAGGTCAAGCCATGTCTTTTTGTCCACGATGCTCTTCTTGTGCGTAAATGTGTCGAAACCATCGCGTCCGTGGTATGACCCCATTCCGCTGCCGCCGACACCGCCAAAGCCCATGTTGGATGTGGCAAGATGGATTATTGTGTCGTTTACACAGCCGCCGCCGAAGCTGATTCGTGATGTTATTTTGCTGATAAAGCGCTTGCTGTTTGAAAAGACGTAGAGTGCAAGAGGGTGGTCGAGGCTGTTAATCTGTTTAATCATAATCTCATCGTTGGAGTAAGGGATAACCGGAAGCACAGGTCCGAAGATTTCTTCCTGCATTACTGCATCATCGTATGCCACATCACGCATGATGACAGGCGCAATTTGCAGCCTGTTCTTGTCAGATGCGCCGCCGATAACAGTCTTATCTTTATCTATAAGTCCAAGAATGCGGTTAAAATGCTTTTCGTTGATTATCTTTCCATAGTCGGGATTGTCAAGCGGCTTGGCGCCGAACTGCCGTATTGTCTCATGCTTAAGATATTTTATGAATTTCTCATATACGCTGCGGTGGCAGAGAATATAGTCGGGTGCAACGCAGGTCTGACCACAGTTTAGGTATTTGCCGAATACGATACGTCTTGCGGCGAGCTTTAAGCTGGCATCAGGAGCTACAATGCATGGACTCTTTCCGCCAAGCTCAAGCGTGACAGGTGTGAGGTGTTCGGCGGCATGACGCATAACCTCCTTGCCGACAGCCTTGCTTCCTGTAAAAAAGATATAGTCAAAGCCGGCATCTAAAAGGCAGGTATTCTCGGCGCGCCCACCGGTGACGACTGCGACATATTCCGGCGGAAAGCACTCGGAAATTATCTTTGCAATGACATTGCCGGTTGCAGGTGAGTATGCGCTTGGCTTTACAATCGCGGTATTTCCTGCGGCAAGTGCATCTACAAGAGGCTCCATTGTGAGCAAAAATGGATAATTCCAAGGGCTCATAATAAGAACATTGCCGTAAGGTGACGGTTTTACATAGCTTCTCGATGCAAATTGTGCAAGAGGAGTAGCGACTGTGTGCTCCCGCATAAATTGCCTTACATGTGAGAGCATGTAGCTTATCTCGCTTAGCGTAAGTCCTATCTCGCACATATAGCTCTCCTGTGCGCTCTTGCCAAGGTCGGTTTTCAGAGCCTGCGTGATATCGGCTTCGTAAGCCTTTATAATTTTTCTTAATTTCTTCAATGAATTAATTCGAAACTGCACATCAAGAGTGGCTCCTGTGGCAAAGAAGCTTTGCTGGGAGCTTAGCAGGGTATTTATTTCTGTGTTGGTCATGGTAAGCCTCGCTTTCAAAAATATTATACACTCACAAAGTAAATTGATGCTTTTGACAAATAAGTGCGTTAATCCTCCTCCTGCACGGCATAGTAGAAGCGTTCAAGCTCCTTTGCGTTCATGAGCACAGGGACAGGGTAGAGAGGATTTCCTTCGGCATCTGCATGGCGTGCGAGAGCAGGAATATCCTTGGATTTGATGCCGGGAAGGGTCCGTCCGAGAGAAAATTCATCTAACATATCTTCGATGGCACTTATGAACTTCTCGGCAGCCGCTGCATCAGGCTCGGCTGCGTCAGAGAGGCCTGCAGCTATGGCAAGCTCATGAAGCTTTCTGTGTATAGTGTCTCCGTAATCCCTTAGAACAACAGGCAGAAGCACGGCATTGGCAAGTCCGTGAGGGATGTTGCAGCATCCGCCAAGGGAATGAGCCACGGCATGCACATAACCGACGTATGATACAGTAAATGCTACACCGGCATAGTACGATGCGCGGAGCATATTTTTTCTTGCTGTCATATTATTGCCATCGTGGTAAGCTTTCTGCAGATTATGAAAAATCAGATTGGTGGCTTTTAATGCGGCATGCCGTGTCCTTTTAGTGGTTGAGCGCCCGATGTATGCTTCAACGGCATGCGTTAGAGCGTCAAGTCCTGTGGATGCGGTTATAAAGGGCGGAAGTGAGCGGGTAACCTCAGGGTCAAGCACAGCGTAGCCTGGAATAAGGGGAAAATCATTGATAGGATACTTAATGCGGGTCTTAGCATCTGTGATAACGGCGGCGAGGGTTGTCTCACTGCCTGTTCCGGCTGTGGTCGGCACCGCAAAAAGAGGCGGAAGTGGGCGGAGCACTTTTAGTATTCCTTTCATTTTCATGAGTGGTGTGTGCGGACGTGCGATACATGCGCCGACTGCCTTGGCGCAGTCCATTGATGAACCTCCGCCAAAGCCTATTAATGCCTGACAGCCATTCTGCCTGTACAGACTAAGCGCTTCGCCTACATTGTCTGTTGTCGGATTGGCAACTGTTCCATCGTATACGGCGCAGGAAATATTATTTTGGGTTAACAGCTCTTCAAGGTGTCCGGTAAGACCAAGACTTCGTATACCTTTATCTGTCACAAGGAGCACAGAGTTAAGCTTAAGCTCCTTTAATTTCTTTACAAGCTCCTCCATGCTGCCAAGCCGTTTGGGTGAGTGGTAGGGCAGAAGCGGAATGGCAAGCTTAAAAACGGTCTGAAATGTGCGGCAGTAGAGCTTCTTTAATGTGTTCATGCGGGTACCTCTTTTCTATTATTACCTTAATTTAGATTATGGATTATGGTGTCAAAACATATTTTGTAAACCTGAACGCAGAATAAGCAAAGCGACTGCGTTCATGAGCAAGCAGCGAAAGCGGATTGCGAATGTCCGCTTTAC
>OGFG01002510.1_pt1 | contig 15011 bp, 9 predicted proteins | sample 1570761 | NCBI WGS metagenome assembly OGFG01 (sample SAMEA2581938, study PRJEB24529) | metagenome | biome: Human gut stool | place: China | collected 2011 | reverse complement strand
GTCAAAAGTCACTCGTTTAAACAAATCTGCTTCCCCCATCGTTCAGAGATGGGGGTTTTGAAGAGCTTCCTATACTATTTCCACCATATCCTTAATTTTATCACGTGGTAGTGTGAAATGCATGGGCTGTGAAATGCATGGGCCGCAATTCCTCACCTGACTGAAGTCAGATGTTTCCTTGCGGCGTTTCTATGAAGATAAGGACAGGGAAAAGCCGGACACCTCGATTCGCGACGGCGTGAACAAAGCATGCATCACGACACGCGCGAGGCGCACCGCCCGTCCGTTTTCCTTTCAACCATCGTCGGCGCAGCCCTTTGGCAACTGCGCTGGCCCTTGACTCGAGGTTGCAACATGCTCTTGACGGACAATGACCGAAACGCTCTCGAAGCCTGCGATGAGAACGGCGTCACGAATGTAGGACGCATCTTCGCCTTGCTCGACAACTTCGTGGAAGAGGGTGTCCAGCAGGGCCGATTCTCACGCGAAGAAGCCGATGCCGATCTGGAAATCGCGCTCTGGCGCTCGTTCGCGCTTCTGCAGTGCGACGACTACGTTTCATATGCACAGGCGGTCGAAGTGCTCCAAAAGGCCGAAGCCGCGGCCGCCGGGAGCGGTGTCTGGCATTATCGCCTCGCCGCCGCGCTGACGCACGTCGGTCGACTCCGGGAAGCCTTCGACATTGCCCGTCGGGGCGTCGAAGCCGAACCCGGCTATCCCTGGGGATGGCTCCATTATGCAAAGCTTCTGGCACACTTCGGGGAGACCGAAGCTGCACAGGCTGCCGTTCAAAGAGGCCTTGAGCTCGTGCCGGGTGACGCGGAATTCCTAACGCTCGAAAAGGAGATCCGGGACGGTGCAACGCTTCCGGAAATGCTCTTTCACTACATTCGCCCGGAACATGACGAAGACCTTCAGAGCAACCGCATGGATCTCAAAGAGGTGATGGAAAAGCACCAGGCGCTCCTGTGCGTGGTCAAGGATCCGGAAGGCTTCGAGGCGGCCTGCGCGGCGTTCGAATTTGACAAAATGAAGCCTGACGAGGAGTTGCCCTATCTTTTGTCGGCCCGCATGCCGGTCGAAGGCGTCCGCGTCCCTGTGACTCTGCGCATGAACGAGGCCGGACTCTCGCACATGCCGCCGGTCTGGATCCGACATGCCCGCAGCGCCATTGCCGACACGATGAACAAGCAGGATTTGAAGGCGGGCGACATCGTCAACGTCGCTTTCGACCTTGATCGCAGCATTCATCTCATCTTCATGCCCGACCCTGCGACCGGAGAGTCACGCGAGCACCACTTCAAGCTCAATCCGGCCGTCAGCGGCCTCGGGGATCGGGAGGCGCCCGAACGCTCCGAGGATTTCCCGCCCGACGTGGTCAAAATGCTCGAGATCGTCGCCGACCTCGACGAGAAAGAGGACTATCGCGGCATCATTCGACTGCTCGAAGCCGAGCCCGACGACGAACGCCATCCCGCGCTCACCTTTGAGCTGGCACGCGCCTGCAACAATGCGGCCGAATTCGGCGGTTCCGAACTTCTTCGTGCGATCCGGCTCCTTGAGTCCGTCCGTGACCGCTACGAAAACACGCACAAGTGGCAGTTCCGCATGGGCTATGCACTCTTCTACCTCGAACGCGAGGAGGAGGCGCTACCCTGTTTCGAGCGTGCAGAAGCGCTGCAGAAAGGCGATCAGGATTCACTTGAATTCATGCGTCTGTGCCGTTTTCAGATGGCCTTTCCTCGTTTCTCGAAACCGCTGCGGGAGCGTATCAACGATTTCTGGGACGGCATGGCGCAGAAGACGCCCGGGCTGCTGAAGCGTCTGGCCGATCCTGACGAATGCCAGGATGCGCAGCTCGAGATCACCGAGGACCTTCAGAAGGTCGTCCCGGGAGCTCTGGCGTACGTCGGAGCCATTGCCGGCCCGGTGGATCTCAACCTCTCGGCCGACGGCGACTGGCTGAGGACCTATCTTCTGCGGGCACTCATCCGACGGATGCCCGAAGAGCTGAGGTCCGACTGGCGCTTGACGCTCGGACGCCGCAGAGGGTCGATCCCGCTGCGGGTCGACATCAACGGCAGGGAGCTCCATGCCGGTAACGTCTATCTCTGGGAGGAAAAGCCGGAGGAAGGGGGTGCAGACCGGTTGATCGCCTACCATGAAGCCTTCGAAACTCTCGAGGAACCCGAGTATGCCGAAGCCTTTTCGTGCGTGCAGGCGCTCCTTGACAATGCCGTGGGCGAAGCGGTGCGGATGAAGTATTACTACGATCTTCGCCTCACGCGCAAGCCTGAATCGGGCGTCGGCTTCTCGGTGCAGGAATTCCAGAGCTACCTGCGCGAAACCGATCCGATGAAGCTCGTCACGACGATGGATGACTATCTCGACGAGTCGAAAGAATTCGACTGGGACGGATCCGAAGAAAAGGACTGCGATTACCTGCTCGATGCCGTGCATGCTGAGCTGTCCTGTCCGGCACTTGTCCTCGCCTACTTCAAAAACGACCCCGATCTCATGCGCATGCTCGCGCAGTCGGGCGCAACGGCGGGCATCCTTTACATGAACACCCGCGATCGGTCGCCCGAAGGTCGAAGGGAGGTTCGAGATTCGCTCAGAACCGAGCTGCAGGCAAATGTTCCTGAAGCTTATGAGAGTGTCGGCATCGTCGACGGCAGGCGGTATGCCTATGACGTGTTCCTTGCCTGGGATCTCCCCGCAGTGCTCGAGGCTGCGCGGGAATTTGCAGAAGGTCGCGATGACGTGCTCGAGCTCGGGTTCCACTCCCTTTGGCGCGAAGCGGGCGGTCTTTCAATCAGGAAGCCCGAAAAAGCCTGATCGGCTACGGAAGCCGTGCACGAGGTTGACACGATTTTCGAAATGCCTTGGCCGCGGCTTCCTGAAGTCAGATGTCTCCTTGCGGCGTTTCTATGAAGCCCGAGGTGAAGGGCGAGAGCCCGGCATGTGCCCCCGTAGCGCCGAGAATGAGGCCGGCCGGAACGAAGCCCGTCATGACGGGCACGGCGGCACGAAGGCCCCTGAGGACCTCCTGCGCCGGGGCGGGTTGTGAAACGAGAGCTTGGTCTGACATCTTCAGATCAGAAGAGAGCCTGTCGTTACAACGTGCCGAACCACGTGATGACGACGGCGTTGATCAGGTCGATGAGGAATGCGCCCACGACCGAGACGATGAGCCAGGCGCGCGGGGACGAGCCGTACTTTTCGCTGATGGCCTGCATGTTGGCAAGACCGTTGGCCGTAGCACCCATGGAGAAGCCGATGCCGCCCACGGAGAGCATGACGGCGTCGTAGGAGCGGCCGAAGGCCGTGAAGAGCACTGTCCAGGCGTAGATGAGCATCAGGATCGTCTGGCAGGCGAGGATCACTACGAGCGGGAGCGCGAGGTGCACGAGCTCGTGGAGCTTCAGGTTGTTGATGGCCATCGTGACGAAGAGGACGAGCGTGATGTCGGCCACTGCGTTGAGGCCCTTGCCTTCGACCTTGTACATCCCCGAGAAGTCGCCGACGTTGCGGATGACGGTGGCGACGATCATGGCACCGATGTAGGCGGGCAGCGGGATGTAGTGGCCGAGGAAGTTCGAGACGATCGTGCCGAGGCCCATGGCGAGCGCCGTGACGGAGACCGCCCGCATGATCTCATTCGTGAAGTTTGGCTTCGCGGATGCGTGCTGTTCCGTAATGTCGGTGTCCATGTCGTCGGGGAGGTGCAGCTCGGGTTCAGGCTGCTGGACTTCGTCGGGAGTCTTCACCTTGTAGCGGCGAATGCACCATTCGCCGAACGGGCCGCCGATGAGAAGGGCGGCGACCATGCCGAAGGTGGCGGCGGTGACGGCAACGGCGGTGCCGCCCGTGATGCCGTAGGTTTCCTCAAAATAGGGACCGAAGGCAGCGGCGGTGCCGAGGCCGCCCATCATGGAGACGGAGCCCGCGAGAATGCCGTAGTGCTTGTCAAAGCCCATGGCTTCCGCTATGGCCATGCCCATGCCGTTCTGGAGAAACACAAGTACCGTCACCGCGAGGAGGAAGCCGAGAAGGAGCCTGCCGCCGTCCTTGACGACGCGAAGGCTGGCCATCAGGCCGATGGTCGTGAAGAAGCCGAGCATGAGCACGGTCTGCAGCGTCGAGTCGATCTGAACCTTGACAATGTTGAAGTACTCGAGGAAGGAGACGACGATGGCAAAGGACATGCCGCCCACCACGGGACTCGGGATGGAATAGCGTGAAAGCACGCAGACCTTTCCCTTGAGCCAGACGCCAAAATAATAGGTGCATACTGCGAGCGCGACGGCCTGCACCTTGTCCACTGCGATGACCGGCACCGTTCCTGCTATATCTGTCATGTTTCCTTCTCTTTTTGTTGGTTGTTGTGAACGCCTGATTTTCAGGCAGACTGATGAAAAGTCTAGCAGTGCGGGAAAGCGGCTCAAGGTGCCTTCCCTAAGGCATTCGCCCAAGGGGAGTCGACATTTCTCAATCAAAGGCCAAACCCTGCAGGGTTTATCCTGACTCGGGCTCAAGGTCCGCACCAGGTCCCTTAAAATCGAACAACTGCCGTGGAAATCGTCCGCGGAATCACAAACGTTCAACCGCTGCCGGAGTCTAAGAAATGGCACAAACCTCACGAAAGCACGCCCTGATCATCGTCGACCTGCAGAAGGATTTTCTGCCCGGGGGCGCGCTGGCGGTACCCGGCGGCGACAAGATCGTGCCCGTCATCCGTGAAGTGCTCGAAAAGAATTCCTGGGACTGCATCGTCATGACCCAGGACTGGCATCCTGCGGGTCACGTCTCCTTTGCCCGGAACCATGAAGGCAGGCACGTGCTCGACGTCATTGAACTTCCATACGGCATGCAGATGCTCTGGCCCGTTCACTGCGTTGAAGGCACCGACGGTGCTGCCATCGAGGGCGTCGACACGATGAAGGCCGACCTCGTCCTTAGAAAGGGCAGGGAACTCAACATCGACAGCTACTCCGCCTTCTGTGCGGCCGACAACGAGACGAAGACGGGGCTGGCGGGGTGTCTGCGCGAGCGCGGCATCACTGACGTCTGGGTGTGCGGCCTTGCACTTGACTACTGCGTCTCGTTCACCGCAATCGATGCAGCTCGCGAAGGGTTCGACACCCATGTCATCACCGACGCCTCCGCCGCGATCGACGCCAACGGCAGCCTTGAGAAGGCCGAAGCCGCCTGGCGACTTGCCTGCATCGACGTGTGCAGGGCCGAGGATGTGCTCGAGCCCGAGTACTGACGCAAATACAACCCATCAATCTTTAAAGGCCGCCCCTGTCTCACGACTCGGACGGCCTTTTTCTTTGCTGGCGACGGGCGGTGTCGGGTTTGGCCCCGCGAGTACGCATCCAATTCGGAGAACGGAGGGCGGAAAAGGGGGCGTCAGAGGGGGCCAGCTGAACGAAATCCTCGTTTCGGGAAATAGAGAACAGAAGAATTGAAAGCTGTGGACCGTAAGGTATCATCATAGATACAATCTATCCCCATGAGAGTCTAAATTAACAATGTACGGGTAAGCCCGCAGGGAAATTGGTCTAGACTGGGGTAGACCCTTATTCGTGTTGTCAGGCGCGATGGAAACGCGTGCAAAAGTGTTCGATCGGGCAACTTGATCAAAGTCAATCTGCACATAAGGTTCTAAAGGAATCATTAATAATGACTCTCAGGAAATATTTTACTTCATGAAAGTCAATGGGGCAAAGGAAACATGGGGGTTAACCTTGACGTTTTAAAGCGACTCAAAAAAACAGAGGCTTGAAAGGAAGGGAGCCGAGAGTTGCCTACGGTCTTATTCTGCGTATGTCCCAACTCGAAAGTGAGCGGGGATGAAATGACCAACCAAAGACCAAAATATTTGGAGATACGCAGATGAATCGCGTTTTCAAGACCAAATGGAGTGCTGCCCATCAGCAGTACGTTGTTACTGACGAGCATCGTGCCACGAAGGGCAAGGCTTCCAAGAGCGCTGTGGCTCTGACTGTTGCTGCCCTAATGATGGCCGGTGCGCATGCAGCTTACATGGAACCCGGCTTTGAGGCGTCTCGCTACCATGAGATTGATCAGGCCCAGCAGTCCTGGGAAACCGCGGAATATCAAAAGGACTGGGGTCTGGCTGCCATGAATGCTTCGAAGGCATACGCCCTCGGCTTCCATGGCCAGAAGACCATGGTGGGCATCATGGACTCTGGTGCTCTCCTTGACAAGCATCCCGAACTTAGAGGCGACCGTTTTTCAGCCACCCATGTCACGGGTGAATATGGTTCGACTGGTAACCGCTATCCCCAGTCTGTCAGCAGCGAAAATAAAGGCCAGCCCTTCAACAAAGGCGAACACTTTGACGTGACGGGCAATTGGATGTCCGATCGCAACGACAATCATGGTACCCATGTTGTGGGCACCGTTGGTGCCAATCGTGACGGCTCCGAATTCCACGGCGTTGCTTGGGGATCCAACATTCTTAGCGGTAACACTGGCGCTACCGACAGCAACAACTACGGCCCGTATCAGGACCATGACTTCTTCTTCAAGGGGTGGAAGACCATGGCCGATACGATCACCAAGGCCAATAAGATTAATGGGCACGATCGTGGCGGTGTGATCAATAATTCGTGGGGCACGAACATCCGTACGAAGGAAGTTTACAAGTGGAGTGCCGCTAAGAACGATTGGGTGTGGGATCACTACGTCACCCCCGACGAAGATACGTCCAAGTACACAACCGGTGATGTTCCCGAGAATCCTACCGACGGTCAGATTTATATGCAGACCGGTCATCTCGCCGCGAACACTGTGCAGCAGTCTGAGTACGAGTACTTCTACTTCAAGAAGGTTTACGGTGACAAGTTCAACGCGGGTGAAGCGACTTCTGACAAATCTTTCGTCGATGCCGCTTGGGAAGCAGTGCAGGGTGAGAACAAGAACGTCGTGCAGATCTTTACGACGGGCAACCGCAACATGGGAAATCCCTTCTATCGTCCGCTGTATCCGTACTTCAATCCCGAGGCAGAAGGGAATTGGATCGCTGTTGCCGGTCTGAGGAAGGCCAACAATTTTGATCCCGCAAATCCTAAGTATGCCCTCGTCGACGGCTTCAACGAAGCTGGTCTTGGCAAGTATTGGACTGTTGCGGCTCCTGGCAACGGCATTTACTCTACGATCGTTGGCAAGGATCCCAAGATTACCGAAAGTAAAGATCCGCTTAAGCCTGCCTTCGGTGAGCCTGGTTATGGCAGCAAGTCCGGTACTTCGATGGCTGCGCCTCACGTTGCCGGTGCAATGGGTGTCCTCATGTCCCGCTATCTGGACATGAATGCGAAGCAGGTTCGCGACGTGATGTTCACCACTGCTAACCATTACAATCCCGATGGTTCGCCCATGGAAGGCTGGAACAATGTTGACGGAACGAAGCCGGCGGACGGTCAGGTTTCCGATCGTATGGGTTGGGGTGTTCCTGATCTGGACAAGGGCATGTATGGCCCGGGCCAGTTCCTTGGCGAGTTCAATTACAACATGGCCAACACCAGTCTTGACGTTTGGACCAACAATATCACCAATGTCGCTCTCGACCAGCGCATGGAAGAAGAAAAGGCATGGCTGGCCGACTATGATAAGAATCTGAAGTCTGAATTGGTTCTTGGTGACAAGTTCATCGTTCTGAACGGCACTGATGACAAGAAGGATCACATCATTTCTGAAAGCGACGCAAAGAAGTGGCGTCAGGAATACTTCGAACTGCGAAAGGCTGAAATCGAAAAGAAGCAGGCGAATGACTTTGCAGGTTACAAGGGTTCTCTGATCAAGGATGGTGCCGGTACACTCGTCATGACCGGTAAGAACGAGTACAAGGGTACTACCACGGTCAAGGGCGGCACGCTCCTCGCCTTTACGGAATCCATCGGCGAAAACAACACCGTTGAAGTTGAGGGTGGCAGCTTCGGCGTCCTTTCCTCTTACGACGACCAGTTCACCATGAAGGGTCTCATCGAGAGCAAGGCGACGGATGCGGATCTTCTCACGATCAATGTTGGCGAGAATGGTTCTCTCTACATCGATGCCGCTTCCAACGTGGCTGTCAAGGCTGTTAACTTTGCGAAGAATAAGAAGGTCACGGTGGGTCTCGCCGGTGCTGATCGTTCCAGCCTTGTGAGCGTCTACAACGGTGAAAAGGATGCGGTTTCCGGCACCTTTGAAATCAAGGAAGGTACGCTTACTGGCGTTACTCACGACGTTCTGAAGACGGACTCGCTCTTCTTTGATCTGGCCAAGGAAGACGTCAAGGTCGAGGACAAGAAGATCTCCGTCTCCATGAAGAAGAAGGAAGGCGTGACGATGGAATCGTTCGCCGATACCGAAAATCAGAAGAAGATTGCATCTGCGATCGCCGCTTCCGGCAACGCTCTCACGGGTGACGTTCTGACGGCCGCCAACGAAAAGCAGGTCAAGGAAATTTTGTCGACCCTTGACGATGACTTCTATGCAACGGCCCGCAATGCCCTCGTGATGAATGCCACCGCCGTGTCCCGCACGGTCATGGATCAGGCTCGCGGCATGGGTGAAGGCCGCTCCGCCGAAGTTGACAACGGTCGCGCCCGCATCTGGGCTGCCGGCATCGGTCACTGGGGCGAAGCTGAAGGCACGAAGAGTACGATGGACGTTGACTTCCGCACCGGCTTCCTCGGTGCTGAAGCTCTTGTCCTCGACAACACCAAGGTTGGTGCCTTCTTCGGCTACGGTACGACGGACTACAAGTCCGGCCTCAACAAGATCGACGGTGAAGACAAGCACTTCGGCGTCTACGGTCTGACGGACATCGGCAACGTGACGATGACCTACGGCGTGGCTTACACCGACGAAGATCGTGACACGGTTCGCGTCATGAACACCAATGTCAACCAGCACAGCGAAAACGCCTCTGTCCTTCAGGGCTTCGTTGAAGGTGCGTACAACTTCGACCTGAGCGTTGCGAAGGTCTCCCCGTACGTCGGCTTCACCTGGGCCCGTGTCGAAACGGATGCCGTGGTTGACAACGCCATCGGCCACAGCTTCAAGACCGACGAAATCAAGGACGACATCCAGATCGCCACGCTCGGTGTTCGTACCGCTGTTCCGTTCGCCATGGGCAACATGCCGGTCGCTCTGACGGCTGATCTCGGGTGGTCTCATTACTTCGGTGACACCGAAGGTCTCGTGAACGTCCAGATGGGCGAGGGCGGCAAGTTCGCCGCGATCGAAGGTTCTGAACTCAAGGATCAGGCCAACCTCGGTCTCGGCATCGTCGGTCAGGTCGCGAAGCACGCCACGGTTGGTGTCTCCTACTCCGGTTCCTGGGGCAGCGACATCAACACGCACGGCATCTTCGCCAACGTCCGCTTCAACTTCTAAGCCTTCGGGTTTTGAAGCAGGTGACATCACCTGCGGATAACTGAAAACGGCCTGCAGTTCTTCGGAGCTGCAGGCCGTTGTTTTATTCTGATCAGTCGCTGCGAGGCCCGGCCCTATTGCTTGACGTAGGGGCCTTCACCGTGTCCTGACCTCAATGCCCATCTCAACACAGAGAGTCCAACCGTTCCGCTGAGCGAGAACGACGTTCTAAAAAGGGGAGCAACAGTCAGGCCGACACGATCAGCCATGGAGAGATGTCTGCTAGAGACGGCTTTTGTCCTGCGAAGCCGCCACCAGACCTCAAACTCCCGTCTTGTTGTCGGGGATATGGAGGGCACCCGAGACGACGGCGAAAGAAGGCGGCCTGCGGGATTTTCCGTGCGACAGATGTTGACGCACGAGGTCCTCATAATGAACTCATCAGGAATCGGGAAGAAAGAGAGGGAGTGTCTCGGAAGATAATGTCTGACGAGGATGGAATCAATCGGCGGCAGCTTTCCTCAAGTCAGCCACAGTCCACTGCTTCAGGGAGTAGAGTTTCATCAAGGAGTTCGTGAATGCAGGATTTCAACAAGGAATGTGCGGCCTCGTCCGACAAGGGCAGTGAACCTGTCGTCCTTTGTTCGAAGATGGTGAGGATTGCCGCTGCGTTCCTCAAGGAGACGGATCCGGAAGGCTATGAGATGCTCTGCGAAGGCCTTGCAAAGGCCAATCCCGACTCGATCGCCTTCATCAACGAGCACCTCCTCAAGGGGAGAACTGATGACGCAGAGCAGGCTGATTGGGACCTTCCGTCCCTCATCCTCGGGCATAGGCTGGCGGTCGCATCCGGACGCTGTGCGATCATCGAGCCCGGGGCCGAGGAGAGTCCGCGGGGATGGCGCATCAGAGTGAAGAAGGGGGACAGAGAAAAAGTCACGAAGGTCTGGGACCGGTTCTCTGCCAGCGACATGAAGCATGACATCAAGGTGCCGAGCGTTGCGCGTCTGAGCGAAAAGGAGCGGAAGCTGCTCAACTCTTCAGCCGAGCCCGCAACGGTGCGTCTGGAACTCGAGCCGAAGCCCCATCTGGTCCTGAACGTGGTGGGCGCTTTGGCGGAAGATTTGGGTTTGACCCATTGGTCTCCGTCTATGGGAATCATCAGCATCGTGAACGGGACCGTAAAGACCGTGTGGGTCGATACGGAAATTGAAGAGATTGACGGCGAACTTCATTACGAGCTCAGCATTGAGGCACTCATGAAGATCATGGTGATCGACGATGCCTGGCTCACGACGTCCGTAGTGCCGGGAGCGTGGTATTCCCGGGTCCCGTCTGTCGACGGCACCAGAGTTCCCGTGGCCTGGAGCATGATGGCGCACAACACCGTTGAGGTGCCGATGCCGGCCACGGTCTACTCGGCCCTCAACAGAAGAATTCCGTGGTTCGGCGTTGACGACGCGGTGAGGTGGATCATCCGGATGTTGCGCGAGGGCCAAAGTGTGCCATGCTGACGGCAGGGGCGGTGGAAGTAGGGCGACAACATCCAACCCTGCCGGGCGATTACGGCCGGCGCCATCCATCAGCTGCTGCGCGCCAGGGCAGACGAATCTCCGGTTTCGTCCTTCACGCCGCATGATCTTCGCCGAACCTTTGCGACGCGGCTCCTTGAGTCCGGCGCCGACATCAACACCGTGCGGCAGGCGATGGGACATTCCTCCGTCGCGACGACCCGGCGCTACGACAAGCGTGATGAGCATCTGGTGGAGGAAGCAACGAGGAAGGTGGCGCTTTGAGCGAAGCGGGCGCTCCAAGCTTGACTCTGGCAAAATATCGGCAGCAGGGATCGCTTGCAAACGCCATTCTGAAATCCACCCCACTCTCCGGCAAGGCTCACGAAATTTTCGATGACGAGCCTTCGGCATCGGAAGGGGTCCCCGCAAGGGGTTCAAAAACGACAAAGCCCAGTGCTACCAACACCGGGCTTAGTCTTTAGAAAGGAAAGTAGGATGTGTGCTGCATTCTTTTCCTTGTTAGGAAGTTTAGCACAGGCGAACTTTGTTTGGAACGGCGACATTGTTCTCAATGTTGCGATGGCCGGCGGAGGCGTTGATTGGCTAGGGCTTTTGGGCCTCGCCATCATTATCGGCGTTGCTCAGGCGATTGCTTCCCGCAAGCATTATTAATGCGGCCGATATTTAGTTTACATCAAGCGCACAAATTTTCTTGCGCATACTGGACGTCTTCCGGGAGAAAACATGCTTGCACACGCCATGTTTCCCGTTGGCATCGTTCCATAAATGCGCGAGCGCGCTCAAGATTGTCGTCATGCGTGCCGGCAGCCTGAAGGCGGAGTTCGGTTTTGAGGTTTCGATTCAGGTGCTCATCCGGGTTGAGCGTTGGCGAATAAGCAGGAAGGTAAAAAAGGCTCTATTTCCTTCCCGCGGGCCTCAATCCAACGCTGAACGATACGCGCGTGGTGGATCCGCGCGTTGTCGCAAATAACGAAAAGTTTACGTCCGTTGCCCCCGAGATCAAGGATAAGACGGCGCAAGAATCGAATGAAGCGATAGGCATTGACGGCTTTGCGCTGCGATAGAAAGAAGCTCTTTCCCTGGATGTTGATGGCCGAGATCATGACGGGGGCGCCGTAGTTCGTTCGGGCGTTTTCAATCAATACGGGGGTTTGTCCTCTCGGGGCGTAGCTCCGTACCCAATTCGAGTCCTGCTTTACGGCCGTTTCGTCCTGCCACAAGATCAAAGCGTTTTCAGCCTTTGCTCGCTGCTCAATCTGAGGATATGTCTCCTCAAGCCATTTGCCAACAGCGACAGGATCTTGTTGCAATGCCTAGCGTCATATTCCAACGCTTCATGTAGGCGCTGATCGTACGAATGGCGATTTCCTTGCCGAACTCGCGGCGAATGAGGTCGCGCACGGCCTTGCGCGTCCAGACCGCCCAAGGGAACTTCAGCTGAGACGGGTTGGAATCAATAATCCACGCCATCAACTTCGCTTCCTCTTGTCGGGAGAGGCGTCGCATCTTGTCGCTGGTTTCGGGCTTGGGGCCACGGCTATGTCCTGCGATTGCCGCCTCTTCTCCGTGTTTTTCGAAGGCACGCAACACTTTCCAGACCCACTGGCGAGACATACCAAAGGTTTTGGCAATCTGGGTGCGCTTTATACCTTTCTTATCGGCCTCGATAACGCGTTGGCGGAGGGCTTTCTGGGCTGAAAGTGAAAGCTTTCGGCCATCCAGGGAGTTAGCATCAGTCATCATTGTGGAATGATACCACAATATGTAAACTAAATCAAAGCCGTGTTAATAATAACTCTGAAAAGAAGCTTTTCCAAAGCAAATTACGGGTTCGCACCGATCGGGAAATCGCGGATGGCGAAAAACGGTTCCGTCAAGATATATTCTTCGAACTTGTCCACCGACGTCGTCCGACCGACGCCGGGCCCCATGCGGTCGGCGTGCGACGACGTCTCCACTCATGAGGAGTACCACCATGAAGCGTTCTCTCTTGGCGCTCGGTCTGGGTTTGGCCCTGGCCGCTACGGCGCAGGCCGCCGACATTCGTCTCGTCATTCACGGCGGCGCCGGCACGATGGCGCGTGAAGACTTCACGCCCGAACGTGCCGCGAAGTACCACGAAGGCCTCCAACAGGCTCTGCAGGCGGGCTATGCCGTGCTCGAACAGGGCGGTACGGCCGTCGACGCCGTCAAGGCCGCCATCAATCAGATGGAACTCAATCCTAACTTCAACGCCGGCCGCGGCGCGGTCTTCACGAGCGAAGGCAAGAACGAACTCGACTCGTCCATCATGGACGGCAAGACGCTCTCCGCCGGCGCCGTTGCGGGCGTAACCAACGTGAAGCACCCCATCAACTGCGCGGACCTCGTCCGCACCAAGTCGCCGCACGTCATGATGGCGACGAAGGGCGCCGAAGAGTTCTGCGCGAAGAACGGCGCCGAAACCGTCGATCCGAAGTGGTTCTTCACGGACTTCCGCTATCAGCAGCTTCAGAAGGCCAAGGAAAAGGAACAGATCATTCTCGACCACGACGGTGATCATCCCAAGACCGCCAATGCCGAACTCTTCATCGACCCGATGATGTACGACTACAAGTACGGCACGGTCGGCGCCGTGGCGCTCGACAAGGACGGCAACATTGCCGCGGGCACGTCGACGGGCGGCATGACCAACAAGCGCTTCGGCCGCGTGGGCGACTCGCCCATCATCGGGGCCGGCACCTACGCCAACAACGAAACGGTGGCCGTTTCCTGCACGGGTTCGGGCGAAATGTTCATCCGTACGTCCGCTGCCTACAACGTGCATGCCCACTACAAGCTCCTCGGCCAGGACGTTCAGAAGGCCGGTGACGCCGCCATCGCCGAGGTCGGCGCCATCAAGGGCTCGGGCGGCATGATCATTCTCGACGCCAAGGGCAACTTCGCCTTCCCGATGAACTCCCTCGGCATGTACCGCGGCACCATCGGCAAGGACGGCGTTCCGATGACCGCCATCTTCGCCGACGAAGAACTCAAGAACATCGACGTCAAGAAACTCCGCGAGTCGAAATAATTCCAACTGTTCAGAGGAGGACGACGCGATGCTCTTTGCGCCGTCCTTCTCCCGCTTTCCTCGGCTTGAGCCGTTGCCGAGGGAATCGTTCGAAAGCCTGCTTTCCCGGCCGCAAGGAACGGAAAGGCAGGCTTTCTTGTCTGACGCCCCGCCAATCAGACCGTCTGCATCGAACAGTTTGAACCGTTCCGGGACGATGCGCGAGGGTCTTTGCAGTCCGGTTTCGTGGAAAGATCCGGAGTCCGGGCGCTGACGGGGAGCGACGCGTCGGCACGGCCTGCCAAAATGCGGTCGACTTCCGCGACCACGACGTCCGGCGGCATCGTCTGGAGCCTAAACTCCCGGGTCGCTAGCTCACGAAAATCGATCTAAGCGCATCGGGAGTTTTTCTATACCCAGCAGAGTGAACAATGGGGTGGGGCGCGAAATCCGGACTTGTTATTAACACGTCTTTGATTTAGTTTACATATTGCGGTACCATTCCACAACGATGACTGATACTAACTCACTTGATAGCCGAAAGCTTTCACTTTCAGCCCAGAAAACCCTCCGACAACGCGTTATCGAGGCCTATAAGAAATACATGGTCAGCTCCCCGTTTGCAAGTGTTCGGGGGATTTTTTGGGTACAACTCCCCCTGGAGGGCGCGTCCATGCGCGTCCTCCATTCAATACGTGGCGAAGCCACACCACTAAATTTGGCCTTTCGCGGATTCGTGTGGGTAATTCCTGCGCGGAATCGAATCGTCAAACTGTCGTGGAATAGCGCAGGCCGTTAGGCCAAGCATATGCCGCGAAAGCAGATTGACGAGGCGATTCCGCGCAAATAGCCTGTGGTTCGGGGAAAGTAAGGGCGTTAACGCCCGCCTTTCCCCCGAGCCACGTGGCGGCGAACGCCAAGGTGTCGGGGGCGGAGCCCCTGACGGCATGATTCCACTTAGCCATGCACTTACCCACTCAAAGCCGCGAAGAGCCGATTTTTTTGGTTCATCTCGGAAGTCCGTGGAACGCGGCCTTGACTTTTAAGAAAAA